>OKRV01001260.1_pt1 | contig 15664 bp, 6 predicted proteins | sample 1601201 | NCBI WGS metagenome assembly OKRV01 (sample SAMEA3541540, study PRJEB24748) | human gut metagenome | biome: human gut; feature: human-associated habitat; material: faeces | place: China | collected 2012 | reverse complement strand
AAGGTTCTCTCCCTCCGGCCCTGCGGGGCCACCTCCCTCGCAGAGGGAGGCAAGGAGTATCACAAAAACGCGCAGTACCATTCCAAAACGGGCCCGCCAAACAGCATTGCGATCACGATGCCCGCACACAGAAACGGGCCGAAGGCGAAGTGGTCCTTCTTCCCTGCCTTTTTGGCGGCCAGCAGGCATATACCGTATATACCGCCAAAAACAATGCCGAAAAACATCGCCAGCAGCGTATTCTGCCAGCCCAGGAACAGCCCGGCGGCTGCCATCAGCTTGATGTCGCCGCCGCCGAACGCGCCGTCGATGACAAGGCAGAGCAGAAACATCGGCACACTGACGCAGAGCGCACCGATGATGTGCGGCAGCCAGTCGGCAGGGGAGAGCAGCACGCTCACCGCGCCGCAGACCGCCAGCGCCAGATTCAGCCGGTCCGGGATGGTCTGCGTCTCGGCATCAATGAGCGAAACGCTCAGCAAGATCCCGCAGACCGCCAGCGCCAGCAGTGCGGCCCAGCTCATGCCGAACAGCCCGCCCGGCAGGGCGTAGGCAGCGCCGTACCGCCAAGTGCAGCCCAGCGCCAGCACGCCGCCCAAAAGCTCCACCAGCAGGTACCGCGCCGGAATGTGCGCACCGCAGTGGCGGCACCGCCCGCGCAAGAAAAACCAGCTGAACACAGGCACTAAGTCCGGCGCACCCAGCGTGTGGCCGCACTGCGGGCATACGCTGCGGCCCTTCAGCGGGTCCATGCCCCGCGGCAGCCGCCACGCGACGACGTTCATAAAGCTGAACAGCGCCGCGCCCAGCAGAAAACGAATGAGTCCCAACAGAAGCTCAAGCAGCAGCATGGCCCACCCCCGCGCCGTATTGCAGCCGGTCCTCCGCGCGGAAAACGCGGTAACCGCCGTCGGCATCATAGATGGCGTACATGCCGTTCTCCTGATACAGGAGCCGCTGCACGGTGTAGCCGTTCGGGTCGATCTGCAAAAGCGTCACTGTGCCGGGCAGTGAGCCCAGCGTGCGGATTTCCTCGGCAATGCCGTCCGCAAAGCCGTCCGCGCTTGTCTGGTCGGCAAACGTCTGCCCGGCGGAGTAGCATTGGGCAGACACGGCACTGGCCGCCAGCCGCGCAGCCTTGACCTGAGCCAGGGCCTCCCGCGCACGGGCCTGATAGCGCAGCTCCGCCGCGCCGGTCACAATAGTATACAGGACAGCGCCTAGCGCCAGCAGTACGGCGAGCTTTTCCGCAAACGCAGCTTTGGCCCAGCGTTCCCCGGTATGGCGCAGCCATGCGCCCAGTCGTGCTGCCAGCATTGTTACACATCCTCTACCATATAATAACACGCTATTTAGTATAGCGTGCCGGGCCTGTATTTGCAAGAAATTTCACGAAAAAAACTCTGTTTTTTGTTCAAAGCTAACGGAAATTATGGCGAAATCGTGCACAGCTTGCCGCTGACCCACTATATTTGGTGTAAATTTGCTGAAATCTCGCGGAATTTGTTGCGAAAACGTCACATTCCGAGTATAATGCCAATATATATAATCTGATATTGTGTCTAATTGTAACCTTTCACCGGAGAAACGACGGGAGCATCTATGGTGCAGTACAATAAAATTATAAAAAACAAAAAGAAAGGCTTTACGCTGGTGGAGCTGATGGTCGTTCTGGCTATCACGGCCATTCTGGCGGTGCTGGTCGGCGGCGGGCTGATCGCCTACACGCGGCTGGCCCGGTTCGAAAAGAACGAGGCCAACGCCCGCACACTGTTCCAGACGGCGCAGATCTCCCTGACCCGGATGGAGACGGCGGGGGAGCTGGATGCGTTCCGCCGGCAGGTCATGGAGGAGGGCAGCACGGGCGACCACTTCCAAAACGACGTCACCGTGACCGACGCGGACGGCAAAACCCTTGTGAGCCGCACCAAGACCGAACTGAACCAGAACGTGGCCGCGCTCTACTATGACCGCACGGGCGCTGCCGCGGGCAACCATAACGCGCTGGTGGAGCGGCTGCTGGGCGATTACATCTACGACGCCTCGCTGCTGAATGCCTCGATCTGTGTCGAGATCGACGTGCAGAGCGGGCAGGTCTACTCGGTCTTTTACGATACCAAATCCGATAAGCTACGCTTCAATCAGGACGGTGCTACGAATATTTATGACCGCAGCTATGCCCACCGCCGCAATGACAGCCTTGTCGGCTACTACTCTGCCGAGGATCGCGTCAACGTTGTGCAGCTGGTGCAGACGAAGCTGAAGGTCAAGAATCCCCGCCTGACGAACGGCGAGACGCTGACCCTGAGCTGGAGCGGCAACTCCAGCCTCGGCGATCTGGACACCTCCTACACGGCAACGGCCTACGCCGCCGGGGACACCGGCGAAAATCGGAAACCGCTGTTTACCATCACGATCAAGCGCGACGCCGCGGGTGCGGCGGATGATAACAAGCAGGTCATCACCAAGATGCCTGTCACGATTTATACGTATGATAATGCGGGCCAACAGACGAAAACCGAGAAAGAACTCTACTTCCCGTTAAGCTACAACAAGGGCAGCTTTGTGCTGACGCTGGACGCTATGGCGGACGCGGCGCTGCTGCGTGCGTGTGAGAACGACGCTGACGTTGCCGCCACGAGCCTGTACAGCATCACCCGTCTGCTGAACGACCCGAAGGACATCTACATTGCCATGCGCGCCGAGCCGCGGGAGAACTACAGCGACACCTACACAGCCAGCAAAGAGGAAACGACGAACGAGGAAAACACCCTGCTGGCCAAGGGCGGCACGGCGGTCACGGCTGACCTGAAATATTTCCGCCATCTGTACAACCTGCGCTGGTCTGCCGACTGGGACATCACCAAAGAGGGCACCTACACGCTGACCCCCCAGGCCAGCAACAGCACCGGCCTGAACTGGACGGGCGGCGGCGTTACGGTCTACTGCGCCGCGGGCGCATGGCCTCCTGTGGCCAAGGTGCCGTCCCTCAATGACCCTGTCGCCTGGCCGACGATCCCGGAGCTGGGCAAAAAAATCGAACTTACGAGCAAAACAGCGGGTGTTACAACCCAAACGACCCGTGTGCCCATCCTCAATCTGCAATTGAGCAGCAAGTCCGTTGCAAAAACCGGCAAGGCAGGGAAGGACGAGCTGGCCGACCACTATGTCGGCCTTATCGGCGAGAACAAGGGCAAAATTTCTTACATCACACTGCGCGACCCGGACATTCAGGTCAACGTCAAGACCGAGACCGTCGCCGCCGATGCGCTGCCGAACGAAAACCAGCTCAAGCTGACCGCGACCAAATTCGTCACGGCGCTGGCGAAGGACGACGAGAACTGGCGCGATGTGCGTGCCGTCGGCGCACTCTGCGGCGTCAACACCGGCACGCTGAAAAACTGCGCCCTGACCCGCGGCACGAACTCCTCGACGAGTGCGCTGGTGGCCGCGGCGCTGGCGTTTGACAACACTACCACCGCAACGCAGCGCATAGAGCAGACGCTGGACGCTGGCGGCAAAAGCTATACCTATTATACAGACGAGCCGCGCGGCATTGGCGGTCTCGTCGGCGTTGCCATACCCAAAACAACGGATTCCGTCATGCAGGACCTGACCGTTGCGTCGGACGTGACGGTGGCGGGTCTGCTTGTGGACAAGAACACGAAAAACGTGGAAACGACCACAGCGCCAGACCAGCAGACCGAGAAGGCCCGCTACGCTGCCGCGGCAGCCGAGCCGGGTGAAAAGAACTCCCTCTGGCGCAGCGTCGGTGTGGGCGGCGTGTTCGGCACGGTGGACGCCGCGAAGATGCAGACGACGGACAAGACGAACATCGTCAACAACGGCCTTGTCACCGGCAACGGCTTTACGGGCGGCATCGTCGGCAACCTGTTTACGACAGGCGCAAATACCAGCACGCCGAGCCTGACGGGCCTGAGGAACAACGGCACGGTCAGCGCGGGCGCCAACTATAAGGGCGATACCGCGGGCGATACGCGCAGCCTGGTGCTGGGGCAGTTCTTCGGCGGCATTGCGGGCTACGGCAGGGGCGTGACCCTGAAAGGCTGCGAAAGTGTGACCCGCAGCGACCTGACCGAGACCCAGCTCAAGGAGCAGGTCGAGGCGGGCTTCGACAAAAAAACCGGCACATTGACCGACGCCAGCCCCCTCAAGGGCGATTTCGTCGGCGGCCTTGTCGGCTACGGCAAGGATATTACGCTGGACAACTGCAAGACCGGCAAGGGCTACGTGCTCGGCAGCCGGTTTGTGGGCGGTCTGGCCGGTGGCTTTACCGGCAGCGGCGTAAAACAGAACGATACGAACAGCAGTGACGTCTTTGGCAGCCGCTACGTCGGCGGCATCGTGTCGGTCAACGGCAGCAACAGCCAAATCAGCGGCATGACCAATACGGGTCTGGTCGCGGCCTTTGGAAAGAACGCGGCCTACGTCGGCGGCATCGTCGGCGTCAATGATGCCGGCTGGGGCGGCAGTGAAGACCCGAATGCCAAGGCCACCGTGCAGAACTGCGCCAACCGCATGTCCGGCGACAACGCCACCGACACCCGCCGCATCAACCTGCTAAAGGAGCTGAACGGCTGCGCCGACTACGTCGGCGGCATCGCGGGCTGCAACGGCAAAAACGGCGTTGTGACGTGGGATAAGAACGGCACCCCGACGCTGGGTGCCATTCTGTACGGCAACAACTACGTGGGCGGCGTGGCCGGTTATAACGATGAAAATGCGACGATCTCCAACTCCTCCGGTCAGAACCTGACCATCAGCGGCCAGATCGTGGCGGCGGGCAAGGCTGTCGGCGGCATGATCGGCCTGAACTGCGCCTCCACGCTGCCCTCCGCCACTGTGAAGGTCAGCCGCGTGGCAGGTCAGCAGCTTGTCGGCGGCGTCATCGGCGCCAACCTGCCGGTGGGCGGCTTCACCGTGACGGGCGACGGCGCGTTTATAACCAATGTGACCTCGGGCCGCGTCGAGGCCGACGCCGTCGCGGGCGGCATCATCGGCTACAACCGTCTGCTGGCGGCCAAGCCCGCGGGCGTCACGCTGGAGGCGCTGCTGCCGAAGATTGACAAGAGCACCGGCGTGCTGACCGACAGCACCGCCGTGAAAACGGCGGACGACACAATCATCCTTGCCAACTTCCAGAACATGCTCAACCTGCAGGCCAACATCTACGTCGGCGGCATCGTCGGCGCAAACGACGCCAATACGAAGCTGACGATTCAAAAGGCAACCAACGGCGCAACGCAGAACGCCCTGTCCGTCGGCGGCCTGAACCCGTCCAACAACGGCGCGTTTAAAGGCGGCGTATCGCTGAACGCGCTGGCCGATGGCCGCTATGATTTCGACGACGTGCACGGCGCACTGGCGGGCGGTATCATCGGCTATGCCACGCCCAACACGAAGCTGGAAAACTGCATAAACTACGGCACAGTGGCTCACAAGTGCGCCGCGGGCGGCTTTGCGGGCTGGAACGAGGGCACGATCACCGGCGGCAGCATGGCGGCGTCCCTCGGCAACCGTGAAACCGGGTATACCTATCTGGGCGGCGTTGCGGGCGTCAACGGCGGTCTTATTCAGTCTGCCTACCTGGTTAAAGACTGCGCTGTGCGCGGCGACAGCTATGTCGGCGGCATTGCGGGCGTCAACCTGGGCGGTGACACTGCGGCAAGCATCTGCACGGGGGACAACAGCAGCACTGGCACGGTGGAGGCCAACCGGTACGCGGGCGGCGTGGCCGGTGCCAACGTCGGCAGCATTTCGCTGTCCGGCAAGCTGCAAAGCAGTGTCACCGCCACCGGCTATGCGGGCGGCGTGGCCGGTATCAATACGGATAAGGGCAGTATTTACAGCGCTGAAAACACCACCGGCACGGTCTGGGGCAGCGTCACTGCCGCCAACTACGCGGGCGGCGTGGCCGGTACGAACCGTGCCGAAATCACCCGTGTGGATAACCACGCCTCGGTGCGCGCCAGCACACAATATGCGGGCGGTATTGCGGGCGAGAACGCCGCGGGCGGCACGATCAGCTATTGCAGCCATGCCCAGAATCCGATCTACGCCACCAACGGCGAGGCGGGCGGCATCGCGGGCAATAATAATAAAGACGCGCTGATTGAGAATGTGCAGGTCAGCGCCGCCGTCACCGCGGCCAACGGCACGGCGGGCGGCGTCACGGCCACGAACTTCGGCATCATCGGCCAAGGCAGCGGGCTGGAAAACAACAGCAGCGTAAGCGGCTGCACGATCTCCGGCACGTCGGAGAGCATCGGTGCCATTGCGGCGTACAACCGCAAGGACGCGACCATCCGCAACGTCAGGCTGGCGGAAAACGCCAACGTGCGGTTCAGCACCCCGGCGGTCACCATCGGCGGCCTTGCGGGCATGAACGAGGGCACCGTCACCGGCTGTAAGGTCGAAAACGGCGCGCTGGCGCTGAACGACGGTCTGCGCGCGGGCACCAACACCGTCACGCTGGGCGGCGCGGTGGGCCGCACCACGGCGGACGGCACGGTCAGCAGCACCGACGTTCTGCTGGACCTTACACAAAATCTTGATAAATATACAAATCTGGGCGGCGTCGCAGGCCAGAACGACGGTACCCTGAAGCAGTGTACCTATTCCGTCACGATGGGCGGCAACGCGGACACGGACGGCCTTGTCTCCGACGGTGCACGCAGCACCGGCAGCACGGTGGGCGGCATTGCCGGTCTGAACAATAGCAAAATCACCGGCTGTGAGGTCAAATACATCAAACTGCAGGTCAGCGGTATCAGCAACATCACCACGACCCAGACCGCAGACGAAAAGCTCGCCAGTGCCAGCCATGTGGGCGGCATTGCGGGCCGCAACAATGCCGAAATCGCCAACAGCTATGTCGCCACCGAGCGCAGCAACGGCGGCGCGGGCAGCATCATCACGGCGCGTTACGGCTTTGTGGGCGGCGTTGCGGGCTCCAACAACGGCACTATCACGGGCAGCGGCAGCAAAAAAGCGCTGGTCAGCGGCGACACAACAAAACTCGCCCTTGTTGCACAGGTTGAAAAATGGCTGGGTGCGGCAGATGCCAATACCGGCATCAACAGCATGGCGGCAGAGCTGACCACAGGCAAGACCTACGCGGACCTCAAGGGCGTTGACACTGTGACGTACAAGGGCTACACGAACGTTTACAACAACACAGGTCTTGCCGCCAATGATCTGCTTGTCGCCCTGCGCGGCAGCAACAACAGCGAGACCGTCCGTGCCGCCGGTTATCTGGGCGGTCTGGCAGGCTTTAACTCTCTCCGCGGTACAATCGACACTTCCGCCACCGGCCAGTGGTTTGTCTATTCTGACAATGCGACAACGGCATCCACCGTCGGCGGTATTGTCGGCCAGAACGAATCCAACGTCACAGACAAAAGCGTGCTGGACACTGTGGTAAACTGTGCCGCTGTGCGCCGGTTTACGCGCGTGAAGAACGAGGATGATACAGACGATGACAATATTTACAAGGTCGGCAGCCGTGTGGTTGTCCATGTGGGCGGTGTCATTGGCCAGCAGCAGAACCGCAGCGATGACCGGTGGTCTGTCAGCAAGGTAGTCAACTGCGGCAGTGTGTTCAACAGCCGCTCGGCCAATGTGGGCGGCGTGATCGCCTATTGGCTGGACTACGGCGGAACCGTGCAGAAATGCTTCAATTTTGGCAAAATCACAACAAACACGAACGACAAAAACAGCGGTTACGGTGCAGTCGGCGGTATTGTCGGCTTTATTGACCAGCCTATTTCCGGCGGCACCACAAATGTGCTTTCCTGCCGTAACTACGGTCAGATTTGGTATGATTCAAACGGCGCAAATGACTGTGCGGGCATTATCGGTAAAATCGAGATGAAGAAGCCCACCGATATTATGACGCTGAACATCATCGACTGCGTCAATAGCGGTGCAATCAAGGCAGAATCGCAGGCAGTCGGCATTCTGGCATGGATCGGCCCGTGGGATAAGGGAAGAATTGACAACGTTACGGTAAATATTGACCGCTGCCGAAACCTTAATACAGTCTTTACGTGTGGCAGAAAAATCGGAATTGTCGGCAGCCGCGGCGACGGTAGAGGGTCGAATAAAGCAACCAACGTCACGAACTGCTTTGCGACGGTTGGTACAGATTGGTTCCCGATTGCCTATTTGCGCCTGAGCGGCGAGAATGTCACCGGCCACGGCAACTATTATATTGAAGATTCCGGCGATAAGGGCAAGAGCTTCTTTAAGAAAGATTCCCGTAAACTGACCACAGTAAAACCGAACAGTACAACAGGTAACTGGGAGAAAGCGGATAAGCAAGGAAGTGACTCGGCCTACAACGAGACATATTGGGACTCGTCCTCGAAAAAAGTAAAAGCACACCGTCTGTACATAGGCTATAACGTCACTGATAAAGCAACCGATCCTTATATTGCATTCCTGCCCGCTTTGGCAGAGGGTGGGAACGGCGCAGCGTACAGTCTGTGGTGGATGCGAGGCATTACTTCTACGGATTGGAATGCCGCAGCAAACTCTGCCTACATCAAGACCGACGGTAAGAAAGCCTACATTTTCGATGACACCGGCGCGGACGATGATACCAATCCCGGCAAACAGAGAGCGACTGTGATGCTGCAATTCGGCGAAGCCGCGAACAGTACGGACGACTCGGACGTTGATATTACCGACATCACCGACGAGGTCATCCAGAACTACTATAAGTACGTGCTGGATAGCACCAAGCCCGCCCAGCCGGGAGAAATCCACGTCAAGGCCAGCCAGGTGCAGGACGCGGACAACAACGTCTATGGCCGTTATGAAGTGACGTGGGGCGAGCCGAACGACACGACAGCCAGCCCCGCCGCTTACTACCGTGTTGAAATTCTGCCCTGCGATGCTGCGGGGAATGTCGCAGCGGGTGCGCCCTATCTGAAAGCGGACGTCTACCAGCGCAGCTATACCTTTGTGGCTGATAAAGCGTGGACGGGTAACTTCGTCGTGCGTGTAACGCCCTACAACACCAACGACGACCCGAATCAGGCTGACAACTTCAACACCAGCGGCGTGCAGACCTTTATGCACGCCCTGCCGACACCGGAGATTGAGTTCCGGCTGGTAAAGCGAACGGGCGGCGGCTTTGACTGGAATCAGTGCCAGACGCCGGATGAAAAACGGAGAGAATTCAAGTATGAGGTTGTCGCGGTGCTGAAAAACTACACCGAATACCCGACAGACGAGGCATGGACCGTTAAGCTGACCGATGGAAGGTATACTTATTATTTCAGCAGACAGAATGGCAAGCAGTACATCCGCCTGACCCAAAATTTGGAACGCACTTTGACGCTTACGGCGCTGGCAACCCCGGACAACAGCAGCAGCACAAAGTATCTGCGCTCGGCCCAGTACAAATCAGAGACCTATCTCCCGTCCCAGTGGCGAGACAATCTGCACTCTGACAAGGACGAGGATGGTCTGCCGCTGGGCACGCTGAACAAGGACGGCAGCACGGAGTATGTGACCTACACCGGCCAGACAGCGGAGAGCTTTGAAGCAACCGTGAAGTTCAGCTTTACCCCGAGAGTCAAGAACGGCAGCGAGCACGGCAGCCCGACCTACCGCGTCATGCTGCTGGCAAAATATCTGGGCAATGACGAAGTCAACGGCGTATCTTTGAACGGCCAGTACATCACGCTGGCCGCGCGGGAGGGCATTGTGACAGGGTCTCCCGTCACCTTCAACCTGAACAGCCTGCCGTCGGATGCTATGACGAACTACACCGACTTCCTCGTTGTCGCGGTGCCCATCACCAGCGGCAAGGGCGATATGAAGTATCGCTGGGATGCCACGGCGGACGAAGTGTCCGCAGCCATCGCCAGCCATGCGAACGAGACAAACGACACCGACAAAGAAATCTGGTGGAAGAACGGCTATGAGATCGTCCGCACGGGCGAGCACAGCTATACCTATGCCCATCTGACGCCGCTCTGCTTCTCCGACGTGAACCGCACCGATGACCCGGAATGGGCTGAACAGGCCACGCAGACGACCCCGCAGATCATCTTCAAGCAGCTGAACCTGAATGTCCTGAAAGCCCCGACGCTGGCCGAAACCATTGAGGACGGCGTAGTGGATAACAACAATCAGCTGACCTACACGTTCAAATGGACACAGGACGACATGCAGGCCACTGACGCAGCCCCCGACTACCAGATCAAGCTCTACGGCCTGTTGATGGACAAGGACGGCAATGTGACCGGTCAGGAGCAAATTGCGCTGAAGGACGGCGTAAATCTGGCCAAGGAGGTTCAGAACAGCGGCAACAGCTTTACCCTGCCTGTCAACGTGGATACCATGCTGGCCAACGGCAGCGACAGCTGGCGCTATGACAAGGTCCGGCTCGAGGTCACCCGCGTGGCGGCAGCCGGCACCGATGAAATCGGCGCGTCCGCTGTGGCGGATTACAGTGTTAAGCAGCGCCTGCCCGGCATCAGCGCGCCGAGCTCCATCACCCGCGTCAACGGCGAGACCGACAACGCGGATGCCCTGCTCTACACGGTCAGCTGGTCGCCGTCCGACAACGCGCGCATTGACCACTATGACCTGTGCGTCGTCGATGCCGGCGGCAAACCTGTGCTGACGCTGCCCACCACGGGCAATGTCGGCAGCCTGACGCTGGATATGGAGCAGTATCAGGGCGTTGCGATGAGCTTCCGCGTCATTGCCCGCCGCAAGGACGACAGCTGCTTTGACGGCCCGGACGGCGCGTTGAGCCAGCCCGAGACCATCGTCCGCCGCGCCGATGCGCCTGTGGTTGAAAACGTCGCTTTTGACAACAACAGCCCGAATCAGGAGACGTTCCTGAACGACCTCAAGCTCAACATGACGCTGGAGGAAGCCGCAGAGGGCAATGTCTACTTTACCGGCTATATCTTCAGCGATGCGGACAAGTATACAGAAATTGCCAATCTGGCCAAGGCTTGGCAGGACGAAGGCACCGGGCAGGCCAAGTACGAGGCCCAGCAGGAGTTGACCAAAAAACTGGACGAGATGCTGAACAGCGGCGACGCCGAGCTGGTCATCCCGAAGGACAGCCGCACGGTGGGCGGGAGCGCCAGCGTCAACGACAAAACCGCCAGCTATACCTTTGTGCCCGACGGCAACGGCTTTACGCTGACGCCCGACCATGCAAAACAATACCTGCTGCCCGCGGTGCGCGTTATGCCCACCGACGGCACGACAGCGTCGAACTGGTTCTACTTCTTGCAGCAGGATGCCGCAAAGGCACAGCTGCCGGCCATCACGCTGGACGCCCCCGTGGACGCTGCCGAACCGGAACGCGCGCTTGGCAATGCCGTTTACACGCAGGAGGTCAACCTGTACAACGACCCCGAGTTTAAGAGCAATCGCGGTACGGCCCCGCTGGAACTGCGCCGCTTTACGGTGGAGTGGACCGCGGTGAACAAGTACACCCAGGCCGACGGCACGGTGCGCAACCTGACCGACAGCTATACCTTTACCGTCACGCCGCTGGATAGTAAGACGAAACAGCCCTACAGCATTACGGTGACGACCTACGACAGGGACGAGACGGACGAAGACGGCACCACGCATAAGCGCGGGGAAATCAAAACCGTTACCAAGACCTATGACGGCAAAACGACGGAGATTGCGAAGCAGACCGACGATGTGGACAAGGAGACCGGCAAGACCCGCATCTGGTACGACCTGAGCGTTGAGCCTGTGACCGACGAGAACGGCAACGTGACATGGAAATCGCAACCCTATAACGTCACCGGCACGGTGGAAAAGGACGGCGGTACGCTGTACTACAAGGCACAGACGGTTCCCATGCTGGAACTGGTGCAGGAGGACGGTGCCGAGCCTGTTTACCGCATCACCCTGCCCGAGCTGCAGGAAAAGGTGCAGGACGACTCGCTCGCTCTGCAAAAGTTCACCGCAAGTGTGACGCTGCAGACATTGGCGCACTCGATTGGCGACGATAAGACCGTTGCGTCCGATTCGGTCAAGGTCACCGTCAACGGGACGAACACCGCCGATGGGGCGGAGGATGCCCAGAGTATGGACTCCGCGGAGAGCGTCGCGCCCGCCGAGACTGCAGAAAGCACGGCGGCGGAAAGCGCCCCCGCAAGCGTGCCCCCGGTCCTGATGCGGGCCCGTGCGGCACTGCCTATGGCGACCCCGGAGACCGCCGCTGCCCCGGATGAGACGGACGCGGCGGAAACCGCGCCCCCGAAACAGACGGAAACAAGCGACGCATCGTAATTTTATTTCAGGAAAGAAGGTGGCATTATGCACCGCAGGGCACGCAGCATTCTGCGCGGGGAGCAGGGACTTTCGATGATACTGGTCCTCTGCATCGGCGCGCTGTTTGTGGCGCTGTCGGCAGCGCTGGTCTATGCGGCCTCCGTGCTGACGGCCAATGCCAACCGCCAGCTGCTGGAACAGGAAGCCTACCAGCTGGCAACCAGCTTTTCCGACGTGCTGGAAGGGGAGCTGAACAAGAAGGACAGCAGCTTTGCCAAGTTCGTCAATGAGCAGTTCATGTTCTCCCAAAGCTACGGCAAGGACATCTATGATTTGGAATCCCAGCCCAAGGAGTTCGCCTGGAAACCGAAAGGCAGCCAGCCTGATGGCGGGGCCGAGGCCATCACGGTAACACTGCGCCGCCGCCCGGGCGAGGGTGCCGACAAGCTGAACCAGACGGCGAACAGTGACACGGCCAGCGCATTGCTTAGTGAGATTACGCCTTGGGAGGGCGGCGAAGGCCGTGGAGGCATGGCAATCGTCGATTTACAGCTGGACATTACGGTGACAGTCACGAAAAACGGCGAGAGCTTTGCCTTTACGCGGACCTATGACCGCACGGTAAAGTACAGCAGCAGCGACAAGTCAACAAGCAAGGTGTACTACACGGTAAATGGCGGAACAACGAAGTATTACCGTAAGGGTGACCTGACATTTGTTGCCGCCGGTAAAGATGAATTGGAAATCAAAGACGATAATATCACAAGCAACCGCCTGACGTTCCATTGCGACACCAGCCAGCAGCCCGATTCCATCACCTACACCCGCGGTGCCAGACAGAGCACCGGCACAACACAGGAGTGACCCGCTATGAAACATACTTTACAAAATCAGCGCGGCGAGACCATTGTGGAAGTGCTTGTGTCGTTCCTGCTGCTGATGATTTTTACGTCGATGTTCGTCGTTTCGCTGCGGTACGCCCGCGCCATGTCCCTAAAGGCCGAGTCGCTGCGGGAGACAGCCTATGCCTTCTGCGCCGGGCTGTACCCGGCCAATAACGCAGCCCCAAACTGGGTGAATGAGCGGGAAGGGCTGGCGTTCTCCTTTGGCGATTACGGTGAATTTACGGTGAACGGCGTCGAGCTGGACAGCGTGGAGACATACGCACCTGACGACGAAAACCCACACAAATTTTACCGCTACAGCAAGAAATCTAAGGCAGAAGGGACGACCAACCCATGAAGCAGCGTTTGAAAAACCAGAACGGCACAACGCTGGTGGAGCTGATCGTCTGTATGGTGCTGCTGGCGATCTTTACGCTGGCGGCGGTCACGCTGATACAGCCCAGCGCACAGGCGTACATGGACATCCAGCAGCAGACGCGCGCGCAAAATCTGGCTGACGCGCTCATTGAGACGATCCGCGGCGAGGTGCTCGAGGCGAACGGCTATATCCGCTTCACCGACGGCGCGACGGACCCTAATAATTTGGACAGCGTTTTTTTGTCCAAGGGTAACGACTACAGCAAGGGCACGGCATTGGAATTCAGCGTCTACCCCAACCACATTGAGCTGATCGACAAGGACTGTGTGCCGATGCTGACAAAGACAGACGGCACAGCGCTGCTGACAGCGGAACAGGCCAATGCGCTGAACGGCTACCTGCACATGCGCTTTTACCGCGATGAACTGAATGACGCCGGGCACTACGGCAACCCGCAGCACACAAAAAAGGACAAGGCCGAGGACGGTACTGAGACGGTCACACGGCCCTACGTTGCCTACGGCTACACAACGGCCTATCCCCGGGATGCCTATATGGGGCTGTTCATCAGCGAACTGCATTTCTACGCCCGCAGCTGGACGCAGGACGGCGACGAAACCAAGACCCCGCGCATTACGGCTATGACGGTGGTGCTGACTGTGGCCAAGCGGGACGCCGACAACCAGATCGTGCCGCTGTGCACCCAAAAAGCCATTGTGCAGTTGCCCGGTGAGCCGGTCATCCTGTATAAACCCGGCACCTGGGACGGCAAGGCATCGTCGGAGTCGTGAGCGATGCCCTCCGGGACGATTTTTGAAAAGTTTATTATAATCCCGGCGGATATACTGGACAAATTCAAATGGACTTGTTATACTTTAAAACATGAATACCTGTGTGCCGGACAAAATGCAGGAACGTCATGGGCATCAGAGCAGAGAGGATGACTAGGATGGCAACAATTGAAATCAAAATGCTGGGCGGCTTTGAGATCCGTGTGAACGGCAAGCCCGTGCTGGCACAGCTGGCGCAGTCCCGCAAGGCAACGGCGCTGGTGCAGTATCTCGTTTTGCGGCGCGGGGAGCGCGTCTCCCACAAGGTACTGACCGATACCCTGTGGGCAGGGGAGCGGTCCACCAACCCGGACATGGCCCTGCGCGCCATCTTGCATCGCTTCCGCCTTATGATCGACGCGGAGGGTCTGGATGAGATGAAGGGCTGCATCGTGACCAGCCGCGGCTACTACCAGTGGAACCCCCATCTGGACTGCAGCGTGGATGTGTTTGAGGTCAACGACCTCTCGGAGCTGGCCCGCAAGGAGAGCGACGCCGAGAAGCGCAGCCGCATTTATGAACATATCGTCAACCTATACGACGGGCGGCTGCTGCCGCAGTCTGCGTCCGAGCCGTGGGTCGAAAGCGTCAGCGTGCGTCTGCACGGGCAGTACCGCACAGCCATTTTAAACCTGCTGGAGCTCTGCAAAAAATGGGGCGAGAGCACCCGCATCGTTACGCTGTGTACCCGCGCGCTGGAGCTGGACCCCTACGAGGAGCGCCTTTATCTGGAAAAAATCGTCGCGCTGGAGACGCTGGGCCGCCACGAGGAGGCGCAGGATCTGGCACGCCGCGGCAGCGCCATGGGCTGCCTGCATCATGCCATTGAGCCGGGCCGCGCAGGCTCTGCCTACCGCCAGATGCGCCAGGCAGACCGCAACATGGAGAGTGAGGTCTCCAAGCTGATCTCTGCCCTGCCGGATACCGAGAACACGGGGGCCTGTATCTGCGACTTTGAGACGTTCAAGGAAATTTACCGCGTACAGCGCGGCGTGCAGGTCCGCTACGGTCTGCAGGTATTCCTGGCGATCCTGACCGTGGCTCCCAGCCAGAACACCGATGCTGCCGAGACCGCTCTGATGGTGGAGCAGCTGGGCGATTTGATCCGCACGAATCTGCGCCAGTGCGATGTGGGCGCCCGCTACACCGATATGCAGTATGTTGTTATGCTGAGCGGCAGCACCGCCGAGAGCGGCACCAGCCCGCTGGAGCGCATCAAGGCCGCATTCTACCGCATCCCTGCCCATGGCCGCTACCTGTTGAGCTATAGCCTCTATGTTCCC
>OKRV01001257.1_pt1 | contig 15687 bp, 16 predicted proteins | sample 1601201 | NCBI WGS metagenome assembly OKRV01 (sample SAMEA3541540, study PRJEB24748) | human gut metagenome | biome: human gut; feature: human-associated habitat; material: faeces | place: China | collected 2012 | reverse complement strand
CACCGCAGGTAGCTTTCACTGTCTGCCGCGCTTCCTTAACCTTCGATCGCAATACGCTTAGAAGTTTCAACCTTCTTCTGCTCAACTGGTTTCGGAACGGACAGGCTTAAGATACCATTTTCAAATTTAGCCTTGATATCTTCCTGCTTTACATCTTCGCCAACATAGAAGGTTCTGCTCATTGCTCCGGAGTAACGCTCCTGACGGATATAGTGACCTTTCTTATCTTCCTCGTCCTTATCAAGACCCTTCGCAGCGCTGACGGTCAGATAACCATCTTTCAGTTCTGCGGAGATCTCATCTTTCTTGAATCCCGGAAGATCAATTGCTACTTCATAGCCATTATCTTTCTCCTTAACATCTGTCTTCATCATATTCTTTGCATGTTTGCCATACAATGTTTTATCAACATCCGGGAATGAAAAATTCATTAAATTGTCAAAATCATCAAATAAACTCTCTCCAAAAATACTAGGCATCAACATAAGTCATCTCTCCTTTTCTATCTGTCCACTTTTTTGTGGATATTCGTATGCTCATTAACCTTGTTTCTTTGGAACTAACAGATTAAGGAACTCTGGGAATCTTTCTTTCTCTTTTGTTCCCTCTTCCTTTGTTCTGACTACGTTATACACCTGTTTGTTAGCACTGTCAAGAGGTGAGTGCTAATTTTTTGTGAACTTTTTGTGATTTTCTTCAAAATTTTAAATTTGAATTCAAACATAAAAAAAGCACCGACCCCATAGCCTATGCTATAAAACCGATACTTCGTAATGCGCCACCAGGGGTTCGAACCCTGGACACCCTGATTAAGAGTCAGGTGCTCTGCCAGCTGAGCTAGTGGCGCATGTCTTTCAGCGACGAATGTTATTATATAATACTTTTTTTAGAAATGCAACTATTTTTTTATAAATTATTTCGTATTTTGTCGAGTACTGTTTTTATATTTTTAATTTTATATTTTTCAAAGGGACAGTCCTTGCGAACCGTCCCTCCTCATTAATCAATAATTCCAAATTCTTTGTAAAATTTCTTTCTGGCTTCTTTATCAACAGAAGCCTTTTTTACATCTTCTATTCTATTATTTTGCAATAAAAGATTTATAAGTTTTCCTAGTCTTGCCTCACCCATATTTACAAGATGTTCTGCTACTGTATCCATAGTATTGTACTCTCCTTTCTCCTTCTCTGCCAGAATTTCTTCATAACGCTCATCCCCCGTCATAGCAGATAATAATTTTAATACTTCATCCACATGTTTAATTTCTGTTTTGTCATCTGATACATAATCTTTATTCTTTCTCTTGTGTACAAAGAAATTTGCTACAATTTTAAAATCGCTTTTAAATCTTGCAATCTCTTCTTCCGTCAACCATGCAATATTAAAAACTGTGATTTTATAGTCATTAACATACTCTCCCAAACCCTCCGGAATGTATATCACATCCTTTAAATGCGTTGGTTTATCCCACATCTTATCTGTACCAAAATATAAAACAATTGTCAATACTGCAACTGGTCTTTTTCTTTTCTTCTGCAATTGACTACGATAAGAGGCACCATCATAACCTAATATACGAAGCGGCATATATTTCTCCGGTAAAGTTTGATTTTCCATGCCATATATGGCAAATTCAATATCACGCTCTTTCCAGAGTTTGACGATATCCCTTTCCTGTTCATGCAGTTTATTTTTCCTGCCTTTATACACAGATCTTGTACTTATATTTTCTAAGGACTCTGGTGTTACCTTCTGTTCTCCTTTAAATACCAGACCATTTATGATGTCTGCAAATACATCATTATAATCTGCAAGTATTTTTTCTGTTGTATCTTTCTCGCCCAAACCTTCCTCTCTTTCTTTGCGAAGTTTCCGGAAAGCCCTCAATATCTGTATCTAACAATTTTTTAGGATTTCATGCCGATCTGGCAGAAATAACTCGTACTATAACACTTATTTGAAAAAAAGATTTTGCTATCTGCAATATTGAATGTAACTGATGTATACACAATTGTCAAGAAATCCTTTTCTAATATTTCCTATTTCACTATTTTATGGTATTTTATAACTAATGTGTGCCCGGCTTGATTTTATATCAAAATAAATACGGCACCATTTTATAAGGAGGTTTCACATGCGTGTTGAAGAACGATTATTAAAATATGTCTCTTACTGGACAACTTCTGACGAGGAATGCCGACAGATTCCATCTTCGGAAAGACAGTTTGAGTTAGGAAAAGTGTTAGAACAGGAATTGCGCGATCTCGGTTTAGAGAAAGTCACTTTAACCGATCACTGCTATGTTTACGGACTGCTGCCGGCAACGAAAGGATATGCTGACAAGCCTGCTGTCGGTTTTATTTCCCATATGGACACTGCTCCTGATTTTTCTGGAAAAGATGTCAAACCACAGATCATTCCGGATTATGACGGCAATGATGTTCTTTTAAAAGGAAGCGGCGCTTATCTGAAAATATCCGATTTCCCTACACTTAAAACATTAAAAGGACGCACACTGATCACTACAGATGGAACAACCCTGCTCGGCGCTGACGATAAAGCCGGGGTTTCCGAGATCATGACGGCAGTGGAACAGATCATCACAGAAAAAATACCTCACGGCGACATCTGGATCGGCTTCACACCGGACGAAGAAGTCGGAAGCGGTGCTGATTTATTTGACCTTGACTATTTTAAAGCCAAATTTGCCTACACCGTTGACGGCGACTACGAGGGCGAAGTTGCCTATGAAAACTTCAATGCTGCAAGTGCTTCTTTTGAGATCACTGGCGTCAATGTCCACCCTGGAGAGGCAAAAGATATTATGATCAACGCTGCCCTTGTCGGCTGTGAGATTGCATCTCTTCTCCCTGAAAATGAGACTCCTGCCCACACCGAAGGCAGAGAGGGATTTTATCATCTGACTGATTTTAGCGGAGACATCGCCCACGCCAAAGTGAATTATATCGTGCGCGACCATGACAAAGCCACTTTTGAAAAACGTCTTGATACACTGCGTGGCATTGAGAAAAAAATGAATGAAAAATATCACGCAGACACTGTAAAATTGAACATTCAGCATTCCTATAGCAATATGCTGGAAGTCATTGAAAAGAATGAATATGTCGTTGCAATTGCAAAAAAAGCAATCAAAAACGTTGGTCTGGAACCGGTCTCCCGCCCAGTCCGCGGTGGTACAGACGGCGCCAGATTAAGTTTTATGGGACTTCCTTGTCCGAACCTCGGAACCGGCGGCTATGGTTTCCACGGACCGTTTGAACATATCAGTGTAGAAGGTATGGATACCGCTGTTTCGGTTATCAAAGAAATCGTAAAAATCACTGCCGAATAATGATCCGAAGCGTTTTTCCTGTTGCACAAAAAATCTGCCATACAAAAATTGCATTTGTATGACAGATTTTTTATTGTCTTAAATATCATTTTTTTACTTTACACCGAAGTCTTTCTTCTATTATAAGTTTGCAATCAATGCTGCGATCTCGTCCGGTGTCATAACCTTATTCGGATCTGACAGATCAGGCATTGCCGGCTCATCATCTACAACTGTTTCATCTTCCAATGGAATCTTCTCGACCGGAACATTATCATCCGAATCCGTCAAAGTATCTACCATAATATCATCATACTTGGATAAATCTTCCTCCGGAGAAGAAACTTCTTCTTTACCAATTGATGTTTCCTCCATATCAGATGGAACTTCTTCGATCGGTGTCTCCTCCATCACGGACGGTTCCTCTTCGACCGGTGTCTCCTCCATCACGGATGGTTCTTCTTCAATCGGTGTTTCCTCCATATCAGATGGAACTTCTTCGATTGGTGTCTCTTCCATCACAGTTGCTTCTCCAGCAGCCGATGGGATCTCCTCAACTGCGACTTCCTGAACCTGTGGTTCTTCTTTTTCAATTTTATTCTCTTCTGCCAAGATACGTTCCTCGGTAAAAAAGTTCTGTTTTGCAGACTCTGCTGCTATCTTTGCATCAGCTCCGATCGTATTCAATGTATTCTGCAAAACTTCCAGCTGCTGTAATATTTTATTCTGATTGTCTAAAATATTCTGTGCATATGCGCTGTCATTTTTATTAGTTTCCGGTGCCGGATGCGAAACATTGTCTGATAAAACAGCCTCTAACATCGAAATCTTTTCCATGATGTGGTCATTGGAATTCATCAGTGCATCTGCATTCTCTTTACTTCTTCCAATGGAAACCTTTGCTACTGCTTTCTGTGCGTGGATAATATCCTCCACATTTGCTTTCCGGGACTGGTTTCCTTTTTCAATGAGTTCATACAGATCATCAAATGTTTTCCTCAATAAAAGATAAGACGCTTTTTCTGATTTAAAAATACTATCATACTGTTCTTCTTTGCGATTCTTTTCTGCCATCAGATAAATCGAAATGGAATCTACCAAAAAATAGATTGCAACCAGAAACAATGCTGTAATGATCGCCAGAATAATAAATTTCTGAGGCATATTGATCATTGCATATAAATCTGCAACCAGTAAAACTACCGCAATTAACAATGTAATATTTATGCGGAACCTGACATTTTTTTCGCTGTTCTTATCCATAAGAGCTACCTCCCACTATTGCGTCCTCCGTGACGCTCTCTGTGGCTATTTTACCATAACTTACACGAGATAGCTATATGCGAAAACAACAATCTTCAACAGAATACGACCGAAATTTCTTTTTATAATAAAATAAGCTGTCCGATCAGCTCTGCTCCTTTATAAAGATCATCGACCGTTGTGTATTCCCGTGTCGAATGTGCGTTATACATTCCATTCGATAAAACAAGCCCTTCGATTCCGTTTTTTGCAAAACTGTTGTTATCACTTCCACCGAACGTACCTGTAAGTCCACCGGAAAATCCTAAGATTTCACAGGCTTTTTGAAAATCGGTCACTGACTTGCTCTCAAGTGTTGTCTCATAGGCGGTCAGCACACAGCAGTCCGGCACAATGTTTGTCGCTGTTCCACCCTGAATCGTTCCGATATTAAACGTCGTCTCTTCAGACAGATCAAGCACATACGCCTGTTTTGCGGTTACTTTCGAATAGTCAAAAACATCCGAACCTTTGACATATAATTCCTCACCAATTGTAAACAGAATTTCAATTTTTTTATGAGGTTTTCCACTGTCAAGAACAAGTTGTACACAATAGAGGATTTCCAGAATACCACTGATGTCATCTGCACCAAGCACAGTATCCCCTGCAGAATGTATTGTTCCGTCTTTTTCCAAAACAGATTTTTTGCCGCTCCAAGGTTCTACAACATCCATATGTGCGCAAAAAATAACCGGATCTCCTTCTAATTCTCCATCTAAGACAGCAAAAATATTTCCGGTGTCGCCACCATAATAAGCTCCGGGTCTAAGGCTGAAGTCGGCTCGTGGAGCAGGAGTAATTCCGGCTTTAGGGCAAGTGCTCTGGCAATTGCGACACGCTGCTGCTGTCCTCCGGACAAATGTTTTGGATAATGATTTTCCCATGATGCCATTCCAACACGCTCTAATTCTTTTAAAGCAATTGCTTTGCTCTTTTTCTGAACAACCATAAGACCTTCCCTAACATTTTCCAACGCTGTCTTTTTCTCAAACAGATAAAATCTCTGGAACACCATGCCCGTAATCTTACGGAATTCCAGGCTGTCTTTGTGTTTTTTGGAAAGATCGACCGTTTTTCCACCAAAAACTGCCTCCCCCTCCTCCGGGATCTCCAACTGGTTGATGCATCTTAATAAGGTTGATTTTCCTGTACCGGAAGGGCTGATAATTCCGACAACATCGCCTTTTTCAATTTTTAAATTAATATGGTCTAATACTTTATTCTCATGAAAACTTTTGGAAAGGTTTTTGATCTCTAACATTTTTATACCTTTCTGTTATACACTTTCATACGTTAATTCCAAAGAGTATACACATAAAGAAAGAAGCAGGTCGTTGTCATATGGTTATCACAACTGCCTGCTTCTTCTTTTCTCCAAAACACTCAGGTGTATAAATCATATGAAAATAAAACCGTATTCATCCATACAGCACATACAACAGCAACACATCTGGTTTTTGTTCATTACGATTGTATTTGTCTTCATATGATTTTCCCCTTTCTTATTTCCTACTTATTTGATATGTTATGTAGGAATTACTTTATATGGGGAATTATAATCATCTGATATTATTTTGTCAATTGTTTTTGTTATAGAAGATTCCTTGGGTTTGTTATAGGTTTTGATTATAGCTGATTTTTTTTAGAACAACTCCGGGTGATTTTCCAGCGCATCTTCTTCCGTAATCTCGCGGATCACGCGGCATGGAACACCAACTGCAAGTGAATTTGCCGGAATATCTCTGGTAACGACGCTTCCAGCACCGATCACACAGCCCTCGCCGATCGTAACACCACCACAGATTGTAACATTTCCTGCGATCCAGCAGTTATCGCCAATGGTAATCGGTCTGGCGTATTCCTTATCGGTAAGTGTTCCATTCTGTTTCTGATATTGGTTGCGATCCTGCCAGCGGAGCGGATGCATCGGGGTAAGAAGTGACACATTTGGTCCCATAAATACATTTGCACCAATTGTAACCGGACAGCAATCCACACACGTAAAGTTAAAGTTCGCATACGAATTTGCACCGATAGATGTCAGACAGCCATAATCAAACTGTACTGGTCCCTGCAAGTAAAACGAATCACCTATGATTCCCATTTCTTTCAGAATCTCGGAACGTTTCTCGTCTGTTTCAAGAAGTTCATTATATTCTTTACTTAATCTATGGGCTTTTGTTCTTAATTTTACAAGTTCTTCATCGGAAGGATCGTAAATTTTTCCTGCCGTCATTTTCTCTTTTTCTGTCATTTTTCCTGCTCTCCTTTTGAAATCTCATGATAGACTGGTTTTTCCCTATGCCAGCTCTGCGCCTAATTTTTCCAGGTCTTCCATTGCACCCGCATTTTTTGATAATTCATCTTTTGCAGTTGCATAATAGGATTTCTGGAAAAGCATATCCCATGACAGGTAGTGAGCCATGCAGTCAAACTGTTTCTGAATCAGTTCATATTGTATACTGTCTACCGGTGATCCGCCTACGACAATAACACCAACCTTTTTCCCTTTTATCTGTAATCCTCTGCAATAACATTTGTCTATAACCAGCTTTAACTGTGCGGACATTCCCCACCAATACACTGGTGTTGTAAAAAGGATCATGTCTGCTGCCACAATTTTGTCAATTGTAGGATTGGTATCATCCTGATCTACGCAGCCTTTATTACATTGACAGACGCCACATCCTTTGCATGGGCTGATATCTAACTTGTCCGGCTGAATCACTTCGATCTCATTTTTTCCAGATGCACCTTTTATAAATGCATTAATTGCAGTTAATGTATTGCCTTTTCTTGCACTTCCGTTAATAATCACAATTTTCATTTATTGGTTCCTCTTTTCTTTCCTAAATTTATATCTGAAGTATACCATAAAAAGTATTAACATACGCATTATATGTTATGATGATAACGCTACATCGCAAAAAGCCCTGAAGCTGCAACTTCAGGGCTTTTGCTTATAAATTATTCCGTTTCCGGTTCATCCACAGATAGAAGATCACATTCAGCACAATTCCGAATATCGTTGCTTCCGGAGCCGCAAAACCGATCTTGGTGAGGCTCGCATCTGGCTGGATACTCATATAATATGCCAGCGGCAGACGCACAAGAAGCGTCTGGACGAGTCCCTGAACCATAACCCAGACCGTTTTATCATGTCCGTTGAAATAACCGACCATACTGAATAGAACGGCTGTCACGATCGTTTCCAACGCAAACCCTTTCAGATAATCATAACCATTCTGCACAACGGCTGCGTCTGTTGTGAAGATTCCGGTCAGAAGATCTCCCTTAAACATAACAAATGCAAATACAATGCAGCCGATCACAATTCCAACGCCCATGCCGGTAAACATTGCTTTTTTCGCTCTTTTTTCGTTTCCGGCACCCACGTTCTGCGATACAAAGGATGCCATGGACTGCATCAGAGAACTTGGAATCAGCATTGCGAAGTTAACGACCTTGCAGGCAACACCATATCCGGAGGAAGCTGCGAGTCCAAGCCGGTTGACAAATGCGCAGAGTGCAAGGAATGAGATCTGTGTCAAGAACTCCTGCATAGCAAGCGGCAGACCGACTTTTAATGCTCTTATACAATGTGTGTTGTTCTTAAAATCCTGTCTGGTGATTTTAAATGGAAGTTCTCTTTTTACCAGTAAAAATAATGCAAAAACGACGCTGACCGCCTGTGCTGTTACAGTTGCGATTGCAGCTCCGGCTGCGTCTAAATGCAGTCCTGCCACTAAAATCAGGTCTCCTGCGATATTTACCACACATGCAACTGCAACGAATAATAATGGAGATTTGCTGTCACCTAAGCCTCTGAAAATAGCTGCGAGCAGATTGTACGCCACAATGAAAAAAATTCCGCCACCGCAGATACGCACATAAGACGATGTCAGTTCCACAGCCTCCTGTGGTGCCTGCATCAGCACTGCAATCGGCTGTGCAAACCCGATCATAACTACAAAAAGTACCGCAGAAACAATTGCAAAAATAATTGTTGCTCCACCGATCAAAGCTCCAATATACTGCGGTTTTTTCTCCCCGATATACCGTGCGATCAAAACAGTGATACCCATTGCAAACTGCGTAATAACAAAAGTGACTAAGTTTAACACCTGGCTTCCTGTTGATACGGCTGAAAGCCCCGATGTTGTTCCAAACCTTCCAACGACCAGAAGGTCAACTGCACCGTAAGCCGCCTGCAATACTAATGCGCCTAAGATTGGCAGCATAAATGGCAGCAGCTTTCCTAAAATACTTCCCTGTGTAAAATCTGATTTTGAACTATTCAATGTCAACTCTCCTTTCGCTCATGACTTTATAAAATTTTTCTATGGTCGAAATCATACAATCCGCTTCTTCTTCGGAAATATGATCCATATATTTCAAAAGCCGGCTGTAATAATTTTTATCGTACTTATCCGATAACTCCTCACCTTTTTCTGTAATGAAAACATATGTGATCCGACCGTCCTCCTCAGACGCATATTTCGTGAGATAGCCCTTTTTTTCCATTTCCTTGACCGTTCTTGTCACCCCCGGTCTTGGCAGCTTTAATGTGTCACTGATATCCGATACTTTTACTCTCTCTTTCTTCTCCTGTAACTTGTGGATCACATCCATGTACTGTATATACGCTGGTGTGACTCCTTCCGGCAGTTCCGGGAGCAGTTCCCTCGTCCTTTTTGCAAGATAGCAGGCATCCAACATTCTCTTTATTTTTTCTTCGTTCATACTATCGGTTCCTTTTTTACATTGTGCTATATAATTGCCTTTGTTAATTACCATTGGTAATTATATGGTTCTATAACGCTATTGTCAAGAAATAATTTAAACTCGCCCTATCATAATATTACAAAACAGGAATCAATCACCAATACAAAATCATGGTCATCAATCCCTGTCTTTTCACATCTTTATGCGGTTTTATTCATCTTTTCCGGAATCATGTGAAGCCTGTTTTCATCGCCAAGCGCAATGAGTATTCTCTGGCATTTTTCAAACTCAGAAGCAAGCTGCTCTATCTCTTTCGACTGCATTATTTAACCTCATGTCCTGTGTCTTTCCTTCATTAACTCTAAGATATCCATATATAATTCCTTTCTTTGTTCAAATGTTTAAACGCATTGTACCATAAAACAATCCAGAATTTTCAATGGGAAAGAAAATAGAGACGATTAAATTTTTTTATCGTCTAACATCCCCTTTTTTCTCAAAAAGAGCATGAATCCAACGCAGAGAATCAACTGCAAGGCTGACGACATCGGCGTTGCCAGCCCGATATGAAACAGCGATGTTTCCGGCTGGATGCTCATAATATAAGACACCGGAACTCTGACGCAAAATGCGCCAAGGATTCCCTGGATCATGACAAATCGTGTCTTACCGATACCATTGTAAAATCCGGTATAGCAGAAGAAAATAGCTGTAAACAGGCAGTCGATCGCATATGCCTTGAGATAATCTGCCGCTGCAAAAACCACTTCCCCATCCGAGGAGAAAATGCCAGCGCATCTCCATGGAAAAACGTGATCAAAAACATTACCACGCCAATGGAAAAAGAAACGGCAATGCCGTAATGCAAGGCTTTTCTGGCTCTTGTAATCTGACCTGCGCCATAGTTTTGTGCCACAAATGCCGACATGGACTGCATGAAAGCAGACGATATGAGCATGATAAATGCACACACTTTTTCTGCGACACCGACACCTGCCGAGGCAATGACTCCCATAGAATTTACGATTGCCAGAATGATCAAAAATGAAATGCTCACAAGCAGATCCTGCAATGCAATCGGCGCCCCAAAACCAACCATTTTCTTCAAATATACTTTATGAATCCGAATATTTTTATTTTTTACGGTAAAAGGCAGCTCTTTTTTACAGATCAGGAAAAACGAAACTACCACGCTCACAATCTGCGCAAACACTGTTGCAATCGCAGCGCCCTGTGTTCCCATGTGAAAGCCTGCACATAGGATCAGATCTCCCGCAATGTTAAAAACACATGCAATCGCGACTGTGATAAGCGGTGTCTTAGAATCGCCCAGTCCACGGAAAATGCAGCCGATCAGATTGTAGGCAACAATGACTAACATACCTCCGCCGCAAATTCTGATGTAATCAACGGTCTTTTGAAATGCTTCCTCAGGCGCGTTCATGATCTGACTGATTGAAGGCGCAAAAACAACCATAATGATCGACATGACCACTGCGATCGCCGCAAACATGACAATTGCTGTTCCTACGGTTCGTCCGCCTTCCTCTTTTTTTCCGCTTCCGATCTGCTGTCCCAGCAAAATTGTGGTTCCCATTGCGAAACTGCTGATCAGATTTGTTAATGTAGTCATGATCTGAGAACCTGTCGAAACCGCGGATACATCTGCGGATGAAGCAAATTTTCCCACTATGAGCAGGTCTACCGCGCCATACATCGCCTGCAGAAATAACGCCAGCAAGACAGGAAATGCAAATAAGATCAAAGGTTTTAAGATTTTTCCTTCTGTAAATGATGTGTTTGTTTCCATATATTCCTCCTGAAAATGATAGGTTGTGGCAGTAATTTCCTGTCACACAAAAAAAGCCGGATAAGAAAAGCAGATATTTCAATCTGCCATCTTATCCAGCTATTGTTTCTAAACGAACAAGTTGCCCTCCGATGAGCGATTCTGATTATACAATACACTTTTTTTCATGTCAATCGGTTTCATACAGTTCCGATGTTTTCAAATTTCCTCATACATCTCAAATCGCGCAGATACCTAAAAAACCTTGATTTTACTGGAAAATTTAATATCCTTGCAGGGCATTTTTTAATCTGCTGCCTTAGCTTGTTTCTTTTAAGAATCCTGGAAATCAAATGTTTCAAAAACAAGCTCAGTCCCTATGATCTTGTAAATTTTATGCGTGACTTCAGGGCTGTTGACAAAGGTGATGGAACCAATATCAATATTTCTCAGAATCAAAGCGTTAATGAAAAAATCAAAAAATTAATCGGTTTAACTAATCTCGATGCTCTGTACCTGACAGAAAAAGAGAGTGATAATATCTTTGAGTTCACCATGCTGATTGACAGATGAGTACTAGGTTTTTCTTATAGCTCATGTTGTCGTTCATTTCACTTTAATTTTTTGCTTATCTTACTTTTTTTCTGATTCCAACTGCGGTCAATGCTCCACAGGAAAGAAGGAGAAGTGTGATCCACAAAGCTGCCTGATCGTTATCTCCGGTTTTCGGTGAAACTGCTGTTGTATCTGCTGTCTGAACTTCAAAGTCTGCTGTTGCAACTCCATTTGCAGAAACAATACTAATACTGTGTGTTCCGGCTGCCAATGTGCTTAAATACTCCGGTTTCAAAGTGATAATGATACTTCCTTCTGTTGCCGTATAGCAGTCTGCACTGAGTTCTGCATTATCTACCATAACTTTCTGGAAGTTTGCAAATGAATCACTGGAACGGAAATAAATTGTATTTCCACTTCCCTGCGTATAGCTGCTGCCTGCACCTTCAATAATGGTTGGTATAACCTGCTGACTGCCCTGTGTGCTTGCCGTTGATGTCGAAGCAGGTGTTGATGTTGTTGTAGATTCACCTTGCGTTGTTGACGGTTCACTTGGTGTCGGTGTTGGATTTGGATTGGTATTATTACTTACGAAAGTTGTACCAATCTCACCAGTATATCCTTCTGGTTTTTTATTTAATGCTGCGGTAACTCCAGATGCTGTGACAACTGCATTTGGAGATATTGTTATTTTTTTATCACTTTCTAATCCGTAGCTGAAAGTCTCTCCTTTTTCTGCCTTAGCTGCTACAGTTCCTCCACTAATCGTTATATCGCCATTACATTCAATACCACGGCTACTGTTAGTTGCTTCTGCAGCATATGCTGTAATATTACCATTTTTAATAACAATACCATCATATGCAAATATGCCACTTGTACCGGCTGTTGCCTGTGCTTTGGCAATAATTGTACCCTGACTATCAATTTCCAGTTTGCCTAGTACACTAATACCATGACTGGTATCTGCTGTTCCACCTGTTACATCAAGTGTTCCATCTCCTGTTATGGTTAAATTTCCATGAACATATATTCCGCAACTCCATCCATTTGTACTACTGCTGTAAGAACTGCTTATATTTTTTATTCTATTTTCATTTTTAATTAGTATGTTCAGGTCTTGTAAGGTTTCGATTTCGATTCCGCTTCCATCACCTTCATAATTAAATCCATCTAAGGTCAGTGTATTTGTCTGATTATCATAACTCCAGCCTGTGCCGGAAGTATTGGCACTGGTAACTTCAACTCCGCCTACCCTTAGATTGTAAGATGTTGAAGTGGATGGTGTGGAACTGCCTCCAGAAGAATTTTTTGGAGAATAAAAAATACCATCTACTCCATCTTTTGTTGTAATTTCATAGTTTTTATCATCGTCAGTAAAAAATGCATCTTTGAATTGTTTTCCTGAATCTGCAAGTGGTATCTCGTTTTTTCCATATGGCTGATAATAACCTACACCTATTTTAGCACCCGATGTCAGTGGAACAGTCGTGCTCAGATTAATTTTTTCACTACTTTTGTAACGATAAATATATAAGTTACTATTTTCATCATTTGAATTTTTATTTCCGTAAATATTTGCACTTCCTCCGATTGTTACATCCGCTCCCTGGTATGCAAAGACACCTGCTCCAACCTGATTTTGATATTCACCAAAATCACAAATATTATCTGTGATTTCTCCACCAGTCATTTCAAAATTGCAATTATCAAGAACAACCACTCCCGCGCCGTATCCTGCCTCATTTCCTGAAATCTTACCTCCTCTCATGATGAAAGTTCCATTATAAAAAACTGCAACTCCACCACCGCGTTTTGTAAAAGTTCTATTGCTACGATTTCCAACAATATTGCCGGATTCTAATATTAACGTTCCTTCTCTGACATTAATGCCTCCAGCATAGTCTTCATTTGCCCATCCACCAGTAATTTTTCCATTTTGTCCTTCACTCGTATCTTTTATGATTAAAGTTCCACCTGCTATCACACTAAATACATTGTCTTGTTGTTCATTTAAGTTACGGTCAATCTTATATCCATTCAGATCAATGGTCACGTTCTTGTTTACATTAAAACTATAATCACCCGTTTCAGCCACAATATCATTACCTAATTGAATATTACCACCCTTACTTATTGCATTTTTTAACTCATTCCACGAACTTACTGTTGTTACCGCATCATCTGCCTTCACTTCCGTCACACCCAGTCCTGCAACCATGGTTATGACAAGCATCATACACAGCAATCCTGCTATCCATTTGTTTAACTTTTTCATTCCTTTTTCTCCTTTGCTTTTAATGTAAAAAATTCGTTGTACATGATTACCTGTTTCTAATGTACAACGAATTTCTTTCCAAATGGACGGATTGTCATGAATCGACCGTAAAATGTATTGAATCGACCATATTTTTTCACTACGTCTGTATTTTATGCTTTACAAGACAGCCGAAGGATATTTACCTAAACAACCCAATAATCGTTAGACACTATCCTCTGGAAGAAAATATAAACTATTGTTTTGTCGGCATCAGAAGAACCGGCAAATCCTACATGATGTATCAGCAAAATGCTCAGCAGCGAAATTGCTTCTACACTGGGCGGCCGTTTTGTCATCATGAATATATATCCTTATTCCTTCTCTGAGTATCTGACTGCAAATGGAAAAGAAAAGAATTATCTGGATACTATCAGCACAAGTGATAATGCTCATGCGCGGTAAAGTAACACACAAGAATTTGATAGACAACCGCCCATTATTCCGTTACTATTCTTCAATATGGATTGAGAAAACCTCTCTGATACAGTATAATAAAGTGTCAGGGAGGTATCTCTATGAAGGAAAAAATACTAATCATTGAAGATGATTTTACGATACAAACACAGCTTAAAACTCTTTTGTCTGGGAATGGATATGAAGTATTTGCAGTTACGGATTTTTCCCAAACAATAGAGCAGTTAAAAGAAGCTGCGCCACATCTGGTTATTCTGGATATAAAACTTCCGGGGAATAACGGTTTTGAAATATGCTCGGGGATTCGCACCTTTTCAGATATTCCGATTGTATTTGTAACAAGCAGCAATACAGATATGGACGAACTGAACAGCATTATGCTGGGTGGAGATGCGTTTATCACAAAGCCTTATAATCCCGCTATTCTTCTTGCTAAAATTGCTGCATTGTTAAAGAAAGCCTACCGTTCCCCTCAAACAGAAATTTATATGTGGAGAGAAGCTACCCTGCATTTGGAGAGTAGCATGATAGAGTACAAAGGACAGAAAGCAGAATTGACAAAGAATGAATTGAAAATCCTCTACTACCTTTTTAAGAACGCTGGAAAAATCTGTTCCAGAAATGATATTGTGGATTTTCTTTGGGACAATCAGCTTTATGTTGATGATAACGCCCTAAGTGTCAATATTACCCGTATTCGCGACAAACTGGCAGCAATCGGACTTGTAGATTTCATTAAAACAAAACACAGGCAAGGATATACATTATGAGTGGAAAACAATATTTGAAAAATCAACTCCCCGTTATTTTAATCAATCTGCTGGGTATGCTTGTCCTTGCTTTGTTCCTGATTGCAAGCGATAATCCTATCCAAACAGTCCTGTTTATTCTTGCGGTCTGGTCGATTGTCCTTGTTTTATCTTTGCTGGCATTTTATTTCTCACGAAAAAAATATCTGAATAAATTGCTCAATATGACGGAGCAATTAGAAGAACGATATTTATTGCCGGAAATCATGCAAGTGCCGGAAAGGGCTGATGAACAGGTTTTTTACCAGATTATGAAAATGGCTGAAAAATCTATGTTGGAACGGATTGGCGAAGTACAGAGGGAACGCAGGGAATATAAAGAATACATTGAACAATGGATACACGAAGTAAAAACACCAATTACAGCCATGAAGCTGCTGTGTGAGAATAACCGTTCTCCCTTTTCCAGAGAGGTATTGGCAGAGTTAGAGAATATCAA
>OKRV01001236.1_pt1 | contig 15872 bp, 2 predicted proteins | sample 1601201 | NCBI WGS metagenome assembly OKRV01 (sample SAMEA3541540, study PRJEB24748) | human gut metagenome | biome: human gut; feature: human-associated habitat; material: faeces | place: China | collected 2012 | reverse complement strand
GATTAATTTTTTGAACGACTTGTTTGAAGGTGAGTTTCAAATCAAGGATGCACCGACAGTAAGTTCAAATCTAAGACAGATAGTTGATATGGCAAATTCACAGTCACTTGACTTGTTTGTATCAATTCACTTTAACAGTGGCGGTGGGCAAGGTACAGAGGTGTGGACTTACGGCGGCAAAAAGTTTGATGAGGCAACAAATACTTGCAAAGCGATAAGCGAATTGGGTTTTAAAAACAGAGGTATTAAAGACGGCTCTAAGCTGTATGTGGTACATCACAGTGACGCGAAAGCTATGCTTGTTGAAGTGTGTTTTGTAGATACAGAGGATGCAAATAAATACAAGAAAATCGGTGCGACAGAGTTTGCGAAGGCGATTTTTAAAGGAATTACAGGACAAGTGACAAAGGATAAAACAAACAAGGAGGAATTAAATATGACACAATATGAGGAACTACTTAGCAAAATTAATGAGTTGGACAAGAAAAAGGCAGATAAATCAGAAATGATTTACGATTGCATTGACAGTAATATGCCTGAATGGGCGCATAAGCCTGTTCAGTGGTGTTTGGATAACGGTATTGTATCAGGCGCAGACGACGCGCACCTTAACCTAAACAATACAAAATTGTGGGTATGTGTTGTTGTATATCGTGCAGTTAAATTTGTTGCAGGACTTATGAAAATCAAGATTTGATAAGGAGTAAATGACTATGGGTTTGACAGATACAATAAGAAATAAGGTAAACAGCCTTTTTAATTTCGATTCACAACAACAGAGTAATCAATTAAAAAACAAAATTGATACATTGTACGGAAAGCAAAATACGACAACGGCACCGAACATAAATTCCTTTAATCCGTTCATCAGCAAAAGAGACGGACAGGTTATAAATAAAATGGCTGATTATAAGCCGATTGTAAACAGCAGTGCGACAAGCGATAAGGTTAGAGAATGGATAACACAAGCAACAGGTATTCAACCAACAAACACAATGTCAAATTCATCAAATTCTACTCAAAATGAAAATAGTACCGCTCTTAGCAGTGGTACTATTAATTCAAACGGTGATGATAATGTTGGTTTTAACGGAAATCTTGACAGTTCGTCGCTTGGAAGTCTTGATGTAGCAACACAACTTCCGAAACTATCAACAGCACAAATAGCTGAAATCATTAAAAAGCACTTTAATCGCAGTTCAGTCATATCAACAAGTGACGCAGAGGGTATATACAATGCTCAAAAAACAACAGGTATGAGCGCTTTGGCAATACTCGGTATCGGAGCTTTGGAAAGCGGTTGGGGTACTTCAAACATAGCCAAGAAAACCAATAATATTTGGGGTTACGGTGCTACAAATGTTAATCCTGAGGGCAACGCCCATAGATACGGTCAGATGTCACAAGGTGCTACTCAATTTGCGACTGAATTTATGAAAACATACTACAATGGGTATGGTGCAAAGTCAATTAATTCAGCAGGTACAGGTAACAATCCGAAAGGAATGGGGTATGCATACACAGACGGCGGAGCAATAGATAGCAGTTGGGCGACACAGGTAAGTTCTATTATGGGAAAACTATACAACACAGCTAAGGGTGTAAGCGGTTCAAATACAAGTAATTCATCAAGTAATTCATCAAGAAGTTATCTAAACAGATTGAGCTATGCGAACAATTCAAACACTTCGTCAGGCGGTTCTTCCAAAGGACGGCAGATTGTTGCGGCGGCAAAGCAGTATTTGGGAACACCGTATGTATACGGCGGTACTTCGTCAAGTGGTGTTGATTGTAGCGGTCTTGTACAACTTGCGGCGAAAGCAAGCGGTATTGATATACCACGAACAACATACGACCAAATAAATGTAGGACAAGCCGTAAGCAAGAATAACTTGCAAGAGGGCGACCTTGTATTTTTCAGAGGTTCGGGCGGTAGTGCGTCAGCTCCGGGACACGTCGGAATTTATATAGGTAACGGACAGTACATACAAGCACCAAAGACAGGTGATGTCGTTAAAATCAGCAATTTATCAGGACGTAGCGACTATGTCGGTGCAAGAAGAATAGCATAAGGGGGTAAAACGAATGGCATATAATACGCAAGACGCTGTAAATACAATATTACGGCTAAAAGGTAATTGGCTTAATGCAAATGCAGAGGGCGATACAAAGAAAACGGCACAAATAGCAAACGAGGCACAAAACTATTACGGACAAATGCGTGAAAATGGCGACACAAAGCTTGCCGACACGCTTTATAACAGCGGATATGACGCGTCAAAGAAGTATGTTAATGACTACTTTGCACAGAGTGGTAAAAGTGCGATTAGACCGTATTTTTACGGCTTAGGCTCAAAGTACGGTTTAAGTCAAAGCGATATAGACAATGCACTTCAATATAACGATACGACAGGTGAGGTTAGCTTAGGCGGTAAAAACATAGGAAAGCCGTCGGCGATAGGTTCAAACGGAGTATCTTATTGGGATAACACTACACTTGATAATGCTTTTAAAAACTATGTTCAAGACACAGGCAAAAGTCAAACCACATCAAGTCTTGTAGGTCAACAGCAAAGTAATTTATTCGACCATTATAACGACTTGATGAAAACAAATACACAAGATTATAACGACTATATGAACTTGGTTAAAGCTAATCCTTTTTCTACCGATGAGGCAAAAGCAATACTTGGTAAATATAATCTGTCAGCTATACAGGGAAGAAATAATCAGCTTGCTTTAGGTACAGCCTCAAACGGCGGTAATGTTGACAGTTACAGCGCCGCAAACGCAATGCGACAGCAAGCGGCGCTATACTCGCAGGCGCAACAGAATGTATTAGACGCGTATAATGCAAAGGTGCAAAGCGCTTATAATTCAACACAAAAAATTGAACAGGCACGAAAAATCCTATCCGATATGGGTGTTCAAATCGACAATGCGTTCAACAGAGACGAAACAGCAAAGAATAACGAAGTACAAAGAAACGAAACTGTACTTAACGGTAAAGTATCACGTGACGCAACAACGGCACAAGTTACAGGTCAAATTCCTAAGAGTATGCAATATTCCTCAAATCCATTCTTTGATGATAACGGCAATCCGATAGAAGATATTGACTATAAAAAGGTAATCGAACAAGCTATCGCAAGAGGCGATACACAGACAGCACAGGCGGCGAGAGTTGCAAGGGGCGTAAAAATTTGGAACAACTACAGTAAATACGGTCAATATGATGACGGTGATTACGGTGTTCCGAATACGCAAACAGAGGACGCAAGACAGTTTGACGCAGAACTTAAAAACAGCAAGGATATTGCACAAATGGGTTACGACCACGAAGAAAGAATGCCAGGCATTGAGGCTGACAATACAATCCGTATTAACAATAATCAAGCCGATAATACAATTCGTGTTAATGACGCAAGTGCCAAGAATGAAATGGCTGTTGCAAACAATGCATCGAAGAATACGATAGCTGAAAAAACGTCAGAAATAAATAACACTGTAAATGCATACAAACAGACGGATGGTGCGTTAGGTGGAAATACAGCCTCTTCGTCTAATTCTTCTAAATCGTCAAAAAACGGTAGTCAAGTGGATGGAATAACAAAAGAATTCTTTAACAGTTGGATACAGAGAAACAACAATGCAGCACAAGAAATGGGAAAAAAAGATATGTTTATAGTCAATGCTGATGGTACATACAAAATCAATCCTGCAATTCCGGACAATTATAAGAAAGTTTTGACGATGAATACAGCTAATACGGACGGTCTTACAGATGAACAACGTATAGATTTACTCCATTCAGTGGGTCTAACCGATGATGATATTTATAATGCAGGTTCTTTAATAAAATAATTACAACCAAAGAGGAGCTTAAAATATGAGTAATATGCAAGAGAAATTAAAATCATTACAAAATATTATGTCACAAAGAGGATATAATAAATCTGCATCAACAGTAAGAGAAAATACCGATTTAAAAAGTAATTTGAAATCATTGCAGGATATTTTAGTTAAAAGAGGGTACACACCAAAAAGTGTACCCTCTGAACAAAAAAGCAAAACACGGCACAAAGAAAAGGGCAATAATCTTTTCGAAGAAACAAGTAAATCTACTTTTGAAACAATGCCGAAATACCAAGAGGCAAAACAAAAACACCAAAAAGAAAAAGAAGATAAACTTAATGCTATGTATGATAAATATGGCATTGACCCAAATAATTTTTCTTATGATGATTTTTCAAAATGGGCAGAAGAACATAATTTTAACCGTATTCCACATAACGACCCTTTAGAAGCAGGATATGATTGGCTTCCTAATGAAAAAGGCGTTAGCAAAGAAGTAAAAAAAGATAAAGAAACATTAGAGCAACTTGCATTAAACAATCAAAGAAAAAACATAGCAAAAGAAGGTGGAAATGTACCGGATACATTTATAACAAGTTTAATGGACGGTGCGACTTTGGGCGGAAGAAGTGCGATTGATAATTTAAAGTCACAAAAAAAATATAAAGAAACAGGACTTAATGTCAACGATTACGTAAGTGAAAAACAAGCAAATGCAAAATCATCAGAAGAACACCCAATAGCAAGTACCGTCGGAGAGTTAGCAGGTTCTACAGTTTCACTAATAGGATTAGGTGAAGCTGTCGGAGGTGCTTTGAAAGGTGTAAAGTGGTTGGCGAAAACACCTACTTGGGTTCAAGGTGCAATAAAAAACGGCATTGTTTTTGGACTACAACAAGGAACAGAAGCAACCACTGACGGAAAAAAAGCAAAAGATATAGCAAAAGAAACCGCTATAGGCGTTGTAGGAGGAGCCGTAGGCGGTGCGACAAGTTCCACTGTTGAAGATTTTGCCGAAAATATCTTGTTTAAAACGAAATTGCAACATAAATTTATACCTGAAATGATAAGAAATGGGGTTGCGGGCGCGTCATTTGCCGGTGCAGACAGTGCTGCTACATATTTTTTGCACCCTAAAGAAGAAAGACCTACAGCTAAAGACGTCGCTAAGAATATGGCTGTGACCTTTGCTTTTGCAACAATTACATCAGCTATAAATATGGGTAAAATCAAGCAATCAAGTAAAGAGGCTTTAGACGTTGTAAACGATAAGATGATGAAAGATTACGAAGGTATGATGAATTCAGCAAGTACAAACGACGTAGAAAGTGTTAAACAATTTGCTAAAAATGTTATGGATTACTCCGATTCAATGATTAAGTATCTTGACGGAGAAGGTTTTAAACTAAAAAATAATGCTCCGTCAGATACTGTTACAGAATACTTAACCGGCAAAGGAAATGCACCGGTTAAAGATACTGTATTAGAAAAAGCTCGTTTTGTTGGTGAGGACGCTCGTGTAAGAAGTATGCAAGAGGACTTAAGGACTATCAAAAGCAGAGCAAAAGAATTTTACGACAGAGCTGATTCAATTCCTTATGATGTAGAAAAAATATCGAAAACATCAAATGTAGGGAATGTGGACAATATCACAAAAGAGCCTACAAACATAAATAATACAAATCCAACACCACAAAACACAAATCCGATACAAAATGTACCAAAAACATCAGAAGTAGAACCGATACAAACCGTTCAAGAACAAACGCCTATAAGCGTCAAGACAAATGATGTTGAAGTTCAAAAAACAGATAAGTTACCGAAAGAAGTTCAAGACAGCGTAAGCAAAGCTGATGTTGTCGCAGAAAACAATCCGCAAGGGTATAATAAGGATTTTGTCAGACGATACGCGAATAGTTTTGTTGAGGTTGCTCAAAAGAGCGACAATTATCCGAATCGTGATTTTCTTGACAACAATATTGCTGATGAATTAACTCAAAAGATACTTACAGGGGAAAGTAAACTTGACGGTAACAGTGATTTTGATTATGCAGTAAAACAATTCAAATTTATACTAAATCAAGCTGACGAAAGCAAGCTTAATCAAGTACAACAGTTTAACAAAAACCAAAAACAACAGAATGATGTATCAGCTTCCGAAATTAACACCGATAATTCAATTATTAATGATACAGTAGACGGCGTTAATAGCGCAGATACATCAACTACAACTGACACTGTATTTAACGACACACAAGAAAACGGTGTACAACCGTCTGTAAATCGAGTTACAGAGGAAGTACATAATGCAATGAATAAAGTCGGCTTAAATGTATCTGAAAGTGCAACAGGTATACAAGAGGCAAATACAAAGTTTATGTCGAACAATGATAATCTTTTTGACAGAAACTATGTAAGCAACTATGCGAATGATTTTGTGCAAGCTATGTCAGAGAAAAACGGACGTAGTTACACAGTTTTATCACAAGAAACAGATAACCTTGCCGACGAACTTGTAAATAAAACTCTTACCGGAAACAGTGTACTTGACGGAAACAGAGAATTTCAAACCGTAGTCAGAAATTTCAAAGATATTTTAAGAGAGGGAATAAAGAAAAACACCAATCTACATAACAATGTATACGGTGCAAACGAAGTTTTAAATGCACAAGTGCAAGATATAGAAAATGGCGATTATTCATCACTTAATATAAGTGAAAATGCAAATAACAATATAAAATTTGCTCCGGTAAGTGAAAATGGACAAAATGTAGGTTATGTTATAGAACAAGGCATTGACTATACGAACCAACTAAGTGAAACGTCGTTTGCAGTAAAACAGAAAAATGGAGAATACGAAACAAAACAAGGAGTTACATACGGTCGCTTTGGCACGCACCAAAGTTCAAACGGTAGTTATATTGTATCGTATTTGCCGACGGGCAACGCAACAGCAATACTCCCTAATCAAGACACTGCTATTGAATTTATGAAGCAAGTCGAAAATGAAACAAGTGGATATTCGATTTATTTGCATAACGACAATGATGGGATAACAAAGACAGGCGGCGAAATGCCACAATTTATAAACGCATTAAATACAGTAAAGAGCAATTTGCAAGTTAAAGAAAATTCCGTTAAAGAAATGGTCGGTGCCAATTCCCCAGCAGTGCCGACGGAAAATGCAACCCCAAAAGACAATTCCACAATAGAAATACCTAAACCCGATATCAAAACAAATGAAACACTTCCTGTTAGTCAATTACTTGAAGATTACAATGATACTGTGGATAATATTCTTTCTGTATCTGATGAAACAGCAAAAGAACTTGCAGATAATAGAGTTGCAGTCGAGATATTAAAAAATACCCCTAACGTCATTCTTGACAATGTTAAGGGTGCAAGAGATTTGAAAGTGATAATCAATTATACCAAGTTATATCTTGCAGTTAGAAAAAACGGTGTTTTTGAGGGACATTATCACAATTTAGGTGCGGAAATCGCAAAAAAATTACCTGATTTTCTACAAAATCCCGACGCAATTATACAGCTTGCGAATGGTAAACTAAACTTGTTCACAACAGTCAAAACAAAAAAAGGAAATAATGGCATAATATCCGTTGAGCTTAACAGCACGAAAGATATTGGCGGAAAAAACGAAGATTACAATGTTGTTGTAACAATGTTCAGTTCCAATGATAACTATACTAAAAACTTGATTTCCGGTGAAGGTGTAAACATAAAATACAAAAAAGAGGATTTATCGCAAGTGAATCCCCAACTGTATAAGTGGTTGGCAACTATTAACGATAAATCCTCTACTAACAATATTGTATCACAAGATAGTGATGTTGTCAATAGTAGTATACGCCGAGATACAGAAAATGATACATTAAATTTGAAAGATAAATGTAACCTCACACAAACAAAGCATACCAAAACAGGCGAGGATTTATGGGTTATAGGCTTAAAAGAGAGAATTTCAGCAGATGAATACAAAAAGTTAAATGCAAAAGTAAAAGCAGTAGGTGGCTATTATTCAAGATATGCAAAAACACCCGATGGCAAATCGATACCAGGTTTTATTTTTAAAAGCGAACCAACAGAAGAAGTTTTTGATGTGTTTAATGATTTCTTTAAAACAACAGGGACTTTGAAGAAAACAGATGATGTACAAGTAGGCGAAAATGTCAAAGATAGTCAATCAACAAATAATAATGCAGAAAGCGACAAAGAAAACATTTCAGAAAACAATAAAACTGTATTGAACAGTCAATCCGAAAATGATACAATAAAAGAGAAACCTGACTTGGAAATCGGTGATGTAATTGAGTATGACGGCAAGCAATGGGAAGTTACACAAACAGGCTTAAATATGAGTTTTAAAAACCTTGATAAGAGTGACAGCAAACAGACATTCTCTCATATTGGCGCTATGGAAAACTTTAAGCAAACACACGATTACAAGATGATTTCAAAAGCAGATAATTCAAAAAATATTAATGAGGTGAAAGATGATGACATTGACAAAAGCAGAAAGATACTTGAGGATAGTAACAGAATTGACAAAAGCAAGACCGGAATCGAGGCAAGAGAGATTTTTCAAAGACGAAATAGCGACAATAATATCTCAGGCGGATTATCACGGATTGACGAAAAAGGATGTACAGTTCTTGAAAAACGCAAAATTCAAGAAGTAGCAGAACTTGATTCGTTTAAAAAATTATCATGGTTTGTAGCCAATGAAATATCAGCTGATAAAAATAAAAATCTTTATAAAAAGTATGAAAATGACAGCCGTTGGGACGAAGGATATGATTTTAGAGAAATGGTAACATATGATATGCTTACCGATTCACAAAATGAACTTAGAGTGATTTTCAATGATAATATTGCAGAATACTTTAATAAATATATTGACCCTATAACAGACATAACAGGAAAAAAGCTACCGTTATATATAACGAAAGGCACCAAGAACAGCATTGTAAAAAACAAACATGGTCAATTAATTCCATTATATCACGGAACCGGTTCAAAGTTTAATGAGTTTAAATGTGGTGATATCGGTATACATTTTGGCAGTTATTCTCAAGCAATTCGGCGTGTGAAAGATAAGGGGATAACAAATCCAATATATATTAAAGCATATCTCAATATAACAAACCCTATTTACATTGATAAAGATTTTTGGAATTGGAATGCAGACCAAGTGGTGGCTGATTTAGATAAACAAGGAATTATATCGTCCGAAGACGGGTTAAAAATACTCAATATTGCAGATTTAGAATTAAAAAATTCCAAACTTAGAGAAATTCTAAAAAATAAAGGGTACGACGGTATTGTGTACAATAACGAGATTGAAGCTATAAGCGGAAAAAGCTATATCGTTTTTGATGACAAACAAATTTTTAGGATGAACACAGATACAAATCAAGTAGGAATAAAAAAAGCAGATAATCAAAAAAACGGAGGTAAAGAAAATGGCATATCGCAACAAGTCGCAAATTTTGTAGAAGAAAAATTGCAAAAAGGCGAAAAATTCACGAGCGATACGTTATTCAAGAAAACAGGCGAAATATATGACGGCTCATTAGCCGATAATACATTCACAGTCAAAGACGCATATGACGCAATGGAGTTGGGTATAAATCAATATATTTTAAATATGAAAGAAGAACCTACACTTGATAAAATGTTTGAAATAATCGATAAAATACCAACTCAAACAAAACGCACAGAGGGAATGGACAATTATCAGCAATTCTCTACACCTCCAACGCTTGCATATTTAGCAAGCTATGCAGCTAATATCAATTCAAATGATATAATGCTTGAACCGTCGGCAGGTATTGGAGGTATTGCTACATTTGCAAAAAAGAGCGGCGCAAAGGTAATTGTAAACGAACTTGACCCAAGAAGAATGGCAATACTTAAAAATATGCCGTTTGATGATTTCTACAGTGAGGACGCAGAACAGATAAACAATATATTAGGCGGAGATATTGAACCTTCTGTTGTTGTTATGAACCCCCCGTTTTCGTCGTCAACCACAAGAAATATGAAAGGCGCTAAAATAGGTGCAAAGCACATAGAAGAAGCACTTAAAATGTTAAAGACTAATGGTAGACTTGTAGCTATAACAGGTAAAACAATGGCTGATGATGCACCTGCGTTTAGAAATTGGTGGAATGACATAAAAAAGAAATACAACGTTGTTGCAAACATAGGTATTTCGGGTAAGAACTTTAATAAGTACGGTACAAATTTTGGCATTCAGATGATGGTTATTGACAACAACGGTGCAACCAAGAATACTATAACCGATTATGTCGAAGATTTGCACGATTTACAAAGCATTTTAGGAGGTATAAGAAATGAGCGACCAATACTTGACTATTCAGCAAATGAACAAAGAGCCACTACAACAACACGCAAAGAAATTGCTACAACAAGAACAAAAGGTAGTGTCGGAGGCGGCACTGTATCTGACACAAGTAGCGGAATTGATACTGAACAATCCTCAAATAAGGGAAGAGTACCAAAGCACAGAGATACGGAGACAAAAGTTTTACGAAATGACGGAAGTGGTGGAAACACTGTTAATCAAAGAGCCGATAAGCCAAATGAATTGGATGATGAACGACGACTTGACGGACGAAGAAAACCAAGAGGAAATGATGAACTGCAAGACACTGGAGGAACTGATAAATCTGATAGTGTGGAACATAGTGTTCAATCTGGATATGGCGGAAACGAGAAGAATGGCGGACTTAGACAGAACGGTGTCAGGGTACAACGATTAAAGAAAAAAGAACTGACCGATAATGTTTTTGAAGAATACAAAGTAGCACCTTTAAAAGTGAAAAATGCAAAGCCACACCCTGCAAAATTAAGCGAAAGTGCGGCAATGAGCGCAGTAAAAGCACCGAATATAACATACAAACCACATATAGACCAAAAACTCATTGATGAAGGTACTTTGTCAAGTGCGCAACTTGAAGTTGTTTCGAGAGCAGGGCAGTGCCACTCTCAAACATTGCCGAACGGCGAAACAAGAGGATTTTTCTGCGGTGACGGTACAGGTGTTGGAAAAGGACGTACAGTGGCGGGTATTATTCTTGATAATTTTAATCAAGGCAGAAAAAAGGCTGTTTGGATTTCAAAAGGACACGACTTATTAAAAGATACCCTTGATTATACTAAAGATGTATTTGGCAGAAATGATATGGTAGTTGAATTCAACGGCGGTAAAAAAGCCGATAGCAGTTTAAAGTCGGATGATACCATATTGTATCTTACATACAATAAACTGTCGCAAGGGTGGAATAAAGAAAACTCAAACTTTGAAAAAATCGTTAGTTGGTTAGGAAAAGACTTTGACGGTGTGATTGCTTTTGATGAGGCACATATGATGTCTAATGCAGGTGGAAAGGTCACAAACAGAGGCAAAACCAAACCAAGTGAGACAGCTTTAGCCGGTATAGAGCTTCAAAAATTGTTGCCAAAAGCCAAGGTTATCTATATGTCAGCCACGGGAGCAACAGAAGTTGAGAATTTGCAATATGCTACAAGATTGGGACTTTGGGGCGAAGGTACAGCTTTCCCAAATGAAAAAGAGTTTATATCTCAAATAAAAGGCGGCGGTATTTCTGCAATGGAAATGCTTGCACAGGATTTAAAAATGGAAGGCGTTTATCTGTCACGAAACATTTCTTATGAAGACGTTACATATGATAAACTGACCCACAAATTAACAAAAGAACAAAAGAAAATGTACAACACTGTAGCAAAAGCGTGGCAAATAGTATTTCAGAATTTGAATGAAGCGTTAAAAGAAACACATCAATCGTCAGACGGCACTGCACGAGGACAAGTCTACGGAAAGTTTTGGTCGTCAAACCAAAGATTTTTTAATCAAATTCTTGTATCAATGCAAACACCGAGTGTTATTAAAGATATAGAAAAACAGCTTGCTAAAGGTAAATCGTGTATCATACAACTTACAAGCACAAACGAAGCACAAGGTAAGCGTGAACTTGCAAGACTTTACGAAGAAGGATTGACGCTTGATGATTATGATGTTTCACCTAAACAGATGCTTATGGAATACGTTGAAAAATCATTCCCTGTTCAACAATACGAGGAATATAAAGATGAAAAAGGTAATGTAAAAAGCAAACCGGTGTACAACAGTAAAGGCGAACCTGTATTAAACAGAGAAGCAGTCCGAAAGCGTGACACATTGTTAGACCAATTAGGTAGTATGAAAGCACCGTCATCGCCTATAGATATGATTATCAATGCGTTTGGAACAGATTTAGTTGCAGAAAACACCGGCAGAAGTTCACGAGTAATTAATGTTGACGGAAAAAATGTTCAGCAAAGACTTAGTAACAATACAAGAAGTGCCGATGTAGAAGCATTTCAAAATGGCAAAAAACGTATAATGATATTTTCAGAAGCAGGTGGTACAGGAAAGAGCTACCACGCAAGTAAAGCGGCTAAAAATCAACAACAACGTGTACATTATTTGCTTGAAGCAGGTTGGAAAGCGTCAACGGCGGTACAAGGTTTTGGACGTTCACACAGAAGTAACCAAGTATCAGCTCCTATATTCAAACTTGTAACAACCGATTTGAAAGGGCAAAGCCGTTTTATCTCAACCATAGCAAAAAGGCTTGCTCAATTAGGTTCGCTCACAAAAGGTCAAAGGCAAGCAGGCAGTCAAGGTATGTTTTCGGAAGATGATAACCTCGAAAATGCTTTTTCTGCAACAGTGTTAAAAAGCTATATTACCGCATTGGCTAAGGGTGGTATAAATGATATTACCAACGGAAAAGAAATTATTTCAAAATTAGGACTTAACGTATACAGTTCGGACGGTTCGATTAATCAAAATTCTGACGATTTGACAAGTATAAACAAGTTCCTTAACCGTATATTATCATTAGAATATGATGAGCAAAACGAAGTTTTTGATGAGTTTGACAGCCAGTTGAAAATGGCAATGGCAGAGGCTGAACAAAACGGCACACTTGATAAAGGTATGGAAAACTACAAAGCCGATAAAGTATCGGTCAAAGAAACCAAAACCGTACATACAGATAAGTTAAGCGGTGCTGAAACTTTGTATTATTCTCTTGTTGCAGATAAGAAAATAAAAAAGAACGAATTTAGCGATATACAAAGCGATAGTCCAAGATTTAAAGGCTTTTATCAGAACAAAGCAAACGGAGGAGTAAGAGCGATAACTCAAATCGCAAACAAAACAGATAGCAACGGTAATGTTGTAAGTCGTTTTAAGGCAGAAGGACAAGAATATGGTAAGACAGTATATTTAAGCGAACAACAAGTAAGCCAACGTTGGAATAAGATAGATAATGAAACAGCTAAAGCTTTATGGAATAAGAGGCTTGAAGAAATGCCTGAATATCGTCAAGAAAATGTACATCTTATAAGTGGTGCTGTGCTTCCGGTATGGGATAAATTACCTGAAACAAATATTAAAGTATATCGAATACTTACTGATAATGGCGATGTGCTTATAGGTCGTGTTATACCTGAAAATGCTATAGACTCAATTCTTAGACGTTTAGGGGCTAACAGAACAAAGGGCAAAGTAGATGTATCAAGTGTTATGAATAGCATTAAAAACGGTGATGTTGTTTATCTTGAAAACGGTTGGAGCCTAAAACAAAGAAAAGTAGCAAACGAACAGCGTATTGAACTTACAGGTCCTCGTTTTGAAAATTATGAGTTCATAAAAAAATTAGGCGTATTTTCCGAACGTATTTCGTATCAAACACGTTTCTTCATACCGACAAAGACTAATACTGAAAATATTATAAAAGAGCTTATGCAATACTCGCCTTATAGCAGAACAGAAACGGAAATGCAGTATAACAAAGGTGACGACGGTAATGGTTGGGAAGTAAAGAAACCAGAACAAGAAAAACAGATTGAAAGTGTTGAAGATGACAGCAAAAAAACATCAGATAAAAGCAGTGCAGACATACGTTATTCAAAACAAGCTAATAGCCTTGACAGTTGGACATCTGATGTGACGCAAAACAGCAAGAATGCAAAAAATAAGAAGTTGGGCGATATTGTTTCGTATATTTCAAAAGAATTCAATATACCTATTTCAAAAGGCAACTTGTCACTGACACGAGCTAAAGGCGAGTTTAAGAAACTTCCGAAAGCTGTAAGACTTCGTATAGCAAATGACTTGCCGACAGCTACTCACGAATTAGGACATTTGCTTGATGATAAATATGATTTCACTTCATCAGCTAATATTGATGAGATAATCGACTTTGCACAACGAAAAAGTCCAACATTAATGAAGCAATATAAAAAAAGTGAAGTACCGGGTGAGTCGGTAGCTGAATTTGTGAGAGAGTTTGTTAAAGACCCGCAAAGTACAATAAAGGAAGTACCGAGATTTTCAAAAGAATTTATCGAAACTCTTTCTCCGAAAGACGCTCAAGCCTTAAAAATTCTATCAGAATATTCACAACAATACTACAATTCGGACTTTATGGACAAAGTAGACGCGGCAATGACCAACAACAAAGAGATAAAAAAGAGAAGTAAATCAACAGCAAGTGAAATATCGAAAGAAATATACACCAAGTTGGTTGATAGCTTTGCACCTATCAAAGAAGCTACTGATTATGTTAAAGAGGTAAAAGGAACTCTCAGCGGAAAAAAGGACGCATATATTTTAGCTATAAATTCTAAAAATGTAGACGCCACTATGTCTACTATATTTAAAGAAGGAATGGTTGACCCGAACGGCAATTTGACAGGCGGAAAAGGGTTGATAGATTGCATTAAAGATATATCACACAAAGATATAGATTTATTCGATAAATATTTAGTATTAAAGCACTCTTTGGAATGGATTGAACCACAAGAAGGTGCAAAGTTAAAGCGTGTATTCAGTGATGATACTTTGCAAGACGGCAAACGAATAAAAAGAGAAATAGCAAATCTTGAAAACAATCATCCTGAATTCAAAGAAGCGTCGGAAAATCTGTACAAGTTCCAACAAGATATGTTAAAATATTGGGTAGTATCTATGGGCGGTATGGATGCTATTACATACAACAAACTACAAAAAATGTACCCACATTACGTGCCGTTTATGCGTGACACCGGTAGGAACAGAACAGGATTTAAAAGTGGTTTTGCAAATCAGCAAAGTCCTGTAAAAACTGCGAAAGGTAGTGGTGCTACAATCATATCCCCACTTGAAAGTATTATAAAAAATGTAGAAAAGCAAGTGAAGTTCGGAACAAGAAACAGAGTTATGGCGGTATTGGGCATGTATGCGGACAATGTACCGGGGTTTGCTAATTTTATAGAACCTGTGCCACCAGACCAAGTAAAGAATATAATCAACATTGAAAAGTTGTCTGATGAATTCTTAGGCAGAATGTCAGAAAGTCTTGACGAAAACGATTTGTTTAACTTAACAGAGGCTTTTGAAGACGTATTCGGCACACAAGTTGAAAGTTATACACCTGTAGTTATACCTGGAAAGCAAATAGTTACATATTTGAATAAAGGCAAGCACAAATATTATCAGGTACACGATAAGGCACTGTTTAATGCTATAACAAATTTAACACCGATCCAAACAGGAAAAATAATGAATTTTGCAGGAAGAACTTTAGGCATAACAAACGCACTGATAACGCAACTAAATCCGGTTTTTGCTACCACGAACGCAATACGAGATTATGATACTGCAATGAAAAATTCAAAAGCATATAATAATCCTATTACTTTTACAGGGGCATATATGTCAGCTTTATGGGACGTTATAAGAAACAGTGACAACTATAAACAATATAAAGCTGCAGGTGGCGGACATATGTCAATGTTCAGCGATAATATTGATGTACTGAAAAAGACTTTGCGCGAGGTGAACTCAAAAGACGCAGGACTTGCAAGGCGTTTGGCACAAGCAATATTCTTACACCCAATAGAATGCGTTACAAAAATCA
>OKRV01001217.1_pt1 | contig 16037 bp, 13 predicted proteins | sample 1601201 | NCBI WGS metagenome assembly OKRV01 (sample SAMEA3541540, study PRJEB24748) | human gut metagenome | biome: human gut; feature: human-associated habitat; material: faeces | place: China | collected 2012 | reverse complement strand
GGTAGTTGCTCATGATGTTCACAAGCCGCTCGCGTGCCGCGTTTACGTCCTCCGCCGCGATGGCCTTCAGCTCATCCCACGCAAAAATGATGTTGTATCCGTCGACGAGCAGATAATCGTCCTGCCGGATGCGTGTCACATAGAGCTGTTCGAGCGTCTCCGCCTTTTTCCGGCTTTGCTGCAGGGCTTCAAAGCCGCGATCCCGAACCGGTCCGTAGGTGCGCTCGAACAGCGCCCGAAGCTCGCTGTCATTTTCAAATCCCGATGAACGCACACCGCTGTGCGGCACAGATACCGGCTCCGCCTCCTCTTCCGGCTGCGCAAGCACACAGCTCGTGTCCAGATGAGCGTGTGCGCGGACCTCGTCCCAGTGCACGACATAGCCTGCGCCGTGTGAACAGAATACCGAGTCCGCCGTATTTTCCGTGTCTCGCTCGGCATCGTAGCCAATGGCCGTCACGACCGCCTCCGTGTTGTGACAGACCTCATATCCGCCCGGCGTGCACGAGAGCCTGCCGCGTCCCTTGGTGTAGGAGGCGACCTCAGTCCAGTAGTTTCGCATGGATGCAACGGGCGCCTTGCCGGTCAGCATCGACCCTCCGTGCAGCGGCTGCGGCGGCTCAAAGGTGCCGTCCATGCGCTGAATATCGCTCATTGCACGGCCGACGCATTCGTCCGGCAGTTCAAGCGTGAAATCGTAATACGGCTCGAGCAGAATGCTCTGCGCCTGCATCAGCCCATTGCGCACAGCGCGGTAGGTTGCTTCACGGAAATCGCCGCCTTCGGTATGCTTGACATGGGCGCGTCCGGCGATCTTTCTTGTGGCACTGCCGACGTTAGCAGTGCTTTTAATTCTTATTATTATCAATGTCGGGCCGCTTTACGGGCGCATGCAGAGTGCGATCGATCAGGTGAACCGGTGTATTCAGGAAAATCTTACAGCAATCCGTGTTGTGAAATCCTATGTCAGAGGCGATTACGAAGTGGAAAAGTTCGGTGTCGTCAATGAAAATTTAAAATCAGAATCTGAAAAAGCATTTGGAACAGCAGTGCTAAATATGCCCGCCATGCAGTTTGTGATGTACGGGACGATCCTTGGAATCCTTTTGATCGGGGGAAGGCTGATCAATGAGGGGCAGATGATGATCGGACAACTCACCAGTTTTTTGAGTTATGTGCTGTTAATTCTTAATTCCCTGATGATGATGTCAAATGTGTTCCTGCTCATGACAAGGTCGCTGGCATCCGCAGAGCGGATCATGGAAGTCATTGATGAAAAAATCGATATCACAGATGAAAATGCAAAAGACATTGCCGTGGCAAAAGGTGAGATCGAATTTGACCATGTGTGGTTCAAATACAAGGACACTGCAAAGGAATATGTGCTCTCCGATGTTTCTTTCCATATCAAACCGGGGCAGACGGTCGGCATCATCGGTCAGACCGGTTCGTCAAAGACTACACTGGTGCAGCTTATCCCAAGGCTTTACGATGTGACAAAGGGCGAGGTAAAGATCGACGGAATCAATGTAAAAGAGTATCCGGTCAGACATCTTCGGGACGCAGTTGCGATGGTACTGCAGAAAAATACGCTGTTTTCCGGTTCACTGATCGATAACCTCCGCTGGGGAAATGAAAATGCCACATTGGATGAGATTAAAGAAGCATGTCAGATTGCCTGTGTGGATGAGTTTGTGGACCGGCTTGCGGATGGTTATGATACCGAGATGGGGCAGGAGGGAGTCAATGTGTCCGGCGGGCAGAAACAGAGGATCTGCATTGCCAGAGCCATTTTGAAAAAGCCGAAAGTACTGATCTTAGATGACTCCACAAGCGCGGTGGACACCGCGACGGAGGCGAAGATACGAAGCGGGCTTGCAGAAAAACTGCCGGATATGACAAAGATCATCATTGCGCAGAGGATATCGTCTGTCCGCCATGCTGACCAGATCATTATCATGGACAGGGGGCATGTGGAGGCAATCGGCACACATGAGAGTCTGCTCCGTGACAATCAGATCTATCAGGAAATCTATGCATCACAGAAGGAAGGAGCTGATCTTTAATGGCAAAGTATGTGGGATATAAAAGACCAAAAGATACGAAAAAGACCATGAAGCACTTCCTGACTTATCTCGGTCATTACAAGTGGGCATTTTTCCTTGTGGCAATTCTTGTATTTATCAGTGCGGGGGCAGGAATCTGCGGCACATATCTGATCAAACCGCTCGTCAACAATTTCATTGAGCCGGGAAATATGAAGGGACTTCTTTTGGCAGTCATCGGCATGGGTGTGATGTACCTGTGCGGTGCGCTCGCAACGCTCGGCTATAACCGGCTGATGGTGCACACCTCGCAGAAAGTCGTGAGCGAAATCCGCATGGATCTGTTCCGGCACACACAGAAACTCCCACTGAAATATTTTGACGACAACACGCGCGGCGAGATCATGAGCCATTTTACCAACGATGTCGACACGGTGCAGGAGGCGATGAACAACAGTTTTGCTATGATCATCCAGAGTTTTCTGACATTGTTTGGAACGATCACAATGATGATGGTGCTCAGCGTAAAACTGACCATGCTCGTGGTGGTATTTTTAGTCATTACCTTTTTGTTCATGCAGTACAATGGAAAATGCAGCAAAAAATATTATCACAGACAGCAGCAGGAACTCGGAAACATCAACGGTTTTGTGCAGGAGATGATGGCAGGACAGAAGATGGAGAAAGTTTTCAACCATGAAAAGGAAAACTTTAAAGAGTTCTGTGAAATGAATGAGCGGTTTCGCAAGGAGTCTACAAATGCACTGGCACATTCAGGTATGCTCGTGCCGGTGATCGTGGCGCTTTCCTATTTTAACTATGCGCTCTCAGCATGTGCCGGCGGCATGTTTGTGATCCGCGGGCTCATGGATCTGGGAAGCCTGTCGGCTTATCTTGTATATGTGAGACAGAGTGCGATGCCGTTAAATCAGTTTACACAGCAGGTCAATTTCCTGTTGTCGGCGCTCTCAGGTGCAGAGCGTATTTTTGACATGATGGACGAGACGGAGGAGATTGACGAGGGAAAAGTGACACTCTGCAATGTCTGTAAAAATGCGGATGGCACACTGACAGAATGCGCGGAAATTACAGGATTGTATGCGTGGAAACTGTCATCAGGAGAACTGGTACTGTTAAAGGGAGATGTGCGTTTCCATGATGTCGTATTCGGCTATGTGTCGGAGAAAACGGTGCTGAACGGAATATCATTGTTTGCAAAACCGGGACAGAAGATCGCTTTTGTCGGATCAACGGGTGCCGGAAAGACAACGATCGTAAACCTCATCAACCGGTTTTATGATATTCAGGCGGGACAGATCACATATGATGGGATCGACGTCAAAGATATTCGAAAAGATGACCTGCGGCGTTCCCTTGCCATGGTCATACAGGATACACATTTACCGGGACGATCGCAGACAATATCCGTTACGGGAAACTGGATGCGACGGATGAGGAGATCCGGGAGGCGGCGAAGATCGCCAATGCGGATTCCTTTATCAGCCGTCTGCCGCAGGGGTATGACACGATGCTTTACGGAGATGGGAGCAGCTTATCTCAGGGACAGCAGCAGCTCATCGCGATCGCAAGAGCGGCGATCGCAAAACCTCCGGTACTGATCTTAGACGAGGCGACAAGTTCGATCGACACAAGGACGGAGCGTTTGATCGAAAAAGGCATGGATGCCATTATGGAGGGAAGAACCGTATTTGTCATTGCACACAGGCTCTCAACCGTAAGAAATTCCAATGCGATCATGGTACTTGAAAAAGGTGAGATCATTGAGCGCGGCAGTCATGACGAGCTTTTAGAGCAGAAAGGCAGATATTATCAGTTGTATACAGGACAGTTTGAATTGGAGTGATGTTAGGGTGAAAAATGAGATTTTTGATGTTGAAATGTTAAGGAGACGGTTTATCCGGCCGTATTTTATAGAGCTTGGACTTACGGTGGGACAGGGGCAGCCGCGCATTTTAAAGGAACTGAGGGAGCACGGTGCAATGAACCAGAAAGAATTGTCCGATGCCTGCCTGGTCGAAGTTACGACGATGTCCCGGACAATCGACCGTTTAGAAAAGATGGGACTTGTAAAGCGGGAGAGCAATCCCGCCTGCCGCCGTTCCTGGACGATCGCACTCACGGAAGAAGGATGTGAGATGGCGGATAAAGTTATTGAGATATTTGAGATGACAGATGGTATAATGAAAAGCGGAATGAGTGAAGATGAACTTGAGATACTGTCTGCAGGTCTTGAAAAAGTAAAGAGCAACCTCTGGACGGCAATCAGGAATAACGAGGAAAATACGAAATAAAATCAAATGTGCAATAGAAAATGCCGTATTTGACGAAAAGGAGAGAAATGCAATGGGTTATTTAATTTCAGAGACAACAAAAGAAGAACGCGAGAAGATCGTGGCGGAATCACTGGGAAACATTGATGCAGCCTGCGATGGCTGCATGTCCGGACTCGTGGAAATGTACCAGGATTACATCGACGGGAAAAAAGAACTGCGTGAGATCAATATGGAGTTCAATGCCCGCTATGTGAAAAGTGAGGATATGCCGGGAAGGGAAGGCTGTGGATATCAGGAAAGATAAGGAGGAAAATTAAATGAGTTTTGTAAAAGGAATCCATCATGTACGTTTGAAAAGAAGCCAGATTTGAAAAAAAGAGAGTGCGGGCGGCTTTGGCAGCAGATGTTGAAAATTAAAGTCAACTAAAATTTACGAAAAACCAGTTATCAAACCCACCAGGACATGGTATAATGGTAAAAATGTACTATTTATGTGCAGGAGCAAAAGGGGGAGCATAAGTTATGACATTTGCGATTGAATGGCTGGCACTTCACATATTTGGTGTACTTGTGGCTTTTGCTTTATTGGTGATCGTTTTCCGGAAAGAAGATACAAACTATAAAGGGGAGCTTATCCTGACAATTGCCTGCTGTCTGGTGACGCTTGTGGCAAAAAGTATTTACATTGCCGGCGGTCAGAAAGAGACACTGATCGTGATTGGGAAGATGGAGTATCTTGGAAAATGTTTCGGCAATTACTGTGCCCTGATGTTTATAATGCGCTGGAGAAATATAAAAATTCCACAGTGGTTTATCCACACGCTTCTTGCCGTGAATGTGGGATTCTATATTTTGATTGCGACAGTTGATTATCATCATTTGTACTATAAAGATTACTGGCTGTCCCCGTCTAAGGCAATTTTAAGCGGATATACACTGGAAATATCCGCAGCACCAATGTATTATGTCTATATGGCATTTTTACTGGCAGAGATCGTGACCAGTATCAGTATTATCATTTCTTCGTATTGTTCACAGAGAAGTATGCCGAATAAAGGCAAAATTCATTTTCTTATGGTTGCGGCGATGCTGTCTCCAATGATCCTGCTGTCTCTGCGTCTGTTGGGAATCTTAAAAGGCGATGATCCCACACCTCTTGGAATCCTTTTATCCTGTATATTCCTGAGTATTGCTGTTGTAAGATACGGTTTATTTGATCCTGTCAAAAACGCAAAAAATTATATTATTGATAATCTGAACGAAGCATTTGTGGTAACAGATGCGGATCATCATTTTCTTTTCTTAAACCCGATGGCTGAAAATTTTGTCACCGATATTAAAGAGAGTGGCAGCTATTGCGGGGATGGGGAAATTTACGAATTTCTGAAAGGCAGCCAGGGTTTTTTTGACTGGAATAACAGGCATTATCAGGTTGAGGAGACTGCACTGAAAACAGATGATTTCATACAGGGATATATGTTGACGGTTGTTGATATCACAAAGATCATGGAGCAGAACCGTCTGATGAAAGAACTTGTATTGCAGACAGAGGATGCAAACCGTGCAAAGACCAATTTTGTGTCGAATATGTCGCATGAGATCCGCACGCCGATGAATTCTATTGTCGGAATTACAGAGATTTTACTGCGTTCGCATCATTCTCCGAAGGAGCAGGAGTATCTGTTAAATATCCAGAGTTCCGGCCGGGTATTATTAACGATCATCAACGACGTACTGGACTGTTCAAAAATGGAATCCGGAAAAATGCAGCTGTTTGATGAGCCATATGATACATTTTCTCTGTTTCATGATCTGAAGATCAGTATGGAAAACAGGATAGCAAATTGTCCGCTGGAACTGATCTATGATATTGATCCGGATATTCCATGTACATTAAAAGGGGATATGGGACGCATCCGCCAGATCATTACCAATCTGGTAAACAATGCTATCAAGTATACAGAGAAAGGTTCCATACGTTTTACTGTACGTGTCAGACAGAAAAATGCAGACAAAGTCATGCTGTATTATGCGGTGGAGGATACCGGGATCGGAATCCGTAAAGAGGACCAGAAAATACTGTTTGATGCATTTCAACGTGTGGAAATAGACAGAAACCGTTATGTGGAAGGAACCGGCCTGGGGTTGACAATTTCGCAGAATTTAGTCAATATGATGGGAGGAGTTATTGAAGTAGAAAGCGAATATGGAAAGGGAAGTAAGTTCTACTTTACGATAGAACAGACTATTGTTGATCCTACACCAATGTCTGCGGTGAATTATGAACAGCAGAAATCCGGTGTGATTGAAAAAGAGGCAGAGAGTCTGTTCATTGCACCGGGAGCACATATTCTGCTTGTTGATGATAATGACCTGAACCTTGTGGTGGCGAAAGATCTGTTAAAACCGCTTCAGATGCAGATCGATACTGCGGAAAACGGTATGCAGGCGGTCGATCTGGTACAGCGGAATCATTATGATTTAGTGCTGATGGATCATATGATGCCGGTCATGGATGGCATTGTGGCAACGAAAACGATCCGGGAACTGCCGGATGAGAAGTATAAAAAGCTGCCGATCATTGCGCTCACTGCAAATGCAATGGTGGATGCCAGAAAAGAATTTTTGAATGCGGGGATGAATGGATTTGTTGCAAAGCCGATCGATTTCACACGGATCTGTAATCAGTTAAAGCTGTGGCTTCCAAAGGAACTTGTACAGGAAGTTTCCGGGGAAGAAGCAAAGCAGCTGCTTATGAATGATATTTCTGACAGTGAAATACAGCCGGAAAATCCGGAAACCGGATTTTCTTTTGAAGAGGGAGTAAAGCACTGTGGTTCGAAGGCAGCACTGATGAAAACGATCCGGATATTTTACCGTACGATCGACAGTAAGGCAAATAAGATCGAACAGTGCCTGAAAGAGGGCCTGATCAGTGATTATGTGATTGAAGTACATGCGTTAAAAAGTTCTGCACTTCTGATCGGTGCAGTACCGTTGTCGGAGGCAGCAAAGGAACTTGAGGATTATGGAAAACAGGGTAAGACAGAGGTGTTAGAGGAAAAAACACCGGATGTGCTTACCCTGTACCGTGATTTAAAAAATATATTGCGCCCCTATGCAGAGAAGGAAGAGGATGCAAAAAAAGAGTTTTCGGACGGGGAGTGGATCACTGCATTACAGCAGATACACCAGTGCATAGAACAGTTTGACCTTGATGGAGTGGATCAGATCATGGAACAACTTGAAGAATATCAGGTTCCGGAATGCATCAGGGAATCCATGGATCAGCTGCGTGTTTATGTGGCGGATGTATCGATGGAAGAGATTATGGAATTGACAGATACCATGACAGAGTTATTGCGGGATTAAAGGAGGTTTATTATGCTTGAGGACAAAAGGGAATTTCTTATTTTGATGGAAGAGCAGAGTTATCTGATGAAGTCATTTGAGAGTACATTTGAGAAGGAAAATGTGAAAGCAAAGGTTGTAAGTATTGCGATGGCGACTACACTTACCACAAAAGAGCAGCCACAGGGATATCTGATCTGTACAAGTGCTGAACTTTTGAAAAAGGCGGTTGGGGTTAAAGTGATCGTAGATCATGCAATCAAGCATAAAACGCCTGTGTTTGTCATGGGAAATGTGGAAGAGCTTGAGAAACTCTGGGAAACACTTCCAAAACAGATGTTTACCGATATTTTTATAAGACCGATCAATGTGGTGGAGATGGTGGAAAATATCAAAAGGCAGATGAATGAATATTATAAAATGAAAAAAAGAACTATTTTAGCGGTGGATGATTCGGGAGTGATCCTCCGGAATATTAAAACACTGCTGGAAGATAAATATCAGGTAATTCCTGTCAATTCCAGCGAGATGGCGATCAAATATCTTGCCTTAAATATACCGGATCTGATCTTGTTAGATTATGAAATGCCAATCGTGGATGGCAAACAGTTTATGCAGATGATTCGTGAAGATACGGAATTTCAGAACATTCCGATCATTTTTCTTACCGGAAAAAACGATGCACAGACGGTTATGGACGTGATGTCGTTAAAGCCGAATGGTTACCTGTTAAAAAGCATGGATGCGCAGAAACTGCATGCAGCGATCGATGATTTCTTTAAAAAACAGACAAAATAAAGGCTGGCCAATCAATAGGAAACGCACAAAGATATGTATGATCCCCCTTAAGCAGACAGGGTAAATGTTTCCAAACTGCTTAAGGGGGATTTTATGTATATAAAACTATATTCCGTAAATGAAAAAGAAAAAAACTAAGAAAAGTTTAATCTTCACAAAATTGACAAATCTGTATGTAATGATAGAATAACTTTGTTGAAAAAGAGACGATAAAAGATGGAAATATGAGGAAATCATGAAGATAAGGTTATATTTTGAAAAAGAGAATCTGATCCGGCTTGCTGTGGCAATGGTGTTTGCAGCAGTGATGTTTGCAGTGATAAGGTTTCCGGTATGGGTACTGTTTGGATTTGGAGTACTTTATTTTGGAATTAAAAGTTTAAAGATTGAATTAAACGAAAAGCTTTCATGGCTGTGGAGTGCGATCATGCTTGGGACAGGCGGCATTTTTACGGCGTATCATATCCAGTATCTGTTACTGGATGCGGAACTGAGAGCAAAAATATCCGACAATAAAATGCTGTTAAATGTATTGTGCTGTCTGGTAGTTTTTCTGGCTGTTCAGGTATTTACAAACAATACAGGACTGACCTGTCTGATTTCGCATATTGTACTGTTGTCCCTTGCCGGGATCAACTATTTTGTATATCTGTTTCGTGGAAATGAGTTTATTTTCAGTGATTTAAAGTCCATCCAGACCGGGCTTTCTGTGGCGGGAAATTATGAATTTGCCCTGGATGAAAGGGCAGGGTATGTAATACTCCTTTCCACGCTGTACATTGCGTTTATCCGAAAGTTACATGTTTCCTTTCAGAAAAGGATTCCGATGTCGATCGTGTGCATTTCACTTGCCGTGCTGTGCTGTGCATACATTGGAAAGCATACGCAGGGTGTTGTGACAGAGACATGGGAACAAAAAGGAAGTTACAGAAACGGCTATATTTTAAACTTTGTGTTAAGTATCCGCGACTGCTTTATTGCGGAACCGGATGGGTATTCGAAAGAGGCAGTCAAGGAACTTGAGGATCAGTACAGCAAAGAGACGGATACAGTCGCCGGAGAAACGGAGAAGAAGCCGACCATTATTGTGGTTATGAGTGAATCCTATGCGGACCTTAGTGTGGTGGGTAATTTTTCAACCAATATCGATCTGACACCGTTTTACGATTCACTGGAGGAAAATACGATCAAGGGGCATGCGCTCTCTTCCGTGTTTGGCGCCAAAACACCAAACTCCGAGTGGGAATTTTTGACGGGAAATTCCATGGCATTTCTGCCGAGCGGTTCGGTTGTCTATCAGCAGTATATCACGGATACACCGACTTCTCTGGTGTCAAATCTGAAAAATATCGGTTACACCTGTGTGGCAATGCATCCTTATTATGATACCGGATGGAGCCGCAATATCGTATATCCGAATATGGGATTTGATGAAACGCATTTTATCGATGATTTTGACCAGACGAAGATATTGCGTGATTATATTACAGATCAGGAACTGTATGAGAAGATCGTCGACCGTTATGAGAGTAAGAAATCCAACGAGGATTTATTCATTATGAGTATTTCCATGCAGAATCATGGCGGTTATACGGAGAAATATGACAATTTTGATGAAAAAGCGCGTATGCTTGGCATCAATTATCCGGACGTGAACCAGTACCTGTCATTGATCCACGAGAGTGATTCGGCATTAGAGTATCTGATCTCCTATTTTGAAAAAGTGGATGCTCCGGTTGAGATCGTCTTTTTCGGGGATCATCAGCCGAGTTTGTCATCCAGTTTTTATCCGTATCTGAATGGGAAAGGATTGGGCGGACTGACGCTGTCTGAACTTGAAAATCTTTACACCGTACCGTTTTTTATCTGGACGAATTATGACAGCGGCAAAGAAAGTGTGGAACTGACAAGCCTTAATTATCTGTCAACATTGGCGTTGGAGCGCGCGGGCATTGCGCTTCCGGCATACAATCAGTTTTTAGCCGACATGATGGAAGAAATTCCGGCGGTCAATTCGAGAGGATTTTATTCCAAATCGCAGGGAAAATTTTTACATGTGGAAGATGCGGCCGGCGAGGATGCAAAATGGCTGAAAAATTATGAGATACTGCAGTATAATAATATGTTTGATAAGCGGAATAAGAGCGAGTTATTTTTCCCTTATTTAAAACAATAGAATGTTCGTGGGTGTGCATTCTGCTGCATAGATGATGTTGGGCGCAAATAGTGGTTAAAACACGATTGATTTAAGGAGGAAAACGATAAGAGTTATGGAAGCGGTAGTTTTAGGAAGTACAGGGATCAAAGTAAATAAGAATGGATTTGGCGCACTGCCGATCCAGAGAGTCAGCACGGAGGATGCGGTAAAACTGGCGAGAAAAGCGTATGAAGCGGGCATTACGTTTTTTGATACGGCGCGGTTTTACACGGACAGTGAGGAAAAATTAGGCGAGGCATTCGACGGAATGCGTGAAAAAGTCCACATTGCGACCAAAACGGCGGCAAAAAATGCGGACGAATTCTGGGAACAGCTTGGGATTTCCTTACATAATTTAAGGACGGATTACATTGATATCTATCAGTTCCACAATCCTTCTTTCTGCCCGAAACCGGGAGATGGAACAGGACTTTATGAGGCGATGCTTGAGGCAAAGGCGCAGGGGAAGATCCGTCATATCGGTATCACGAACCACAGGCTTGCGGTTGCCGAGGAGGCAATCGAATCCGGGCTGTATGAGACACTGCAGTTTCCGTTCTGCTATCTGGCAACGGATAAGGATATTGCACTGGTGGAAAAATGTAAAAAGGCAGACATGGGATTTATCGCAATGAAGGCATTATCCGGTGGTCTGATCACGAATTCTGCGGCAGCCTATGCATTTGAGGCGCAGTATGAAAATGTACTGCCGATCTGGGGTGTGCAGCGGGAAAAAGAGCTGGATGAATTTATTTCATATATTGATAATCCGCCAACAATGACGGATGAGATCCGTGCACTGATCGAGAATGACCGAAAAGAACTGGCAGGCGATTTCTGCCGCGGCTGCGGCTACTGTATGCCGTGTCCGGCGGGCATTGAGATCAACAACTGTGCGCGTATGTCGCTTTTGCTACGCCGCTCTCCGTCTGCACTGCAGCTCACACCGGAGGTTCAGGCAAAAATGAAAAAGATCGAAAACTGCCTGCACTGCAATAAATGCAAGAGCAAATGTCCGTATGGACTGGATACACCGGCGCTCCTTGCAAAGAATTACGAAGATTACAAGCAGGTGCTTGCGGGAAACGTGAGTGTCAATTAGAAAAAGGAAATATGTGTGGATCAAAAGATTTATCACAAGCAGAAATGAGGATTATTATGAAAAAATATGAAACAGTCGTATTTGACCTGGATGGAACCTTATTAAATACGTTAGAGGATCTGGCAGATGCCACAAACTATGCGCTGCGAACGATGCAGATGCCGGAGCGCACGATCGGGGAAGTGCGTGCATTTGTTGGAAACGGTGTGCGTCGTCTGATGGAGCTTTCCGTTCCGGGCGGATTTGACAATCCGAAATTCGAAGAAACATTTGCTGTTTTTAAAAAGTATTATGGAGAACACTGCAATGACAAAACGAGAGCTTACGATGGTGTTGTTCCGGTGCTCCGCAAATTAAAGGAAAAAGGTTATGCGCTTGCAATCGTTTCGAATAAGATTGATTTTGCAGTCAAAGAGTTAAACGAGATTTATTTCGAAGGCATTGTGCAGGCTGCGATCGGGGAGCGCGAAGGTGTGGCGAGAAAACCAGCGCCGGATATGGTGCACACGGCGCTTGCAGAACTTGGAAAACCGGCGGATACGGCAGTCTACATCGGTGATTCGGATGTGGATGTCATGACGGCAAAAAATTCAGGACTGCCGTGCATCTCAGTGCTTTGGGGATTCCGTGATAAGGAGTTCCTGATTGAACACGGGGCGACAAATTTTGCAGAAAAACCGGAAGATATTGTGAAGTTTTTGGAGCAGTAGATGTTGGCAGACTAGTTTATCTATAAGGGAAAGGAATTCAGTGTAAAAAACTGCGCAGGAAAGGAGATCTATATGAGAAGAAGAAATCTTATATTGATTACGGTATTGTTACTGTCACTCACGTTCGCAGCAGGCTGTGGTGAAAATAAAAACGCTGGTGCGGCAGGCTCTATGGATCAGCAGAAAACCAGTGAGACTACAGTACAGAATGAAGCGGAGCCAGAAACCTCACAGGTTTCGGAGGATTCAGAACAGGACGAAACAGAAGCCGCTGCCACAACAGAGGCAGGGCAGGACGCACAGTCTGATTATCAGATAGAGATGGTAAGCTACAAAAAGACGAATCTGATTGATATTTCTTATCCGAAGATTACAGGCTGGAGTGATACCGAAAAACAGGAAGAATGGAATACTTACTTTGAAAATACGGCAAAAGAAGCTGCCGGGGAAATGGCGGGAGATACGGAGGAGATGAACCTTGGTGCAAATGATTCCGTGGTGCTCACATATACCGTGCAGGAACAGACAAAGGATATGCTTTCTCTGACCTGTCAGAGTTATTATGATTATGAAGGAGCAGCGCATCCTTCTGCAGCGCTTACTTCCGTTAATATTAACATGAAGACCGGAGAAAAAATGACATTTTCTGATTTTGCTGATCCGGATGAGACGGCTAAAATTTTATTTGCCGGAAAAGACAATACAGATACTGTACAGGGCTATACCGTGCTGGATCCGGAAGGAAATCCGACTACTGAAATTACGATGAAAGATATTTTGGAATTTAATTTCATCTGGATGGAACCGACGGAGGAAGCACTTGCGGCAAGTCTTACCCATTTTGACGGAGATGTGGACGATTACGGAGCCGATGAGACGATGGGAGAGTCTTATGTGCACGACGGAAAAGTATATGTAATCTTTTATGTCAGTCATGCCATGGGCGATTATACAGTGGTAAGAATAGATTAAATTATATGAAATAAAGGATTATTATGCAGTCAGTACAGGAAAAATATAAAAATTTACAGGAATATTTAAAGTCACTGGGCAGTGTTGCAGTCGCTTTTTCCAGCGGCGTGGATTCGACATTTCTGCTTGCAGCGGCAAAGAAAACACTTGGTGCGGATCATGTGATCGCAGTTACGGCATCCTCCTGTTCTTTCCCGAAAAGGGAGTTAGAGGAGGCAAAGCAGTTTTGCAAGGAGCAGGGAATCAGGCACATTGTATGCAAGTCGGAAGAACTTGATATCGAGGGATTTCGTCAGAATCCGAAGAACCGTTGCTATCTCTGCAAACATGAATTGTTTGAGAAAATACTGGAAATTGCAAAAGAATATCATATCAATGCCGTGGCTGAGGGATCTAACATGGATGATAATGGTGACTATCGACCGGGACTGGTCGCAGTTGCAGAGCTTGGTATCAAAAGTCCGCTCAGGGAGGCTTTGTTGAACAAAGAAGAGATCCGTACACTTTCCAAAGAGATGGGACTGCCAACCTGGGACAAGCAGTCATTTGCATGCCTTTCCTCCCGGTTTGTCTATGGGGAGACAATTTCCGAAGAAAAACTCGGCATGGTGGATAAGGCGGAGCAGCTTTTGCTGGATATGGGCTTTCATCAGGTGCGCGTAAGGATCCATGGGGATATTGCGCGTATCGAGGTGCTGCCGGATGAGATCGCAAAACTGGTAGAAGGGGAAAACAGGGAAAAGATTTATTCTTACCTGAAACAGCTTGGATTTGCCTATGTGACGCTTGACCTTGGCGGATACCGTATGGGAAGTATGAATGAGACACTTGATATAGAGAAAAAATAATTTTGTACAAGAGGCAGGAATGAACTTCCCGATATGGAAAAAGTAATTTTGTACAAGAGGCAGGAATGAACTTCCCGATATGGAAAAAAATAATTTTGCACAAATGATAATAGGACCTAAGAGATAAGGAAATAACAGGAGAAAAGCACAGGATATGTTGAATCAGTTTTCAAGAACCCAGTTACTGCTGGGTGCAGATAATATGGAACGGCTTGCAAATGCAAAAGTTGCAGTTTTTGGAATCGGCGGAGTCGGCGGTTATGTGGTTGAGGCGCTTGCCAGGAGCGGAGTCGGTTCTTTTGTGATCGTGGATGATGACAAGGTATGTCTGACGAATATCAACCGTCAGATCATTGCGACCAGAAAAACGGTTGGAAAATATAAAGTTGATGTGATGACGGAGCGTATCTTAGAGATCAATCCGGATGCAAAAGTGGAAGCGAGAAAATGTTTTTATCTGCCGGAAAATGCGCATGAGTTTGATTTTTCTGAGTATGATTATGTCGTGGATGCAGTAGATACGGTCACTGCAAAATTAGAGATCATCATGTGCGCAAAAGAGTGCAATGTGCCTGTCATAAGCTGCATGGGAGCTGGCAATAAATTAGACCCGACCCAGTTTGAGGTGGCTGATATTTACAAGACGTCAGTCTGCCCGCTCGCGCGTGTCATGCGCCGTGAGTTAAAAAAACGCGGGGTCAAAAAATTAAAGGTCGTATATTCCAAAGAGCAGCCGACAAGACCGATCGAGGATATGAGTATCAGCTGCCGGTCACATTGCGTCTGCCCTCCGGGAACCGTCCACAAATGCACCGAGCGCCGTGATATCCCTGGAAGTATTGCGTTTGTGCCGTCTGTGGCGGGACTGATTCTTGCAGGAGAGGTCATCAAAGATCTTACAAAGTAAAATAGACTGTATTTTTGGAATGGATTTGTTGTTTTTAGTTACAAAACTCCAGTTTGGGAACTGCCCTCCGGAAGTTAGATGAAAAATCTAATGGCTGGAGGGCTTTTTTTCTTTATAGGATTAGGGTGTCAAAAGGTGGTTCATAACTTAGCGATTGTCAAATTGCACAAAGCCGAGACTGTTTTTGTGACTTTGGGAGAAAATTAGAAAATCTTAGTATGCCTGTCTATTTACAGTAATGTTCTGCCACGGACGGCAGAACAAGGCTTCACGAGCCATGGAAGGCTCGTTGAATGCCGTTTACGTCACTCTGTGAAAAACTGATTCAGGCATACTTAGTTTTTCTTATTTTCGGACAACGGAACAAAACAAGTTCGGTTTTGTGCAATTTGACAGACCCAAAATTGAAAACCACCTTTTGACACCCGAATCTTTATAGGATGACAATAGTACATGCAAGATTTTTGATTGACAAACTGCACTATTTGAGCTCAACATCATAGGATTAAGGTGGAAAGAAATTTAAAATCATGATTGTTTGAGTGAGGGAAAATAAAAGCTATTCACCTATTATATTAACGGAAAAATAGTACGAAAGTACAAAATGTATAACATAATACTTGCATTTTGTAATGTGATGTGCTAAAGTGTTATCAGCGTAAAGGGGCGCAGAGGAAAAGAGCCATCTTTGCGCATTTTTATTAAGGAGGAAAATCCTCTGTTCCTGCAAGAGGCACATGCTATGCAGGCATAGCAGACATTTTGCTCCGCAAAACAAGGAGGAAAATCCTCTGCTCCTGCAAAGGCAGTCGC
>OKRV01001206.1_pt1 | contig 16117 bp, 27 predicted proteins | sample 1601201 | NCBI WGS metagenome assembly OKRV01 (sample SAMEA3541540, study PRJEB24748) | human gut metagenome | biome: human gut; feature: human-associated habitat; material: faeces | place: China | collected 2012 | reverse complement strand
AGAACAAGACGCAGGTTTTCCCTTTGCCGGGCACCTCTTGCAATCACTTCTGAGTCGATCAGCCGCCCCGCCGGGGCGCAGGCACGGTCAAACAGGCTGGTCTGTCCGTTGGTCTGCTGGATCAGCATCACGGTGTTGGTGCTGGGCTTCCACCGCTGGATGTACTCCACGGCTTCGTCAAAGCGCTTGCGGGGGATGTTGCCCACGCTGTTGACCCGGAACCAGTCCTGCACATCGTGGTTGCACTCGCTGTACACCTTGCTGCGCACATGGTTGTCGATGTAGGCCGGCGCTTTCTCATCGCCCAGGGCGCTGATCACCGACCGGCTGATGCTCTTACGCAGTACGCGCTGCTGGTTGTAGTCCACCGTCATGGTGTTCTCCAGCGCCGTGAGCCGCTGCTCCTGTTTCTGGGTGCGGTCGTCCAGCAGGAACAGCGCCTGCATCTCCTTGCTGAGTCTTGGCATCTGCGGAGTGGCCAGCTTCTTCTCCATCTCGTTGAACGCCGCCATGTACTTCAGCTTCCATTCCAGCGCCGCCTTGCCGGTAAAGCCCATGACCAGCAGGCTGAAACCGTCCCGGTTCATCAGGTACATGGGGTAGGCTTTGCCTGTCCCGGCGGTGTAAGTAGTTTTGAAGAACATCTGGGTCACGGCTGAATTTTCAGCGCTGATATTTTCGATGCTCTGCATCACGTTCTTGTGCTCCTTGCCGAAGCTCTCAGCAATCTGGCGGCTGGATACCACCGGTTCGCCGTTCCGGGTGGATAAGATAATGTCGTTCAAAATAAACCTCCTTGTGGTCTGCCCATCCCGTGCTATACTTGAGCGGGAGGGGGTAAAAATCGGTTATCTCAGCTGTAAAATAAGATTTAGAACCAGCGCAACAAAGGTTATTATTTGGCACAGAATCGTAAAGCACTGAATCGCAATCAAGATTTCCTGTTTAGTCCAGTCGTGCTTACGGCTGGGCTTTTTGTTTTGGTTCACGGCTCTGCCTCCTTTTCCTTGATGATCTCGCTGACGGCAGTTTCCATCTTTTCCCGAATGCCGGGAGGGTTGCGCTTGCTGTTCAAAATCAGTGAACAGTAGCTTCTCGAAAATCCAAGATGCTTTGCTACGTCGTCTACTGTAATCTGGTTGTTGTGCATCCGGCCTACTAAACGGCCTGTCCATTTTTCAGGCACTTTCACACCTCCTTTAAAACGTAAGTTGAAACATAATTGACAACGGCGCACCGATTTGCTATACTGTTCAAAGCTCCTAGTTAAACTGATTCAAAAGGAAGGTGATTTCGATGACCAAACTTTTGAGCCAGCCAGTTCCAGACACGAGCAAGTGCGTGAAGCGCTAGGGCTTACAAGGCGGTGCCGACCCGCCAAAGGAAGCGGCGTACCCATAGCCCTGCAAGTTGTTTTTGCAGCCCGGGCGTTACTTTTACGCCGCGCATGGCGAAAAAGACGTGCAAACGCGCATGTTTGCATTACCGCCGGGGTGCAAGTGCGTTCTGGTGACAAATCGGTGAAAAGTCTGTCTGTGAAACAACCGCAGGCAGATTTTTTCTTATCGCCGCGTCAAATACCAGTTGAAAAAGTTTACAAAGTGTGTTACTATGTAGTTGCAGACACATAGTAAAAAAGCTTAGGCGGTGCGACCCGCTGGGGCTTTGTGTTTTGTTAACGTTTTTAACTGACAACGCCATTATAGCAGTAACTAAGGTAACTTTCAATAGTTTTCTGTAAACTTTGTGAACTTCGGCATACTGCACAAAAAAGGTGGTGTATTTTATGGCATTTTACGAAAACTATTTGAAGCTGTGCGAAAAGGCCGGAAAAACACCATCTGCGGCAGCTCTTGAAATGGGGCTTTCAAAGCCGACAGTAAATCGCTGGAAAAAGGGCGGCGGAGCAACTGATGCTACAGCATTAAAGGTTGCATCTTACTTCGGTGTCACGGTCGAAGAGTTGACCAGCGAGGAGCAAAAAGAAAAGCCCAGCACCCCGGAGGATGCTGAGCGTGAAGCACACAGTCAGGCTATATTAGATAAGTATAATATGCTTGACCCGGCAACGCAGGCCATGTTTGAAAGTATGCTGGATGCCGCCATCGCGGCAAAGGAAAAAAAGAATGGTCAGTGAAAAGCAGATTGATAAAGCCATGAAGCTTTTGATTGAATGGCATGAAAACGAACACAATCAAAGTGCAATGCCAGAATCTGCTTTCAAATCTAAAACAGGAAAAGCCGTTTACAGTGCTTTGTTGGCAGAAAAGCTTGTCGAAAGCAGAGTTGCTATTCGTACTATTTCAGATGGAAAACGTGAATCGTTTGATTGTTGTTCATTGACCGATAAGGGAAGACTTTATTTTATTGAAAAACAAAAACAGCAGAGGATCAGCCGTTGGCAGTTTGTTCAAAGTGTTGCCATTGCGGTGCTCTCTGCTGTCGTGAGTACGGTATTGACGCTTTTTGTATCTCAAAGAAGCGAAGGGTCGGAAACTTCCAGCGTTTGATTCTGCGTGTCCAGATTGTAAGCAGAAAGTGTTTTGTAAATGCTCAGTTTTTCGCTGTCAATATCTTGTGGGTTAATCATGGCAAATCCACCATTTCCGTCAACTACCTTGAAAATAGTTTCAGGGCAGAGTTCGCAGAGGTCGCCCAGCGTAACCTTTTTAGGAAAACACTCTGCCGGAATGACGGTATATTTTGGCTTTTTGTAAAGAAAAGCAAAATCGTTCAAGTCAAAAAATTCATATGTCAGAATAGCGCCGATATAGATAATCAGGCCAACTAAAATGACAAGCAGTGCAGTATTAAGCATATATTTTTACCTCCTGTAAAAGTTTGTCCACGTCGATGCCAAGGGAAAGTGCAAGCTTGATTTTCTCAAGTATAACACATTCCGGGGTGTCTTTCATCAATTTTGTGCTATTTTCTTGCACTTTCTTTTCCTCCTTTGACAAAGCTCTTTGATAATTTTGTTTTATGGCAGCTGGTTGGCTGCTCATTTTTGTTTATGAGGTGGTTATCATGAAAAAGAAACTGATTGCACTTGCTCTGACACTATGCACATTGTTACTCTTTTCAATGGCGGCGGTTGCAGCAAAACCGTCCGTAGAGCTTACGGATGTATATTTTTCTGTAAACTCCGCAAATGGTGTGACACCGACCATCTGTTTCCGAAACAATTCTGGCAAAACCATCAAATATGTAACGTTCACTCTTGTCCCCATGAACGCGGTTGGAGATAAGGTGTCTTGCTCCATTCGCGGTTATTCTGCTACACAGGCACGTCTTGTAGGCCCGATTTACCCAACATCCTTAAACACTTCCGGCATCATTGGAACGTTTGATGATAGCACGAAGCGTGGCACTCCATTTTCACAGCAAACGCAACTTACAACGGACTATTATGTTTATGTTGGAGAGCGACATAATAACAAAATTTTGCTTGATAAGTACGGCAACCCATATTACTGGAATGCGTATTATAGCGATGGCTTAAAATATGGTGATCCTTTGACGTACCTTTCTGAATCTGAAATTCAGAACGCTGTTTATGACACGGCTGTTGAATGGGATTGCCTGTGGTACAATGGAACTATCGAAGAAATTGCCGTTACTCAAGCTGTTGTTGAGTACATGGATGGCAGCAAGGAGACCATTTCCCAGAAAGCTTTGTACTCCGGAAACTTCCGAAAAGAGCCTGATTATATCCCTTATTTTGCTATGCTTAAAGCATACAGCCCTGTTTACAATTTTGAATATTACAAAGCAAACAACGCCGATCTGGCCGCTTTGTACGGGGACAACGAATGGAAATATCTCGAGCACTTTGTGACCAGCGGCACGAAAGAGGGCCGTCAGGGTAGTGCCGAATTTAACCTCGCCGCGTACAAAGCAAATAATTCCGATCTGGTTGCAGCTTTTGGCGATAACAATCAAAAATACTACGAGCATTATCTGAACTCGGGTAAAGCTGAGGGCCGTAAAGCTGCGTAAATCTGTTTACAACCGCATTATACAACTGCATGTTGTTGCAGTCAATGGGTTTGCCCATCACTCTTTTTGATGGGTTGCATCGAGTTGTTGCATTTTTTGCAACAACTCCCCTGCTCCTGTCTCTGCGCCGCCGGGTGCTCTTGATGCTGTATGTAAGGCGTGCAAAGAGTTGATTTTGTGGGCGGCGTACATCGTGGCGCGTGCCTGCTGCTCTGGCGTCATGTCAACGTAGCAGGCAAGCGCGGCGCGGATGTGCGTGCAAAAGTGGCTCATCTTCTCCATAGTCAGTCCTCCCAAGGCTGCGGTGTGCGGTCGGTGCCGGTCAGGATGCTGGCGGGCATTCCGTCGATGATGGTCATTTCGGTTTCTTTACCATTTCTTTGCTCAAAATCCATTTTGTTTTCCCCTTTCTTTTGTGCACATTTATGTCTTATGTTCCAAATTCTACCATGCGCCGTTGGAAAACAAAATACGGATATTTTTTGTCGAATGGCGCAGATTTTTTCTGCGCCATTTTCTGTTAAAAACACGTTGGTTTTACGGGGGCGAAAGTATGAGTTATTTTACGGCAACCCAGATTGGAAAAGCGCTTGCAAAGGCCAGGGTATCTGCCGGCCTGAGCCAAGTGGAGATCGCAAGGCTCATCGAGAAGGGTGAGAGGACGGTACAGAGCTGGGAAAAAGGCTGCACCAGCCCGGACAGTGACGAGGTCATGGATTGGTGCACAGCATGTGGGGTGTCCCCCATCACCGTGTTTATGGAGATGCTGCACCCAGATCTGTATGCGGTTTCCGACAGCGAAAGGCTGGAAGATTCTGTAGATTGGGAGCTGCATCTGCTGATGAGGGCTCTGCCGCCCATCACGAAGCGACTGCTGCTTTTCATTCTGAAGGGCCGACACGGCAGCAGTCCGACTGCGGTGATCTCCGAGATGGCCGCAAACCTGCACTGCCCACTCAACAACCGGGTCAGCGTGTGCGGGACCATCATAGACCAGTATACCTATGCGCAGATTGCTGGCCTTGACCCATGCCCGGACGCTCCGCATCCTCCCATTGACGACCTGAAAATCAACTACAAGGCCGGAAGGGCCGCTGCTGAAAATGGTGCATTCGGATATATCGGGCAGAAAAAGGAGTAAGCCATGAAATGCGTGAGACCATGCTGCCGGAAGGAAATCCCGGATGGTGCTTCTTTTTGTCCGTGGTGCGGGAAGAAACAGCCGGAAGCCGCCCCGAAGCAAAGAAAAAAGCGCCGCCGTCCCAAGGGCAGCGGCAGCGTGTATAAACTGAGCGGGGAGCGGGCAAGACCGTATGTGGCGCTTACAGCCAAAAGGGATGTTCTGGGAACGTTTGAAACGTCAGGCGAAGCAGTACAAGCGCTGGACGCTTACAACGCCCAGAACACCCCCGCAGCGCGTCTGAAGTGCACTTTTGCGGATGCCTATACCCAATGGAGAGCGCAGCCAAAGTTTCAAAAGCTCAGCACGGACATGCAAAAGGGATACGAGCTGGCATATGCAAAGGCTGCGCCGCTATACGACCGACAATTGCGGGACTTAAAAGCGGCAGATTATCAACAGGTCATTGACGCAATGGTAGAAAAAGGGCTCTCCCGAAGCTCCTGTGAAAAACAGCGCACGCTTTTTAGCCAGATCTGCGAGTGGGCAATGGCGCAGGACATCATAAACAAAAATTATGCCATGCTACTGCAGCTCCCGGCGGCTACAGGAAAAGCGGAGCGCACTCTGACTGCAGCCGAGATAGAGCAGATCAGCATCTACCAGAATGACCCAAAATTCGGGCAGACGGCTCAGATCGCCATGGTGCTGCTGTACACCGGTATGCGCATTGATGAACTGCTCTCTATGCGCTGTGAGGATGTGCATCTGAAGGAGCACTATATGCAGGGCGGCGAAAAGACCGAGGCAGGCAAAAACCGCATTATCCCGATTCTTGAACCGATTTACAAGACGGTAGCTTTTTGGATGCTGAACAGCGGGTGCGAATGGCTGATACCATCCAAGACCGGCACAAAGCTGGACAAACGCAATGTGGCTACAAAATTCCGTGCCCTGATGCAGGAATGCCATATAGAGGGGGTGCACCCACACACCCTGCGTCATACGGCCAGCAGTAAAATGGTGGAGTGTGGTCTGGAAAAAACCGCTGTGCAGGCAATCCTCGGTCACAAGAATTTCTCCACCACGGCAAACAAGTACGTGTCACACAACGACCCGGCATATTTGTTGCGGGAAATGCAGAAGATGAAGTATTGACTTGTTAGATTGTTTGTTAGATTATCACACGTTTTCAGGTGTTTTTGCACGGTTTCAACAAAAAGAAAAGCGTATAGGCGACTTGTTTTTATCGCCTATACGCTTATTTTTGGAGCTGGTGACAGGAGTTGAACCTGCAACCCACTGATTACAAATCAAATTTATTTTACGTTTTACTGTAAATAATTATTTATCTGTTGGCTTTCCGTTAGACTATATATCCCATGCCCAAACGTTGAAGCCTATGTGAAAATAGCACACTCTATGTCTTTTTACAAGTCGCGTATCTTTCGCATTACGAGCTCATACTCTTTTGGGTACACCAGCTTTATTGCCTTCATGTGCTCGTCAAGCACCTGCATCAGACCGCCAAAAGGAACAGAGCTGGCAGCCGCCACAAAGTCGCTTTGCGGCTCTGCTGCTGCAGAGTACGCCGTCAGGCAGCTTACAGGCGGCAATTCCTTAGTCTGCGTTTCGGGTACATGTGCTTCTTCCAGCTCGTCTCGCACAGTACAAAGGGCAGCAAGCTTGTTGACGCTCTGCCAGCTGGTTTCCTCGCACTTGAGCTTGCGGATATGCTCGTTGATCTCGTCAATGTCCACGCCTGCTGCCCCCTTTCTTATGCGTTGCGCAAGATGTCAGCGGCCCGCTTGTATGCATCACGCTCTGCGCCGGTGGCGTTCTGCATCATGTCCTCGATGTCAGAGATCATGCGCTCACGGCCATCCGTGCGGGAGTAATGCCCACGAACATAGTGACGGCCTCGGTTGGCATAGCTGTTCCCCCGGTTGTAACCGTTTCCGGCATCGTGGCCGAAAGTCCCGCGCATGTCAGCTTCCCACTCGCCCGCACGACTGTACTCGCCGCTCTCGCAGTAGTCCGCAATGCGGTGGATGTCCAGAATGATATCCAAGATCTCGCCGATCATCTCAACATCACCCGGGGAACGGTTCTTTTTGTCGGTCAGCTCCATGAGCTCGTCGCACATTTCATCTTTCAGATGGTTCAGTTTATCCAGCATGTCTTTATCTCCTTTCTTATGCTACCCGCTCAACGATCAGGTTGCTGTTTGCAATGTTGACCGCCTGCGTGCCGGTGTTTTTAACCGCCACGGTCAAGCAGCAGCCGCGCGGCACCTCGATGAACGCAGCAACGAAAACGTTGAAGTAGTTTTCGACTGCAGCAGGTGTGACAATGGCGGTCGCGCTATTGAGTGCCTCACCGCCGACAGCCAGCGCCACGGAAACGGGCCCCACGGTGCCGCCGGTGGGAATGGCGATATTTCCGCCAAAGCTCACCTTGAAGCGGGCCCGGCACTGCCCGCTTGTTAGGCCGCGCAACGTCACAAGGCCGCTGCCAGCACGGTGCACAATGCACGCAGGCGCTTTCGCCGCAGTCTCGGTGAGGGGAAGGTTCTGCCCCACTGCCACAGTCTGGGTTGCGACAGATGTAAATTCAGCCATTTTATCGGCTCCTTTCATAATAAAAACGCCGGGACTTTTGCCCCGGCGCTCTGGTTTGCAAAATCAGCTCAGGGGCTGAACAGACTACAAATTGCAGTCAGTTGCCGTGATTCGGTTATGCGCAGCTGCTGCAGCCGGTCCCACAGCCATAGTAAATGGCGTTGGGGTTAGGCACCTGATAGGCAGGCACGGGAGCTTTCTGCTGCAGAGTCCCGATGATCTGGTTGGTCTGCGCGTTCATCGCGGTGGTCAGGAACGCGCTCTGGCGATCCTGAGAAGCAGCCCGGCGCAGCTCGTTGTTCTCGCTCTGCAGGGTGGCGATCTTATCATTGGTCAGGAAGTCGAGCACCGCGCGGGTGTTGCTGTTCTGATTCTCGATGATGTCCCGGGTGTTGTTGTTCATGGTGTTCTGCGTTGCGCAGAAGCCCTGCTGCATCTGGTTCCGGGTGTCGCACTCCTGCGTGGCCAGATTGTAGTTGACACCCTGGATCGCGGTCTGGGTCTTGCAGCAGCAGTCTGCCAGCTGTGTAGCCAGAGCATTCTGACCCTGCATCAGCGCAACGTTGGTGCCGTTAAAGCCCTGCTGCATGGCGTTGGTGACGCCGTTCAGGCCCTGCTGCACGCCGTTGAAGCCCTGAAGCATCCCGGTGTTCATGGCATAGAAGCCATCGCACAGGCCGCTTTCCAGCCCGTTCAGCTTGTTCATGACACTCTGGTTGTCGAAGCCGCGCTGCAGGTCTGCCTGTGTGACAGCGCTGGTCATATAAGGCGAAGCGCCGCCCATGCCGCCGCCCCAGCCAAAGCCGCCCATGCCGCCCCAGCCGAACATGCCGAAAATCAGGAAGAGGACGATCCAGCCCATCCAGTCGCCGCCCCAGCCGTTGAAGCCGTTGCTGTAGCCATTGGCGGGCTGTACCGGCATGGTCAGAACCGTGCTATCAGAAGAAAGAGACATAGTTTTACTCCTTTACGTTAGATTTTGAAATTTATTCTAAATGCGGCCGCATTTTAGAATCCAAACATATTTTTCATGCCGTTGAGCATCGGCGCGATCTGCTGTGCCCGCTGCTGAATGGCGTTGAGCTGCTGTTGTGAGAGCTGCCCGGAGGTGAGCATCTGGTTTATCATCTCCTGCGGGTTCTTTCCCTGCATCTGGCCCATAAACTGCTGGAACTGCCCGCCAATGGGGTTCTGGGTCTGTCGGCCCATCGAGTTGTACAAGCTGCTGCTCATCGTTTAGCTCTCCTTTTCCGGCTCTGGTGCTTCCTGCTTCTCCAACGCCGCCAGCTTTGCCGCCAGCGCGTCGAACTCCTTGCGGGTGACATACTCCCCGCCTGCGGCTTGCGTGGCAGCGATCGACGCTTTGGGGCCGCTGGTGCGTTCTTTGTAGTCGTAGATGCGGAGAGGGAACGGCCTGCCGTCCTGTCCCACTTCTTTGATGTAAAAGGTATCGGAATCGGCATCCAGTAAAAGCACCCGGCTCCCGTTGGCGACCAGATAGCCACGAGCTGCCGCTTCACCCTGTACCCAGATAAAACCGCTGTCAGCCGGTGCGGCCTGCCCCTGCATTGTAGGCATCATGACGGGCTGGGGCTGGTACTGTGCTGCCCTGAGCTGTTCAAGCTGCCCCTGCGGCTGTTGCGGGTAATACACTTGTGGGTATCCGTTATAGATCGGCATTGCTTAGTCCTCCTTGTACCAGTAGTAAATCGGGCATTCTGCGCCGCTGTCCCAGCTGTCTAGCCAGTCGCCGTTGACCACGGCCAGAACGTGGCCGGAGCAGCCCAGTACATACACGCCGTTCGGGTACTCCCGGGCAAAATCTGCCACCGTGTAACAGGTGGTGCAGTCCGCCTCAACAAGGCGACGCTTGAATCCGTGCTTTTGGAGGTATGCGCCCCATGTGCGGTTGGCGCTGGGCATATCGCCGAGAGCAAATCCGGTCAGCGCCAATCCAATGTAGACCTGCTCCCAGCTCTGCCCTGTGGCAGCCGCTACAGCACGCACGGCGCAATCCCCGACGCTGCCCCCGTTGGGGTTGGGGCTGAACTTGATCCACACTGGCGCTTGCCTCCTTTGCGCCCAGTGTAGCAGAGCCGCCCGGCGGGAGAGTCAACGAGCGACCAACGAAGGACAAAAATGCTCTATTTTGCCAAAAGAAAAAAAGTGCTCATTGAGCGCAAATTTTTACAAAAAGGCTTGACTTTTGCGCTCAATGAGCGTATAATAAAGACAGTGAAAGACACCAACACACAACAACATGGAGGTAAAAAATATGAAGATCCTTAACGCTGAAGAGTTCGCCGCAAAGGTCATGGAGAACGGCACCGAGGTGGAGCCTGACGAATACAAGACCATGGACTGGCAGCAGTGGGAGCCAGACGAAACCGTCTGGACGATTTACGCCCACATCGGCTGCGATGGTGAGGTTTTGCACTGCCGTGATCACGCAACGGATACGTTTACAGCAGACATGCACTTGACCAATGAGCAGTCCGAAGCGCTCATGAGCGGCGAACTGGACGACATGGAGAAGGACGTCATCATCAGCGACATCTACCCCCAGTACGTCGAGACGCTCAAAGAGAACGAAGAGTGGATTGACCTGTAAATAAAAAAATCCCCTGCCGGATGCTCGCAACATCTGGCAGGGGATTTTGTGAAAGACGTACCATGGAGGTACACGAACATATTATCACCCAAAAGAAAGGAAGTCAACTATGTACAGCAATGCAGAACTTTTTGGCATGGCTGCCAAGCAGCCGAAGGAAATCTTTATCAATAACGTTACACTCAGCATCCCGGACGATGCCGAGGGGCATGTCGATCTGGACGCCGAGATCGCCCGCCTGTCCCATCTCTGGGACGTCTCCCGTATGAGCGTGCGGGAGATGGTGGTGGCATCCGGCATCAGCCAGACCGCCTTTGCAAAGGGTGCGGGCATCCCGCGCCGCACGGTGCAGGGGTGGTGTTTGGGCGAGCGCGACTGCCCGGAATACGTCCGCTTCCTGCTGGCCGAGCACTATGGGCTGATCTGAGGAGAATGTTATGGCAGATTTGACTGGAAAGCATTTTGGAAAGTGGACGGTACTTGCGCCGTCTGAAAAGCCGCACTACTACACATGCCAGTGTGAGTGCGGAGTAGTAAAAGACGTGTATGACAGCTCCCTGCGTCTTGGCAAAAGCCGCAGCTGTCTGTCTTGCGCGAATCGATGGCAAAAGCCAGCCATGACGGAGACGGCTTTACGAAAGGCGAAGAAAAAAGAAGGACAGATTATTAACGGATGGAAAGTATTGGAAGTTTTGCCCGAAAAGAGGTCAGGTTGTTTTCTGTGCCGTGCTATTTGCCCGAAATGTGGGAAGGAAACCACCGTAAAGATCACAAGGCTTTCTCGAATCCAGCATTGCGCAGATTGCAACAGGGACATTGGAGAAAAAACCGGGGCAATTCACAGCACAGCTTACGCGGGTGGCTCTTCCCTTATGTCGATTCGCACAAGGGTTGGAGGCCATATCAATAAAAATTCCACTTCTGGCGCAAATGGCGTGTGTAAAGACAACCACGGCCGATGGCGTGCATATATCAACTTCCAACGCAAGCAATATCATCTCGGCAGCTATGACACAATCGAAGAAGCCGTTGCGGCCCGCAAAGAGGCCGAAGACCTGATCTACGCCCCGTACCTTAAAGAACATGAAGGATGGGAAGAAGAACTTTCCAGCAGGCTTGAGGAATTGAAGAAAAAGTAAAAAATCCCCCGATGCTCCAAACGGAACACCGGGGGTTTCTGCGTCTCCCACATGGTACGCACTGCAAGGAGGCGGGTGGGAGACTGTTCAGCGCCGAATCTGGCGACTGCTTTTTTAATTCTCCGTTAAGCACGGAGTTAGCTCTTGAATGACCCGCCATGATACGCATTGTTAAGAGGCTCGACGGGTTCTATTGGGTATATTATACCACAAATCGTGTAAAACAAAAAGACCAGTGGGTAAACGTTATTCCGCTGGTCTTTTGCATACATTTGCTGATGGATGTGTATGCGCTATCCATCCTCTTGCGTAACTAGTATATCACACATCCAAAATTTTGTCAATGCTTTTCAGCCGGTAGCCTATCGCCGTCCGGCTGTAATGCGTCTGTGCTGCAATGTCCGGCAGTGGAAGCCGCTCAACGTACCGCAGTAAGGCTATCTTACGGTCAACCCTCCCAAGCGGTGCGCTTTTAATGGCGGCGGTCATCTGCTGTCGGTCAAGCCCTTGCAGCGCAGGAGGCAGCACTACACGAGCCGCCGCCACAGGCAGCACCGAGCCAGAAGGGCTGCGGGAGCTGTCCGGCGTTGCGCACCATATTGCCAAGCACGGCAAAATGGTGACGTTTTGTCACCATTTTCGTGATGTCACGAAATTGTTCTTGTGCGGCGAACATCCCGGTGACGTCACCGAGATGGCGGTATGTAGTGCTTGACATGATATCCTCCTTACAGTGTGATTTCCTCAGCGTTCGCCTTGTCCTCCGCATCCAGCGCGTCATAGTACGCCTGCGCCAGCTGCTCCACCTCTGCGATGTCGTCCTCGGTCAACAAGCCGTTGTCCAGATGGGTGTACGCCTTATCCAACCAGTATGCAACATCGCGTCCTGCTGCAATTTCCCGCTTGATGCTGCGCAGCGTCAGGTCATGGCGAGATCTGCTTTTGATTGCCATATGTATGTACCTCCTTATGTGTCGGTCATTGATGCTACTGCATCCTCAAGGTCAGTGATGCGCTTGATGGGGTCTGCTCTGCCGGTCACGGTCAGGGTGTCAGCGTCGGTCAGGATGGTGTTCACGCCGGGGAGGGCTGGGATAGGCGTCGCTCCTGTGGCGGTGAAAGGTTCAGGCTCTTTCAGCGACTGATACACAATCTGCACAGGCGTTCCTGCGGCATATTGTGCAGCACAATAATCATTCAGCTCATCTACACTTGAGAACAAGTTCTGCAAACGTTTTGGCTGCGTGAAAAAGAACGCATATGGTTCATTTACTGAGAATTTAGAAGAAATGAAATGGCTGCATATAATTTTAGATGCGACAGTTGCACCATCTGCTGTGTGGTACGGCAAATTCCAAAATCTATCATTACCATCAGATGAGAATTTGATTTTTTTAGCATCAATGGTTGCTATTTTCCACATCTCCTGCCCATCTCCAGTCACTGCATCCACCGTGCCGCCGTAGATGGTGCGGGGCAGAGTGAGGGTGGCGGTTTGGCCGGTGTATGGTGTGTAGGTGGTGGGGGCGGTGGAGCCGACATACGCGATAAGATAAAAACTTATTTCAGCTTTTTCGCTATTGGTACATTCTTTTATATCAATAGCAATTCTATCACGCACTTTATTATTGGTAAATCTGATTCCATCAATTTTGCATCCACTGGTTTTCAAGCCTAAAGGCATGAACTTGGTCGTAGGAGGCAATTTGTATGACAAGGTCATAAAGGTAAAAGATGCGTTTGCTGATGGATTAGAATATACTCCGCTAATCGTAATTTTTTCAGATACATATTGCGCTGTTAAACCATACGTTGCGCTTACTTCCGTAACACGACCCGAATCAATTAAGTTCCCCCCGCACCGCTCCACTTTCACCGAATCCCGTCCGGAAATAGGCCGGATGTTCTCCGGGCTCGGCTCGCCGCTGCCCTCCTGCACAGGTTCCCAGCTGGCAGTCACACCCAGCGGATAACCTGACACAGGGTAGCACTGCACCGGGTTCCCGGTCTCTTCCAGCGGCGGGCAGAGCACGTCCACGATGTGCTTGCTGCTCCAGGCGTCGGTGCCGACTGTGGTGTCATCTATGACGGCTTTGGTCGCCAGCGCATCGCCGGTCACTTTAGCGTCAGCTGCCTTGCCGCTCTGGCTCAGGGTGGCGTCCACGGTGGCGTCTTTGCCGGGTGCGCCATCCTTGCCGTCGGCACCAGCAGGGCCCTGTGCTCCGGTCTCGCCCTTCTCGCCCTGCGGCCCCTGCGGGCCGGTCTCTCCGGGGTCACCTTTGGGGCCTTGTGGGCCCTGCTCACCCTGCGGGCCGACCGGACCGATGGGACCAGTGTCGCCCTTGTCGCCTTTATCGCCTTTGAAGTTACCAGCGGCAATGCCGTCCTTCAGTTCTTGCAAGCTATCAGCGGCTTTCTGAGCGCTCTGGTCTGCCTTGCCCGCACTGGTGGCTGCTTCACTGGCGGCGGTCTGTGCATCGGTCTTGGCCTGTTCTGCGGCGGTGGCATCGGTGTGCACGGCCCCCACCAGCTCCTGCCAGGCAGGTGTGCCGGGCTCCGGCATGCTGCCGTCGTCCTCCGTGCCGGAGTTGGCAGCCACCCGGTAGCGCAGATCTGCACTTGTCACGGTGCGGGTGCCATCTGAGCCCTCAAAGGTCACGCAGCCGCTGCCGGGCTGGGCGGTCACGCTGGCGGGCACGTCCACATAGCCGTCTACCACCAGCGAGGATGCCGGGTCTTTGCCGTCCGGGACGTGCCAGAAGCAGCGGATAGCCAGCCCTTCCCACTCGCCGGAAACGGTGACGGCAAGGTGGTACACGCCCCGGTTCTTGGTGTAGCCAAAGCGCACCAGCTGCTCATAGCCCGGCACTTTGACGACGCCATTGGATGCGAGAGATACGCTTAGCTCGATCATGCTTTACTCCTTGTTGATGGTAGGCTTCTTTTCTGCCAGTGCCTTCTTCATCAGGCTTACGGCCTTTTCAATCACCGCGTCAAGCACTTCATCCGTGATGATAGGCTTCAGCCATGCAGGGCAGGCCGCACGCAGGGCGTCAAAGACCTGCTTCTTTTTCTTTGCGCCCTGGCCGCTGCCCATGATGCTGTCCTCGGCCTTGCACACGAGGTCATAGGCCAGATCTTTGACCAGCTGCTTATAGCCCATGCGGATAGCGCCGACAGCCAGAGCCACAAAGCCGACGATGATGAGAGCGATTGCGACGGGGGTGGGGATAAAATTAAGAATTGCTGCCATGTTTCGTTACTCCTTCTGTCAAATAGTTGTCAATGTCGGCCTTGCTTTTCTGCATGGCCTGAACGTTATTTCCGGTGAGCTGCGCTTCCAGCAAGGCACGCACGGCCTGCAGGGTCAGGCGGTTCACTTCGTCGATGTCTCCAAAGCGGCTCAAATCGCGGGAAAGTGCCGCTGTGTGCTGGGTATAGCCGGTTTCCAGTGCGCCAACGCGCCGGTCAAGGTCGTCAAGGCGCTTGTTTTGCGCCTCGTCTGGCGCTCCGGCCTTTTTGATGTACTTATGGATGATTTCCAGCACCTTGTCCACCGTGATAGCGCCAGCGCACACGCTGCCAAGGATGCTAGCCACCCACAAGATTGCCTGCTCTTTGGTCATGCGCCCTCCCGGAGACGGGTCAGGCCCTTCTTACAGATGATACTAGTATAGTCCTTGTAGGCAATGGACAGGTCAACATTGCCCGCAACGCCCGGCACGCTGCCGGAGCTGGTATGCTGCCACATCCCATAGGGGTATACCGTGGCGGGCTTCTGGCTACGGTAGGCAGCCAGCCACACATCGTAGGGCTTGAGCGCCGCGCCGGTCATGTAAAGGTGCTTGTCTGCATAGCTCAGGTAGGTGTACAAGATAGAGTAAAATCCCCAGTCCTGCACCGTTTTCAGCTCGTAAGCGGTCAGGTCGGTCAGCACCTCTTTGCTAAGCTTCGCGGGCAGCGCGTCCTCGACGTCCACAGCCACCGGCAGGCGCAGCGTCTTGCCGATCAGGGCGCTTTTCAGCAGGGCCAGCTCCTTGTCAGCTTCTGCCCGGTTGACGGCCTTAAAGTAGCCATACACGCCAACCGGGATGTCCAATCGAGTGCACTCCGTGTAGTTGCGGGCAAAGGTAGGGTCCAGATACGGCTTGCTTGCCTTGCCGTCTGCACTGTTGCCCATGGCCCGCAGCATCACGCCGTCAATTTTTCCGCTGGCCTTGACCTTGTCCCAGTCGATGTTGCCCTGCCAGCGGGAAACGTCCATGATTGTTTTACTCATTTAAGCCTCCTTGTTCTTATTGCCGGTCCTGTCCTCCAGCAGCTCGATCAGCTCCTTGTACTCGGCCTCGGTGATGCGGCCAATGGCGTAGAAAACGTCCAGCTTGTCCGCAAGACCAGCGGTCTGTCCGCGCTCGATCAGGCGTTTACAGATACGATACAACATAGTTTTTACCTCATTATGTGGTGGTGTCAGTGGTGGTGTCATCGGTCAGTCCCAGCTCCAGCAGGGCGACGCGGTACTCCTGATCTACCGCCAGGGCGTCCGTGTCCGCCTGTGCGGCCTGCGTCTCGGTCAGCAGGTCGGCAAGGGTGGGGTAGTGGTAGCCGTCAATCCAGAGTTCCAAAG
>OKRV01001171.1_pt1 | contig 16385 bp, 17 predicted proteins | sample 1601201 | NCBI WGS metagenome assembly OKRV01 (sample SAMEA3541540, study PRJEB24748) | human gut metagenome | biome: human gut; feature: human-associated habitat; material: faeces | place: China | collected 2012 | reverse complement strand
TCCAATGCTTGATGCTTCATTAGAAGCAGGAACACAGGCAGCAGAGGCAATTATGACTACAGATACAAGAAGCAAGCAGGTTGCTGTAGAAGTAGAGGTTGCTGGTACTAAGGTAACAATCGGTGGTATGTGCAAGGGTGCAGGAATGATTCATCCTAACATGGCAACAATGCTCTGCTACATAACAACAGACTGTGATATTGACAAGGCACTTCTTCAGAAGATGACAAGTGCAATTGTTGATGATTCATTTAACATGATATCAGTTGATGGAGATACATCAACTAATGATACAGCTCTTGTTCTTGCTAACGGAATGGCTGGCAATAAGAAGATTACAGAAGAGGGTGCTGATTATAATGCTTTCTATGAAGGCTTAAGCTATGTATTTACAGAGCTTTCCAAGATGATTGCAGGTGACGGCGAAGGCTGCACATGTCTTTTCGAGGTTCAGGTAAAGGGTGCAACAACTAAGGCAGAAGCCAAGACACTCGCTAAGTCAATTGTTACATCAAGTCTTACTAAGGCAGCAATATTCGGACATGACGCTAACTGGGGAAGAATTCTCTGTGCAATGGGATATTCTGGTGCTGATTTTGACCCTGAAAAGGTTGATATATTCTTTAAGAGTGAAGCAGGTGAGCTTCAGATTGTTAAAGATGGAACTGCTACAGATTACAGCGAGGAGAAAGCAACGGAAATACTTTCACAGAATCCTGTAATTGCTATTGCGGATGTTAAGCAGGGCGATGCAAGTGCTACAGCATGGGGCTGTGACCTTACATTTGATTATGTCAAGATAAATGCTGATTACAGAAGCTAATCTGACACAGCATTTTAAAGCAAATATATCTGAATAAATATGAAATGGAGATTATTATGAGCGCAAAAGATATGACAGAGGAACTTATGAAGGCACAGGTGCTTGTTGAGGCACTTCCTTATATTCAGAAGTTTAACAGAAAGATAATTGTAGTTAAGTACGGCGGAAGTGCTATGGTAGATGAAGAACTTAAGAGAAAAGTTATTCAGGATGTAGTTCTTCTTAAACTCGTTGGTTTTAAGCCAATCATCGTTCATGGTGGTGGCAAGGAAATCAGCAAATGGGTTGAAAAGTCAGGCATGACACCTGAATTCAAGAATGGATTAAGAGTTACAGACGAGCCAACAATGGAGATTGCTGAGATGGTTCTTAACAAGGTTAATAAGAGTCTTGTGTCAATGATTGAGCAGCTTGGAGTTAAGGCATGCGGTATCAGTGGTAAGGATGGCGGCATGTTAAAGGTTGAGAAGAAGTATTCTAAGGGTGAGGACATAGGATATGTTGGAGAAGTAACAGATGTTGATACAACACTTCTTGATTCATTGCTTAAGGACGATTTCTTACCGGTAATATGTCCTATCGGATATGATGATGATTTCCATGCATATAATATTAATGCTGATGATGCAGCATGTGCCATCGCAAGAGCAGTCAGTGCTGAAAAGCTTGCATTCTTAACAGATATTGAAGGTGTGTATAAGGATTTTGATGATAAGGATTCACTAATATCTGAGCTTTCTACTTCAGAGGCGAGAACACTTTTAGAGAGCGGAACAATCGGCGGCGGTATGCTTCCTAAGCTTAATAACTGTATAGATGCTATTGAGCATGGTGTATCAAGAGTACATATTCTTGATGGAAGAATTCCACACTGCCTTCTTCTTGAAATATTTACTAACAAGGGTGTTGGTACAGCTATTCTTTCAGATGATGCAGAAAAATTCTTTGATTCAGATAAATAATTGCGAACCGTAAGCGTTGAGGTTATAATATTATATTGGCCCATGTGAAAATGTGTGCTCATAAGAATAGGAAAGTGAGAGTAATCATGAATACACAGCAGATTATAGAAACAGCAGAAGAGAAGCTGATTCATACATACAACCGTTACCAGATAGTACTTGATAAGGGTGACGGAGTAAGACTTTACGATACAGATGGTAAAGAATATCTTGATTTTGGAGCAGGTATAGCAGTATTTGCACTTGGTTATAACAATAAAGAATATAACGATGCATTAAAGGCACAGATTGATAAGCTTATACACACATCTAATTATTTCTATAATAAACCGGCTGTAGAGGCTGCAACTGCACTTACAAAGGCTTCAGGAATGGACAGAGTATTCTTTACTAACAGTGGAACAGAGGCTATTGAAGGTGCAGTTAAGCTTGCAAAGAAATATTATTATGTCAAGAACGGAAAGGCTGATGCAGAGATTATTGCAATGCAGCATTCATTCCATGGAAGAAGTATGGGAGCACTTGCAGTAACTGGTAATAAGCATTATCAGGAAGCATTCGGACCTATGATACCGGGAATTAAGTTTGCACAGTATAACGACCTTAACAGTGTAAAGGAACTTGTTAATGACAAAACTTGTGCTATAATATTTGAGACAGTACAGGGTGAAGGAGGAATTTATCCTGCTACTAAAGAATTTATTGAAGGTGTAAGAAAGTTATGCGATGAGAAGGGAATCCTTCTTATACTTGATGAGATTCAGTGCGGAATGGGAAGAACAGGAAGTATGTTTGCATTCCAGCAGTATGGCGTTAAGCCTGATATCCTTACAGTTGCCAAGGCTCTTGGCTGTGGAGTTCCTGTAGGTGCATTTGCGGCGACAGAGGAAGTTGCGAAGGCATTGGTTCCAGGAGACCATGGAACAACATACGGTGGTAATCCACTTGCATGTGCAGCAGCAACCAAGGTGTTCGAACTTTTTGAGAAGCAGCATGTATTAGATAATGTCAAGGAAGTATCTGCTTACTTTGAAGAAAAGCTTGATGAGCTTGTTGAGACAATAGATGTTGTTGTCGAGAGACGAGGAATGGGTCTTATGCAGGGACTTGAGTTATCAGTTAATCCTAAGGACGTAATTGCGAGAGCACTTGATAACGGACTTATTCTGTTCTCAGCAGGAACTAATGTTATAAGATTTGTTCCACCACTTGTAATTACCAAGGCAGATGTAGATGAATGCATAGCTAAGCTTAAGAAATCCTTCTAGAATCAGGAGTTTACTTTATGAAATTAAGAAGATTTATCAGTATGATGCTGATTGTTACCATGCTGACAGTCTTTGCAGGCTGTGGTAATAAAGATGACAGGACACAGGCTGCGAAGAAGCTTAATCTTAGTGGACCTATTACAGTTAATGTCTGGTATAATGACAGTGCATATGAGTCTTATCTTGAATTCGTTGCCAGACAATTTAAGAAATCTAATGAACTGGTAACTATTAATCCTGTATATATTGAGGCTGATTCATATATTACTTATATATATGACGAATCGGTCAGAAACGACAATGCGTGTGATATATATTTTCTGACATCTGAAGAGATGGAGAAGGCTTATCTTTCAGGTCTTACCTCTGAGAATGATATGTATCCTGAAGTCTATAATGAGAATGTGTATGGTAAGGCTGCAATGACTGCATGTTCGTATGGTGGTAAGTTATATGGTTACCCAGTGTCGTTCAACACTTCATTTCTTGTATATAATAAGAAATATGCAGAAGCAGTTGATACTATAGACCAGATTCGTAATATAAGTGATAATTATCAGATTACAGATGAGAATCAGGATGTTTCAATGGTGTTTGAATGGGATCCTGATTCAATGTTCCTTAATTATGCAGCAGCAGGAGCATATATTAATATAGGCGGAGTTAATGCAGAGAACAGGGCTGAGGTATCTCTTAACCAGGAAAAGATTAAGAAGGTTCTTACTAAGTACGCTCAGTTAAAAGATGCATTTGGTATTGACAGAAATACAGTAAGTCTTAAAGAATGTGCGGATCTGTTTTCTACTGGAAATATGCTCTATACGGTGCTAGATGCAGACAGTCTTGCAGAGATTAATGTTACAGATGTAGATTATGGAATATGTGAGTATCCTTCAATGGGAGATGACCTTGATTCTAAGGCAATGTCTGTTACTACGATGGCAGTAGTTAATCCGTACACTAAGAATGTAGATGCATCCAAGGCTGTTGCAAGAGCAATTTCTTATGATTATGCAGATTATCTTGGAAACATGGCTAAGAAAAGCTGTGCAAGGGCGGATTTAAAGGTTAAGAGAGCAGAAAGCTACCAGAAGTTACACCAGATTTATTCTGACTCTGTTGTAAAAGCTAAATATATCGGAGTAGGAGAAGTGTATATGAGATATGAGATTATGCTTCATCAGGTATATGATGGTGGAAATGTTGATACAGCTTACAGTACATTTGCAACAACAATAGAAAAAACAACTAAAAATAATAATGAAAACAGTACGCAAAGTATTAAATAACATTATGAATAAATATCCTGTTATTAACTAATAATTATTCTATGCAGATTAATGGGGAGGTTAGTTAATGGCAGGATTTTTGATTGCAATAATATCAGGTGCACTTATGAGTTTACAGGGGGCATTTAATACAAATGTTACGAAAGCAAGCAGTGTGTGGGTTACTGCAATGTTTGTGCAGTTGACAGCACTGGCGACTTGTGCGATTATGTGGGTAATTGACGGAAGACCTGATATCATGAAGTTGTTTAAGGTTGATAACAAGATTACACTTTTTGGAGGTGTGATAGGTGCATTTATAACATTTACAGTTATAAAAAGTATAAGTGGTCTTGGAATTGCTAAAGCTGAGGTTACGATTGTAGCTGCACAGATAATTGTTTCATATCTGCTAGGACTTTTCGGGCTGTTTGGAAGTGAGAAGACTACATTTTCATGGATTAAGCTTGTGTCGCTTTTTATTACAGTTGCAGGAGTATGTATGTTTTATTTTCTTGGTAATCCGTCAACGGATTAATATATTATGAAGAATTATGATAAATGTCAGAAATATCTGACAGGAAGGAACAGAATGGAAGATTTATTCAGTGTATGTGGAAAGATACGATTAAGAAAAGGTGAAGGGAGAACCTTAAAGGCAGGTGGAGCCTGGATATATGATAATGAAATTGAATGGATGTCTGACGAAATTATTGACGGACATCTTGTTGAGGTGCTTGATTTTGATGATTATTTCATGGGAATCGGATTTATTAACAGAAAATCTAAGATTACAGTAAGAATGCTGAGCAGACACACAGATATTGTTGATGAGGCATTTATTGAGGAGAGAGTAAGGGCTGCGGTTGAATACAGATTTGACACAGTAGATACCTCTGCTTGCCGTCTTATATTTGGAGAGGCAGATTTTCTGCCGGGGCTTGTTATAGATAAGTACTCAGATGTGCTTGTTGTGGAATCACTTGCTTTAGGAATTGACAGATTTAAGTCACTTATTGTTGAAAAAGTGAAGGAAATCCTTCGTGAAAAAGGCATTGATATCCGTGGAGTATATGAAAGAAGCGATGCCAAAGTCCGTACTCTTGAAGGGATGGAGAGAGTAAAGGGCTTTATTGGTGATGAATTTGACACTAATGTTGAGATAGTTGAGAATGGTGTCCACTACATGATAGATGTTGTGAATGGACAGAAAACCGGGTTCTTTCTTGACCAGAAGTACAACAGACTTGCAATGCAGAAGCTTTGCAAGGACAAGAGGGTATTAGACTGTTTTACCCATATGGGTACATTTGCATTAAATGCAGGAATTGCAGGTGCTAAGGAAGTTACAGGACTTGATATATCTGAATATGCTGTTGAACAGGCAAGAGCCAATGCTAAGCTTAACGGACTTGAGGATACAGTACATTTTAAATGTGCAAATGTATTGGATGAGCTGCCAAAGCTTAACGAAGCAGGTGAGAAATATGATGTTGTAATACTTGACCCGCCGGCATTTACCAAATCGAGGGAAGCTACAAAGAACGCAATTAAGGGCTACAGGGAAATCAATATGAAGGGACTTAAACTTGTCAAAGACGGTGGCTACCTTGCAAGCTGTTCATGCTCACACTTCATGACACAGGAGCTTCTTACCAAGACTATTAAGGAAGCCGCTAAAGCTGTACATAAAAGACTCCGTCAGGTCGAGTTCAGGACACAGTCACCTGACCACCCAATACTGTGGGAGGCGCAGGAGAGCTATTATCTGAAATTCTACATCTTCCAGGTTGTGGATGAAAAATGATACAGGCATTAATTTAAACTATCCAGAACCGTTAATCTGAGTCTTTTATGATGTTTTGTTATAATTAATTATATGTATCCGCAAACTATTCCGAGTATTGCGGATAAGCATATAATTAAAATTGGGTTTATTTTTTTGAATGCTAAAACTACGGATATCAGAAATATAATTAATGTTGTATAAAAACAAATATCAGTAAAAACAGTAGTATTAAACCCATCTGGTATGAAAACGGTTGAACTCATCGAAATTACAGCAGAACCAATCAAACCAACTACAGCAGGTTTTAATCCTGACATACATCCCTTTATGACTATACTTTTTTGAAATTGAATAAAACATTTTGCAACAATAAGAATGATAATAAAGGATGGGAGTATCACTCCGAGTGTTGCACAAAAAGAACCGAAAATACCGCCAACCTCTGCTCCTACATATGTTGCTATATTTACAGCAAATGGTCCGGGTGTACTTTCGCTAACTGCTATAAAATCAATAAGTGACTGTGAATCTATCCAATTATGGGCAATAACTTCATCCTGAATCAATGGTAACATAGCATAACCACCGCCAAAGGTAAATGCACCGATTTTTAAGAAAATATAAAAAAGCTCAAGATAAATCATTAACATTTCCTCCTTAATATGGTAATAGATGTTACTAAACCTAATATTGCACAGCTGATAATTACAATAAGCACATTTACATTAAGTAAGGCAGTAAAAACAAAAGAACATGCCATAATTATATAGGAAATAACATTCTTAGGACATTGAATATACATTGACCAGAGAGCTTTGATAATTAGAGCAAGTACACCAGCTCTGATACCATTAAAGGCATATTGTATGATTTTTATGCTTTGGAATTCTTTAAGTACAAAAGATATAATAAGAATAATCAGGTAGGATGGTATCACAACTCCAAGTGTTGCAAATAGTGCACCCCAAAAACCACAGATACGAAAGCCAACAAAAGTAGCCGCATTAATTGCAATTGGTCCGGGAGTTGACTCGGAGATAGCCACTATTTCAAGAATATCATTATCAGTTATCCAATGCTTCTTCTCAACAATTTCTTTTTGAATCAGTGGTAACATAGCATAACCGCCTCCAAAAGTAAATGCACCTATTTTTATGAAAGTTAAAAAGAGCTGTATAGCTTTTGGAATTTTGTTATTCATCGTAAGTCTCCTTCTGTGTGTTGGTGATTGGCATGGAATCTTTCATCTTATCAAGCAGTTCATAAGGAACGAATAAATGTCCCATGCCGGTTCCAAGCTGGATATGTGGTTTATTCTTACCATGATAATCAGAACCGCCGGATATCAGCAGATTTCTTTCAGAAGCAATCCGTCTGATTGATAATTCATCACCCATCTTGTAGGTTGAATATATGGCTTCAATTCCATCAAGTCCGGCAGAGCACATATGGTCAAGCAATTTGTTCATCTGGGCATTGCCAAGATGATATAGAACCGGGTGAGCTAAGATTGCAATACCGCCGGCTTGGTGAATACGTTCAATAGCTTCTGCAGGGTCAACTTTGGCTCTTGGCACAAAACAAGGCTTTCCCTGACCTAAATATCTGTCAAACGCTTCATTTCTATCACCAACAGCTCCAATTGCAACAAGTCTGTCTGCAAAATGTGCTCTTGTAATTACCGCATCGCCATAGGTCTTTAGCATATCTTCATATGTAATATTAATTCCTATATTCTGGAAGCGTTCACATACCCGCTTATTTCTTTCATCTCTTGAACTTAACTGCTTATTAAGGAATGAATTGAATTCATTGTCGTTATAATCTATAAAAAGCCCGACAACATGTATCTCAGTATTATCATAATTAGTACTTATCTCAACTCCGGGAATAACTTCAAGTTCGTGGCCTGTTTTATTAACATTTTCACATGCTAAAAGAGCTTCCTTAACTCCCATGGTAGTGTCATGGTCGGTAAGAGCAAATGCAGCAAGTCCCTTATCGACTGCCTTATCAACCAGAACAGCAGGAGAATCAGTTCCGTCAGAGCATGTGGAATGAACATGTAAATCTATCTGTTTCATAGTAAGCTCCTCTTATAAAATGTAAATATATTCTACCATACTCAGACAACTTATTAAAGTGTAAAACATTTGGCAAAGTGTTTAAAAAATGTTGTAAGAGACGGCATTGTGCGATAAAATAACAGTATATTTTTGGAGGGAGGTTTACTGATGGAAAGACAGTTAGTACCAGGCGGATTTTATAAGCATTTTAAGAATAAGCTTTACCAGGTAAAGTGTGTTGCATATCATTCAGAAACCAAAGAGAAAATGGTGGTATATCAGGCTATGTATGGTGAATATGCTGTGTATGTAAGACCATATGATATGTTCATGAGTGAAGTGGATCATGTAAAATATCCGGATGTAGCACAGAAATATAGATTTGAGCAGGTAGATCCGTTGACGATGCAGGAGATATCTGACAATTTACAGTCTGACAATTCACAGGCAGTAAGAGTTAATTCAGACAATAGAATTGATGAAGCATACACATTAAAAGAGGACAGTGTGGATAACTCACTGGCCCAGCCAGAGCAGCAGGTTGCTGCAGGGGACAGCGTCCTGGATAAGTTTTTAGATGCGAGAGGATATGAGGAAAAGCTTGATGTCCTTATAAGATACAAAAGCAGATTCACAAATCCAATGATAGATATTATGGCTGAATCACTGGAGATAGTTGTTCCAGAAGGCGAACTTTCTGGAAGAATTGATTCTTTAAGAAAGGTTTTACAGGCACATACAAAGTATGAAGGAAGCCATTTAAGACCGTAATAATTCGCACAGATTCTGCATAAGAATATGTGGATTATATAAATATATTACAATTATCTGACAATTTTACAAAAAAATTACAATTAACAAAAAATGTGAATAACTATGTGGATATTGTGGAAAAGTTCAGGGATAAAGGAGAAATTATGAGAATAGTAGTTTTAGCAGGTGGAACAAGTACAGAAAGAGACGTTTCATTAGTCACAGGATACAGAGTATGCGAGAGTCTTAGAAGAAACGGACATGAAGCAAATATGCTTGATATCTTCTTAGGTGTTGATGACAGTGAGGTTAAGACATTTTTCACAGAAAAGAATGATTTGGGAGAACTGTCTGACAATTTAAAGAAGAAAACAGCGGACATTCCGGCAGAGGTTAAGAGAAGAACAGAGGCAAGAGAAAGCTTTTTCGGACGTAATGTATTAGAATTGTGTAAAGAAGCAGATATGGTATTCATGGGACTTCATGGAAGCAATGGTGAAGATGGTAAGGTCCAGGCTACATTTGATCTGCTTGGAATCAGATATACAGGTACAGATTATTTAAGCAGTGCTATATCAATGAGCAAGGAACTTGCAAAAAAGGTTCTTGTACCAGAGGGAATTCCTATGCCTAAGGGTGTTACATTACATAAAGGACATAAGATTGAGTATGTTCCATTCCCATGTGTTGTTAAGCCTTGTTGTGGTGGTTCAAGCGTTGGTGTTTCGATAGCACATAACGAGAAAGAGTTTGAAGATGCACTTGATGAAGCATTTTCTTATGAAGATACTGTACTTGTTGAAGAGTTTGTTGATGGAAGAGAATTCTCAGTTGCAGTGCTTGATGGAAAGGCACTTCCAGTAATTGAGATTGAACCGCTTGAAGGCTTCTATGATTACAAGAATAAGTACAAGGCTGGCTCTACCAAAGAGACATGCCCTGCCAATATTCCAGAAGATATTGCAAGCCAGATGCAGTTCTGGGCAGAAAAATGCTGCCAGGCAGCAGGCGTAACAACATACGCAAGAGTTGATGAACTTCTTGATAAGAATAATAATATATTCTGTCTTGAGATTAATACACTTCCAGGAATGACTGACACAAGCCTTATTCCTCAGGAGGCAGCAGCAGTAGGTATATCGTATGATGAACTTACAGAGAAGATTATCGAGATATCTCTTGCAAAGTATGAATAGAAGAAATGTAAATGTATAATAATGCATTTTTATAAAACGAGGTTAGTTATGTTATGATTAAGGAACTTGTTAAGAAAAACAGATCATACAGAAGATTTTATCAGGAAAAGAAGCTGACAAGGCAGCAGCTTATGGAACTTGTTGAGACTGCAAGACTTACTCCGTCAGCAGCTAACAGACAGCCATTTAAGTATAGAATTGTGTGTGATGAGGAAGAGAATGAGAAAGTTTTCAGACTATTAGGATTTGCCGGATATTTAAAGGACTGGGATGGCCCATCTGAAGGTGAGAAGCCGACAGGATATATTGTTATAACCTGTCCTGCGAATGTCAATGATGAAGTTGATGCGGGAATTGTCGGACAGACAATGCTTCTGGCAGCTACAGAAGCCGGATTTGGCGGATGCTTTTTTGGCAATGTTAAAAGAGATGAGTTAAAGACACAGCTAAATATACCGTCTGAATTAAAGATTGTGTATGTCATTGCATTTGGCTATCCTAAAGAAGAAGTGGTGCTTGAGGATATTCCTGCGGATGGAGATATCAAGTATTACAGAGATGAGAATCAGGTACATCATGTGCCTAAGAAAAGAATTGAGGATATTGTGTTATGAAGGGAATGACCTTAAGAGCCATGACACAAGCTGTTAACGGCATATATCATGGCAATGGAGAAGATTATGACAAAGAGATTACTGCCATTACGATTGACAGCAGAAAGGTAGCTGAGGGCGGGCTTTTTATTGCTATTAAAGGGGAAAGAAGTGATGGCCATGATTTTATAGGACAATGCTTTGAGAAGGGCGCTGCATGCGTTATTTCTGAAAAGGAGCTGCCAGATGAAGAACGTTCGTATATACAGGTTGAATCAAGTCTTCAGGCATTAAAGGATCTTGCACTTCTTTACAGAAATAATCTGGATGTCAAGGTTGTAGGAATCACAGGAAGTGTTGGTAAAACAAGTACTAAGGAAACAATAAGCTCTGTTTTATCTGAAAAATACAGGGTGTTAAAGACACTTGGTAATTTCAATAATGAGATTGGGCTTCCACTTACTGTTTTCAGACTGACAGAAGATGATGAAGTTGCTGTTCTTGAGATGGGAATCAGTGATTTTGGTGAGATGGACAGATTATCTAAGATTGCACAGCCTGACATATGTGTTATTACTAATATCGGTTTTTGCCATCTTGAGAATCTTGGAACAAGAGATGGAATTCTTAAGGCTAAGACAGAGATATTTAATCATATGAATCCGGATGGAATTGTTATTGTTAACGGAGATGATGACAAATTATCAACAATAAGCCAGGTACACGGCAAGCGACCGCTTGTGTTCGGAATAAGCAACAAAGACGGGGTATATGCAGATAATATCAAGAGTCTTGGACTTGATGGAACCAGCTTTACAATTCATGGAATCAAAACATCAGATAACTATTCAACATTTGACCTGACTGTACCTGTACCTGGACATCATATGGTATATAATGCGATGGCAGCAGCACTTGTTGGTTCTGTGCTTGGACTTTCATCTATTGAGATTGAGCGTGGAGTGAAGAATTTAAAGACAATTGCCGGACGAAACAATATTATTAAGGAAAATGGATTTACAATAATTGATGACTGCTACAATGCTAATCCAGTTTCAATGAAGGCATCTCTTGATGTTCTTGACACTGCTATTGGAAGAAAAGTTGCTATTCTTGGAAGTATGTTTGAGCTTGGGGAGAACGAGAAACAGATGCATTACGATGTTGGGATGTATCTTGGAACAAAGGATATTGATGTACTTATAACTGCAGGCGACCTTGCTGCACAGATTGCGGCAGGAACAAGGGCGTATATTTACACTAATTACAATGCGCATGGTTGTGAAGTACATGATTTTGAAACAAGAGATGATATGTTAAAATGTATTGGACATATTCTGAAAACAGGTGATAATATACTTATAAAGGCATCTCATGGTATGGAATTTACCAAAGTTGTAGAGGCTGTAAAAACAATTAATTTATAATGGAGGTTTTATGAAATTACTTAAGAGAGTAAGCATATTAGCTGTACTTATTACAGTGATTGCAGTATTTGCAGGCTGTGGTAAGGAAGCAACGGTTGTTGGAACATGGGAAGGAGATGATTATACTTATACTTTCAATGATGATGGAACAGGAATCCAGCAGATAGGAGAGATAAGCGTTTCAATTACTTCGTATGAAGCAAAAGATGGAAAGCTGAGCATAACAATCAGTTTCCTTGGGACAGAAGAGACAGATGAGTATACATATTCAATCAAGAAAAATGTACTTTCTTTAAGCGATGGAAACAATACAATAGAACTTAATAAGAAATAGTATTTTAAGACTTTTGCATTATATTATGATGCGAAAGTCTTTTTTTGAAATTTATATATTTTTATACTTTACAAACTTTTAAATGTGTGATAATATCCACAATATAAAAAGTACTTTTTAAATAATTTAATCAAGAGGAGGATTTGTATATGCATGATATTATTGAGCAGTAATGTAAAATAAAGTAATGTGATTATACAGGGAACACAATATTAATAGCCTCCTTGGTTATATCTATCTCTTTAAGTATATTTAACCAGAATCCACGCTTGTTGTCTGGAGTTAAACTGTTATATAAATCTTTCCAGTTATCTGGCAGAGATGGAACGCTTCTGGCATTGTCTATCTTGTCCTTATAGCCCGCTATTTCTTTTTTAATTGCAAAACGCTTATCTTTATATTCCTCAAAAGGAATATCTCCATCTTCGTATCGTACACCAATCCGCTTAAGCTTTTGCTCAAGAGCCTTAATCTTGTTTTCGTAAGTTGCTTTATTTTCTTGTTCAAGTTCAAATTCAGACTGACACATCTTAAGCTCTGCTTCTAAATGTTCCATAAGATAAGCTTCTATTTTTGTTTCTGCAAGATTAACACCTGGGCAATCAAGATTTCGTTTATCATTGTGAGCAGCGCAACTGTAAAAAGGATAATATAATTGCTGGCCATTTTTAACCCACCTGTTTACTCTTGCTACCATACGTCCTCCACAGTAACCACATCGGCAGAGTCCGGAAAATAAGTATACTCGGTCACTTCTTTTTGGAGTGCGGTTACGTTTTGTCGAATTTGTAAGGATTAATAAATGCTCATCCCATGTTATGTAAGCTGGACATTCAGATCCGGATGCATTTCCGGCATAAGCAGGGCTTTTTAACATTCTACATATCTGTGAAGTGGCAATATGCAGACCATATTCTGCAACAGCTTCAGTTGCTTTTGCAATACTAAAACAAGATAGATATGTTCTGAACATAGCGTTTATAGCGTCATATGTTTTTTCGTCAAAAACAAGCTTTTTGTTTTCTCTTCTATACCCACGCGGACATTTTCCACCGACAAAGTCACCGCGGAGCCTTCTGTATTTAACAGCTTCTTTAGTTCGCTCAGATGTTTTATCCGCTTCATTTTGAGAAACAGAAAGCATTATATTAACCTTGAATAGACCGGTTGATGTCTCTGTTTCGTAATCTTCCCAGATAGCACGCCAAGGTACCTTATAAGAATCCAACAGAGTTTGAACCTGATAATAGTCAGCAACGGATCTGAACCATCGGTCGAGCTTAGTAAAGAGAATGATATCAATCTTACCTTCTTTGCAATCATTTATTAACTGCAGAAGAGCTGGGCGATTGATATATTTTTTTCTTGCTGAGATGCCGGCATCGTTGTATTCACCGGCTATAACATATCCGTTATTACTGCAGTATTCTCTTAATGCAAGAAGCTGTGAATCAACAGATAAGCCCTTTTCTTTTTGTTCTTTTGTAGATACTCTAACATAAATAGCAGCGCGTTTCATATATCATTCCTCCTTAAGTTGCACCAGTGCAACATTTTTAAGTACAAAAATAACACCTACTTGCAAAAGCGGTGTTTCAAATGATATAATATAGCTTGTTCAGGGCGGTATTATATCATAGGCACTGCTTATGTAAGTATCGTGGTAAAAGCTCTTGTGTTCCAGCACAGGAGCTTTTATTTTTAAAATTAATATTGATGGTGGAACAAAAATATTCAAAAAAGATATTGCATTATGTCAAAGTTTTGATACAAGTTCTTTATGAATGATTTTTGCAATTTTACCACATTTATATGCAATCAGTTTACTGTCAAAAATTTTCCTGTTTGATATTTTCAACTATGCCAATTACTGTGTCTATATATATAATCAATTTTTGGTATTGTATTGAGTATTTAGACCCTTTGTTACAAAAATAAAATATTAAACATAATAAAAATAAATAACTTAGTAAAAGTACAAGAAATATTAGTTGAGGATTCAAATTGAATGCCGAATAGACACTAAATAATGCACTGATAAGAAAGCTCGGAATCAATAATACAAGTGGGAAATGAATGCTGTTTGCAATTTCTTTTTTTATCTCTAGTGCATACTTTACATTTTTTAAATTTATCAAATCATTACAAATAATAACCTTATTGTTTTGATAATTCTTGTAATATTTGATGATTTTTTCAACTAATGTGTTATATTGTTCAAAATTATGTATTTCCTCAAATTTAATATAACTACAATTAAGGAAATTATCTTTACAAATACCAGATAAAATATCATCTAAAGTCCTTTTTCTCATAATTAATTCATACCTCCATTTTGATTGTTCAACATTAGTAAGTTTTATGTTAAAATATAAAAAATTTATTATTTTGTAAAATGTAAAAATCTATTAATTTTAATAGATTTAGAATAAAATGCTATTAGATACATATGCATGCAAGGAAGTCCATCTTTCGCAAAGCCAGGACAGGAACAATGTTTCATATCTGCTTTGTGTTTTCCAAAACGGCCAGTGCCTAATTTCTTGTCTATAAATAAGCTGCCGTTATATGTCATGGCGGCGTCCTGCTTTATAATCTGTTCTGGCAGAGCATGTATTTCGTTATTAAATTCAGGCCAATTAATTATTTCACATCTTCCATATATTTTCTTCATTCAAATAACTCCATAACATAAAGCGAAGGTTCAAATCCTATAACATAATTGTCTACTTGTACACATATGCCATATTTAGAACGATAACAATCAATTGCATTCTGCAGGAACTGCTCTGTTACATCTAAATGTTCTGCCATATCGTGCAGAGTCCGACATCTGTTTTTGTAACAATCAATAAGCCCTCGCAGACCAACTTGCCTATTAAAAGCCCATAGGCGCGCTCTTGCTTCCTGCTTTCTATTACTAATATCAGACATATCAAGGATATTTCCGGATGATGTAAAGAAATGACCTAGTTCCTCAGCCAGTACACAAGCTTTTTCTTTTTGCGTAGACAAATCTTTTTTAATTGCAATCCTGGTACCTCTTATTCTACCAGCATTTGCGGAAAGAGGCTTCTCCCTTGTTATTAGATTATTGTTATCTGCTTCAATAAGCAATTCTTCGTAGCTCAAATAAATCCCCTCTTTAAATTATTTCCATTCATCATCATTGTTCATAATGTCGTTATCGTGTTGTTGTTCTGTTTTTGAAGCTCCTTCCAATTCGTGTGCAGCATTAAGTAAAGAGTTATCATCTGCAGTATATTCAGGAATATAAGTTAATTCTTCCACGCGCTTAGCAGCTTCTTTGATACCTATATCATTTAATTTATTACAATAAGCTAATATGTGCTTAGCAACTTCCGTTTGTTCTTGTTTTGCTGGATTAACTTCAATAACAATCCCGGCATCATCATCAAGGTAGTATACATTATTGTCATTATTTGTATCTGTAGAAAGTTTTTTTGTTGCTAAATCATTCATATCTATATTGAATATTTCTGATAATTTTTTTAATGCCTTAAGAGGTGGTTCTGACACACCGGATTCCCACTTCTGTATTGTTGTAAATGATTTATATCCAAGTTTATTTGCTATATCGTCTTGAGAATATCCATTTTTTGTTCTTAAGAAACGAATGTTTTTACCAAGGCACATAACATGTCACCTCCCTATTAATTTATATGAGCATATTATAATAAAATTGAAATAAATTCAAGTATATTTGAATAAAAAGAGAAAAAACTTGAAAATAATTCAAAAACAGTATTGACACTTGAAAATAAATCAAGTAATATACACTTGAAAATAATTCAAGTGGAAATGAGGTGATTTAAAATTGAATTCAATCGAAATGCAGTTCTCTGTTAAAGAATTAAGGGCAAGGAAAGACGAAACCCAAGAACA
>OKRV01001169.1_pt1 | contig 16394 bp, 20 predicted proteins | sample 1601201 | NCBI WGS metagenome assembly OKRV01 (sample SAMEA3541540, study PRJEB24748) | human gut metagenome | biome: human gut; feature: human-associated habitat; material: faeces | place: China | collected 2012 | reverse complement strand
TTTTAATTTGCGGTTTTTGACAGAAATGCGGGAGTGCGCCCCTACCGCCGAGCGAGTCGGGAGACTCTCAAAAAATACAAAAAAATTTTCAAAAAAACTGTAACATTTTCAGTCTTTGCAGACTATATATATAGGACGTTCAATAAGTCGAAAATCCGCATTTTTGCAAATTTTATCTGCACTTTTGTCCGCTGTATTGATTTGCGGATTGCCTTGTGTTATTCTGTTATAGCTATAACAGAACAGCGGTGTCAGATGCAATGCTTTGGTTTATGCAGAGAAAAAAGTCAAAACGATACATAATTCTTTGAAGATGATAAAGTATTACTCCAAGAGCACCGCTGCGTATAGAAAGGCAGTAAAAAATTATATTCGTGATGAATTGGATTTTAAATAGATTGCTAAAAGAGCTGGAAATCGATTGTTGAAACGGTTAGGAATCTGTTTCGGAATAATATATGTTGCAGGGCGTTAATTATCAACCAACGGTTCAGCCAAATGCCCCTTTTGGAGTTCCGGCGCCGGGTTGGTAAGAAAGGTTGAAAAATAATGTTTAAAATCATCAGGCTACTATTTTCTCTTGCCGTAATTGTTGCGGTTGTATTGATAATCAGAAAAAATAATGGCAGAAAGAAATGGCTTACGATAATTGTTGGCGTTTTAGTCTTTGCTATAGGCTCGATACTTATGTCGGAGTTCCCACCCGAGAAATTTTTGCGAACATTCTCGTCGCCGCAAGAGGTATTTAACTATTCTCAGCAGGGTGAGATTGTGAAAGTTATAGAGGGCGAGAGGTCGGCAATGGTGCTGTATACGGATGAAGGCGAAAAGGGTCAGTGCCTTATACCTAAAGGGGAAAATGGCTGGCAGTTAGAAACGTTATCGACATTCAAAACGGTTTATTTCAAAAGATCTGAAAATACAAAATGTACGATAACAATTTTTAGAGTAAAAGGAACAGATGATTATTACGTTAATGTTAACAGCAACTTTCTTGATAATGAGATTAAGGTTTCGGACAGCAGGAATTCTGATTTCTTTTGCATAGAAACACCTGCGCCGGGAACGGAGATGTGTGCATATACATTTTATACTTATGTCCCGAGGATTCAAAACGGATATGAGATAAAAATTAATGAAGAAGTGTTTCGCGTTTCTTTGACGAATTGATGAATGTGAAAAATCAGTTCAATTGAAGATAAATCCGGTTGGATATCAAATTCAATTAAACCGTATTTAACGATAGAGGTTGATAAAAATGGAAAATCAAAAAAAGCTTATAAGATTTTTTCCTTTTGCGTTGACACGAATTGAAAGACTGAGAGATTATCTGAACAGAATGTATGAGTCCGGATATCAGATAGTCAAAATAAAATTCGGATGCATACTGATTTTTCAAAAAACAGTTGCCAAAGAAGGCTTTAAGTATTTTATACTTACAAGGCATTTCTACAGCAAGGCTCGAGTAAAAAAATGGGACGATATAGATCTGTTGGAAAATATAAGTCCGCGATTTCATAAAGGCAACGGCGAGCAATTTCATGTGTATGTATGGCTGTCAAGTGCCATGTATTATATTTATCTAACTCGTCATATTCCCGAAGCGGACTATGAAAAAATAATTGCATACAGAAAAAAACACCTTTTCAAAGCTAATGCAATGAAGATAGGCTTTTGGTTGTTTCTGATTGTAATGCTTATATACACTGTTTATGTGTCTATAATCAAACCTTAAAAATATCTGACAATTTCAAGTTTATATCATAGTTTAAATGAGAAGTGATAAAGTGAAAGATACGGAAAATCCGAAGCGGGAAAGTGAGAGAAAAGAGGGTGTTTTATGCGCGAGGCATTTGAAAAAGTAAAAGCGATAATCGACGGGTGGGATCCGGTCGATCTTTTGACCTGCTGCCACTGTCCCTCCGATGAATACGACGATATCAGCATGGAGCTGGCGCAAATACTGACTTTTGATACCGATGTCGAAACATTGAAAAACGATATATATAATATATTTGTCCGGGATTTCGATGCCGGGACATTTGACAAAAGTCCGCGGGAGTGCGAAACGATTGCGAGAAAAATTATTGAAAATTTGCATGGAAGAGAGATGTAAATTTTATAGAACTGCGGCAGAATAGTTCGAGATATCACTCCAATCAGATATCAACCACTGCAAGCATCCGTGCGGTACGAAAGGGATTAAAATATGGACAAACATAAAAATGCAGACAGGCATAAAATATATCCCAGCTTTAGGGAGTTTTATGGTAAGGGATTATTTAAAGCAGACCGTACACTTAAGGAAGAATACCAATGTTCGAAATGCGGCAGAAAAATAAGGATAGACGACTATGAAAAAATGAAATACAGAGATAGCTGCATACAATGGTTTCTATATATACTGTATTTCTACTTCTTTATTATATTTGCTCGCAAAGCTGCGGATGCTTTTTTGAAAATAGTTTATGAAATCCCGGATTTTTTGCTTCGGCTTTTGAGCGTATTTTTTGCCGTTGTTGTTGCAGGATTTTTATTTTTTATGTTGCTGATGGTAGTTATTTGGCTGGGACGAGTATTTTTTCTTAAATGGTATTGTGCAAAACTGCAGAAAGAGGAACAGACCCATGCTGCGTCGAAAAGACGGAGTAAAAGATTTATACATTTTTCAGCATCGGCTCAACCACGGCAAGCACTTGCGCGGTACGAAAGAAATAAAAATATAGATAAACATAAAAATGCGGACAGACATAAAATATATCCCGGCTTTAGGGAGTTCTGCGGTGAAAAAGATGTGCTTAAAGAAGAATATCAATGTTCGAAATGTGGCAGAAAAATAAAGTTAGACAACTATGAAAAAATGAAAAAAAGGAGTAATCTTATACGGTGGCTTATAGTTATACCGCTGTGTTTTTCCATGGTTATATTTTGCGACGAAGCTGCGGATGCTTTTTCCAAAATAGTTTTGACTTATTATGAAGTCCCGGAATTTTCGCTTCAGGTTTTGAGCGCACTTTTTGGAGCTGTTGTTATAGGGATTCCGGCTTTCGCGGTGATGGTAGTAGCTGTTTGGCTGGAACGGGTAATATTCCTTAAACGGTATTGTGCAAAACTGCAGAAAAGCGGAACAGACCCTTGTCCCGGCGAAAAGACGGAGTAAAAGTGTTGCGACTATATTCTCCGCGCAGCGGCAGAGGATAGACTATCGAACTTTATGCAAAGAGGAGATTTAATAATGAAAAAGACAAGAGTCGCAACAAAATTGATGTTTGCGGCGATAATCATTTCACTTCTGTGCGTTCCTTTTGGGCTGTTATCGGCTTGCAGGTCAGAGCCAAGTTCTGCGCCGAGCGAAACATTTGACGAGAATACGACATCAGAGGCGACCGATGCAGAAAGCACAACGGAGTTCTCCGAAGCGGTCAGTGCCTTACTGGAAACGACGGACGAGAACACGAAATGGATTATAGCTAAGACAAGAGAAGATTATTATCCAAGGGAAAGCGAAACAATGCCCGGCGATGATAACGACAAATTGTTAACAGAAAAGCAGGCTATAGCAATACTTAATGCGAGAATCGCCCCGGACAATGACAAGATGATAAGGGAAATCGACCATAAGGTAGTTATAAATGGTAAGCCGTATTTCTTGGCTCATGCATATACAGTCGGAAGAGATTTTACGTTTACACATGGCTGGTATATCGTAGACCGTGAAACGGGGGATTTGTATAAAGCATATGCCGCCGCGGATTTGTATTATTATATCGAAAAAGATTGAACTTTATAATAAGCGTTTAAGTCATATGCAGGCTTAGGAGGTACATAATATTGAGCTATTTGCCGCCCGGGACTTTTATTGCGGTGACTCTTGTATTTACCGGGATATTGATTTTTGAAACGGTTCGTTATGCAATCAAGGTGAAAAGGGGAGAGATCGGCAAACAATCGTGGCTCTATGCTATGCCGGCGTTTATTTTTTGCGCTGTATTTGCCGCGGTAGAAAGATTCTTTCGGGCTTACATACCGGGACCGGTGTCCGATGTTTTATCAAAAATACAACTTTTCTTGCCTCTGTTAGCGTTTGTCTCATTGTGGTGCGCTCAGGTATGGGGATTGAAACGCGGATATATTGAGCAGAAATACAGAAAGACCGTAACTGTCGGAGTGACGCTTCTTCCAATCATGACATTGATTTTTTATTCTATTATTCTCTATGCCTTCTTCAAAAAATAGGCGGAGTGAGCATGACCGAAAAATTCGATTGCGGCAAGGACAATCTTGCATCGAAGTGCACTTATGTCAAGAAAATTATGTTGCTGTGAAAATTTAGATTGCAAAGCAGACGGCATTTGTTTCAATGTTTCTGTTCTGTCTGAATATCTTTCATCAGCATTTCATAATTTCAGTCGTCATTAAATGGGACGGAGGGTGTTAAAATGGCAGATATTGCAGAAATTATGGATATGATCGATTGGCATATGCCATCCGAAATTCGAATCACAGGAGTATCATTGGCAAGGGACACGGAAACAATCATTCCGTTTATACAACCGTTAACACCAGAGCATAATAAAAATGTATGGGAAGGTTGTGCCGTAATCATAGCAGAGAAAAGCGATGAAGATCTTAAGCCTTATTTAGTTGAATTGTTAGGATGGTTGCAAGATATGAATTGGCCGGGGGCTTTTTGCATCTTAAATAGGTTGCAAAAATACTCAGATAACAATTCTATCTGTAATGCAATAAATATTTGTATTGAAAAAGCCCGAAAATGTAGGAATGAGGTTTGGGAAGGTAACTTGTGCTTACTTCTGAATAAACAGCAATATATGAATTAAAACCTAACAATCCACAAGCTATTGCCCGAGGATTGAACCAGCTCAACAGGTATACATCAGCCGCAAGCCAGCAGTTTGGTGGAAAATGGACAGGTGTACTCAAATTGTATGATTAGAGGTAAAATGAACGATGCGTAATCATAATGAATATTTAAATTATTTGTTACCCAACAACTGGTGTGCCGAGGAAGATATGGACAACCTTCTTTTGTATAATCCTAACGGCAATGGTGCAATAACAATATCTTTTTTTAATGTTTTAAATACTGAAAAATCTTTGGATGAGCAGATAAGTATATTAGCTAAAAGGTTTATTGACAAAAACAATATAGATCTGCAGTCTCCGTTAGTGCTTTTTAATAGAGAGGGAAAAACAATCTTGTACGGGACTGGCACAACATCCGAGAGTTGGTTTATAAAGCTATGGGTTGTTGCTAAATTTCCTAAAATAGTGTTTTCCACATACCAAAGTGAACGAAAAAGTACTGAAGTGAAAGTATGTGATTCGATCATTGATAGTTTTGAATTCGTTTATCATAAAGATCATTGAGGAAGTTATGATGACGAAAAGAACCATAGTGATAATTTTATCTATAATATCAAGCGTTGTTTTAATAGTATTACTTGCTCTGTTTGTCAGAATTTATATTGTTCCAATTTTAAATATTGGAGACTCTCAAATAAACAATCCGGAAACTTTTTTAATGGCTTCGCAGTCACCGGATGGCAAATATAATTTAGAAGCATATAGAACAGAGCCTGGTGCAACCGTTGATTTTTCAGTTAGAGTTTATTTGACAACAGGCGATCGGAAAACTATTATTTATGATGCCTATCACGAATACGAAGCCAAAATCGTTTGGATTGACAATACAACAGTTTCAATTAACGGAATAACTCTTGATATGTCACAAGGCGAAAAATACGATTGGCGTATGCAATAATTATGCTACAAAATAACATATAACAGCAAGCAACGCCTTTGGGGGACAAAGGGCAGACTGCTGGGATAATCCCAAGCCCTTAAAGGTTTCGGGAACTCCTAACAAATGTCGTGGTATGAAGAGGAGAGAAGGACGGTATGTGGTGCATAGTGAAAAAGAAAATTGATTTTATAAACAGCGTTGAGCAAAATGGTCTTGACAATTCTATGTACTTTAAAATTAATAAATTCTCGCGAAGCCGCAATTCCGAGGTGCGTAACAGGATAGCGCAGGCACTAAACGGAACAGGTGATAAAGAATATATAGAAATTTTAATGCGGCTTATGAATGACGATGATGAGATAGTGCGAGCCAGCGCCAGTGACTCTTTGGCGGGGACAGAGAGCAGAGACGCAGTTGATGAAATGGAAAGACATATTTGTGATAGTTCGGAGATTGTCAGAGAATATGTATACTCGTCGTTGTTTGAAACCGCCTCTTTATATCCAAAAGACTACAAAAGCGAAATACATAAATTGCTTCTGTCGGCATATGAAAAGGAAAAATTTTACCGGGCAAAAGCCGTTTTAAGTTGTGTTCTATGTGGTTTGGGAGAAAACTTGACAGAAGAAATCAAAAAATACCTACACTGTGAAGATTGCTATGTTCGCAAGGCGGTTTTGGAACAACTTGACGATATCTCTGATAATACTGATATTTCATTGTTGCTGCCGGATCTCATAGAACTGCACGGTGTAGAAACTGTTAATTTTGTAAAATCGTCATTTGAGAAACTGATTGACAAGTTGAAATAAATTGATTAGTGAAAGCGTTAGGAGTTGAAAATATGAAGAAAATGGATGATTATACAAAAATAAGTTTAAAAGCTTTGGGCGTTGATTTGATAGCATGGCCGGTAGCATTCATCCTAACGTTTTTGATCGTAACATATGCGAATGATCTGGCACAGGATATTAGTGGATATTTTTTTGTGAGTGCATGTCTTCTGGCAGACGGTATTTCGGTATATAAGTTTAAGGGCGATTTTTTAAACGAAAAAAATGTTGGAGAAGAGGGTTACTATCTTCTGAAGGTTAGGATGTATGTGGGACTTGGCTTGGGAGCGATAGCTTTTTGTGGCATGATAGTTAGTCTTATCAGGTATTTGATTCATTTGTTGTGATGTAAGATACTTCTTTATATATTGAGTATCTTTATGGCAACAAAGTTGCTAGCATCATTGGATACATCCTCATATTGACAAAATAGTCATAAATATGAGGTGATATGCATAAAGATTGCAACATATTCCTATGACGCTATAGCAAAATTAAAAAGTGGCTACAGCGCGACAAAGGCTATAAGTGCTGGGGTGATTTAATGAAAAAGGTATATAAATTGGTTCACAAAAGATTTATTGAATTTTCCGCAGATACAAATGAAAAAGTATACTGCACAAAATTGCTGGGATTTTTTTCCTCTAAACAAAAGTGCAGGGATATAATCAATTGTTACTTGCAAAAACCGGGCTTTAAGGATTTCCCGAACGATTTTCAAGAAGAGATAGTGCATGCCGACACGGACGACTTTAACGGTTCAATAGGCGAATTTAGGGGGTCTGTGTTTTATTTGGCGCATGAATATTTTGACGGCGAGTATGACAATGTATCGGATCTCGGGTATTATTCAACCTATGAAAATGCAGAAAAAAGTCTGTCGGAGTATCGTGAGAATCCGGAATTTATTAACTACCCTGACGGGTTCTCCATTGACGAATATGAAATAGATAAGCCGGAATGGACTGAGGGATTCTTTACTTTTTAGTACGACTAAAACAAAAGGCGCTTAAAATGCATGATTGAATTTAGAAAACATGTATTCGCATGAGGACCTTGTCAACAACCAGCGTTTCATGTATGCTTATGATTCGACAGGCAGACTTGTTCGGCAGAGCGTACTCAACGGCAGCAAAAAGCGCATCTATGACGCCGAGTACGGATATGACATGAACAAAAACGTGTGTTATAACAGTGGCCGTGACCACATCTATATTTTTTATACTTGCAGACGATATCACTGGGATAGGGGTAGTTGATGACATTGCAATTATTCCGCTGATCTACATTTTTGAAGTTTTAGAGGAAATAAGTTGATAAATCATATTTTGGAGGCAATTATGATAGAAATATTAAAATTAGCTATGACATTGAAAAAGAATGTATGTGTCTATACTTGCGATTCGGAAATTTCAAAGTTCTTATACGGACGTATAATTTTTATTGACAATGAGTTTTTCGCTCTGTATATGCTCACTCCAAATGGAGAAAATGACGGTATTTTGGTAAAAAAGATTAGCTGTATTACTTATGTTGAGATGGACGGACAGTATGATGAAAAAATGAAAAAACTATGTCCGAATTTCGACGATTTGATTTCAGAGACTCCGATAGATTTTGAAAATGGAAATGCGCTGTTTTCAATAATGCTGGAAGCGTTAAGAACGGGAAAGCCGATTTCTGTTGAGCTGTTGGACAGTGGTGTTGATTCGGTAATTGGTCAAGTTACAGCGGTTAATGAGAAAATATGTACTGTAAGGCAGATAGATGAATACGGATGCGATGATGGTATCGCGTATGTCAATGTCCCAGATATAACTCAAGTATCCTACGCATCTGCCGATAATAGCATTTTGTTGTTGCTTATGACCAAGTGAAAAAATCACAGCTGCACATATGTAAGTTAATGTGAGTGTAAGGTGTTGCTTCACAAAGTGGATCAATTCAAATTGTGCCGCATGAGAAATGATGATGGAAAATATTTGATATTGCAAATAAGATGTAGTGCATTATCTCAGCAAGCATCGCTTTTTTGGGCAAAAGGACAGTTTGTGGGGATACTCCAACCGAATAAAGGTTTCAGGAAGTTCCTGACAAGGACCGTGGTACCACAACGGCGATGCTTGCCGGTACATAGCAAGTTGCTTGTAACAACAACGTGTCAAAGTTCACTTGACCAATTACTTGCTGATGGTATATTAAAAATATTTGGAGAGTGAGATATGAACAGAAATGAATTTATTGCACGTCTAAAAGGAAACGAAATACCGCCGGAAATCGTTTCTTTTGATAGCAGTACGAACGATGGCTATAACATTAGAAAAAATCAACTGTGCTGGGAAGTTTTTTCCCGGGAAAGGGGAAAAGAATATGGCTGCATCGGTTTTCCCTCTGAAAGCAATGCTCTGCAATACCTATACGAAAAGCTTTACAACATATATGTAAAATAAGACTTCAATGTGCCGACAAGAACCGACGCCGGATACTGCGTAACTTGTCCGAAACTTCTCGGAGAAAATGCAACTTAACGACCGCTAAGTCGCTGTCAACAGACGGCGGCTTTTGCCTTTTGGGCATTTTGAAGAGGCATAAGCCGTCTCGTGAGCAATGAAAACAGCGGTTGCAGATGCCGAATATTTTTGCGCATAAAGCCCGATATCACCAAAAATATTCGTTTATATCCAAATAACAGGCGCAAATTTGCTTAGAAAACAAACAATCGGAAACAGACCGAGACGAGGAGATTTTTGCGATTTTGTTCGATATATGCAAGTAATGCGACGCGAGTACGGCAGCAAACCTAATAAGAAAGAACAAAGGTTTATTATTTCGTCGGAATCCCTTGACAGGCTCAAGGCCTTATGCTAATATGCAGACAGAAAGGGCAAGTCCGAACGATTTGCCGCAAGGGGGAAAGACATAACGACTCGGGCGCAAAAGTGCCGATTACCGTTGTGTTTATTGAAGGTTTTGCTGTGCCGGAAAAATGTTAATGCTTCATTTTTAAGCAAAGAAAGGAGGGAAACCGTACATTAGCATTTTTTGAACGGCAGAACACTTTTTAGCAAAAACAACTATAGAGAGGGAGAACTCACATTATGAAAAAAATAATAGCAGTATTATTGAGTGTTCTTATTATTTTCTCATCAATGGCTATTGTCGCTTCCGCGGCAACGCAGGACGATGCAGCGGCAGCCGCCGAGGCATTCAACGCCGCCAAGGTTGACTATTCCGGCGTGTATTGGAAAAATACGCCCGATGCGGTCGTCAACTTCCAGATGAAGAAGATAAACAGCCTTTTGGCTCAGATCGTCGCCGAGAAAAACCTCAAGGGCACGTTTTACAGCGACGAGACCGTAACTGTGATTTCCGCAAAGCTTGCGGGCGTTACCAACACAAAGTTTGACTCCATTGACTTCCCCGGTGTTAAGGCTCAGTTCCCGGGGGCATATGAATATATCACAAAGGCTAAGGAAGAAAAGAAGACTTGGGAGACTCTCGGCACCGTTCCCTTCGGTGTAAAAGACAGAGATTCCTTCGTTAAGGCTCTCGGTGCTTTCTCGGCTAACTTCGGCGGAGTTATTTCTCTCGCCTGTGCAATGTCCCCCGACCTGTACAGCGGCGCTATCATTCCGCTTGTCGAGTTCCTTCATGTCGGCAAGATGCTCTCCTTCGGCGAGTACGCAGCGGCCTCCGGATTTGACGGCGGCAAGACCATGGAAATACTTGCAGGCTATGTGGCAGACGCTGTTGAGGCTTTCGCAAAGAATCCCCTCTATTACATCACAGACGTGCTCCCCGATTTCGCAGCAAGCTATGATGTATTCGCAAAGGCTGTTGAAGCAAATCCGATGGCAGCCGCATTCGGCCTCAAGATGCCCGGCCTCGACACCCTTGTTAAGGGTCTTGCGGCTAACCTTAACGGTCTGAAGCTTCCCGAAATAGACTTCGATAAGCTCGCGGGCATGGCTACCGCAAGAGCTGTTGAAAGCGGCTCCGAAGGCGGCTACGATGTTGAGCTCAACGGCGACAAGGCTGTTGTTTTCGGCGCTATCCTTGATTATCTCAAGAGAGTTCTCGAGGATGATAACAATCAGATGATCATCTACAACTACCTGAGCAAGGTTCTCGGCATCACCGATACCGATTACAGAGATCTCATTGCAGCTATAAAGGCATCCGATATCATCGGAATCGTTGCCGCGCTCAGCTCCATTCTTGATACTCTTCTCAGCAAGGCATTCCCGCTTCCTCCGTTCGTAGACGGAAAGGTTGCCGAGATTCTCAAGACTGTACTCAAAGTTGCGAGATTCCTCAAGGAGTTCATTTCCAGAATTCCCATGCCGCTTGCAAAATAAGTTGAAGGTCGAAGCTTGGTTTTTGACTGATACAATTTAAAAATACGGTCACACGGTTTTAGCGCTGTGTGGCCGTTTTTTTGTGCTTCAATTTATTCCGCGCTTTATTTAAATTTTATAGTGATTGTCTATATAAACTGTTGACATTGCCTCGAATCGGGAGTAAAATATATATGTAATTAATTAACACGATTAACTAATTGCCCGCAGCTTATGCGGGTGAAAGGGGAATGCGAATGAAATTTCGGTCAAAGGGCGGCGCTCTGCTTATAGAAACGCCCGGCGGCAGGTCGATCGAGCTTAATGCCGACACCTTGTTTGTCAGCGTAGGCGAGGTGAAGCCGAGCTACCGTATGAGCCGTGGAAGCTTCAAAATACGGCAGAAAAAGCTGAGTGAAACAAGGCTCTTTCTCTCGCGCGTTAAGGACGGCGACGGCGGCGCGGAGCTTGAGTTATCGAGCAAAAACGGCGGCGCGGTGCTCGCGGTTTCCTTGACGGATGATAACGGCATATTGAAATTCACTCCGCGCGTTCTCGACGGCGGCAATTACAACCGCCTTGCTTTCAGGCTTCCCGCGTCTCCGGACGAGTCAGTCTACGGCGGCGGAGAGACCTTCGCCGAATTTGACTTGCGCGGCAAGCGGCAGAGGGTGTGGGTCGCCGAGCACATAAACGCCGGGCAGATAGCGCGCAAGATAATCAAATCCTCCTTGAACATAAAGGCAGTTGACCGCAAGCAGCGCTATTCAAACTACGAGACCTATTACGCGCAGCCGACCTTTGTGTCCTCGAAAAAATATTTTGTCCACTGCGACACAACGGACTATGCCGAGTTTGACTTTCGCAAAAAGCAGTTTCACGAGATAAGAATAAACAGCGTCTGCCCGATTTATATCGGCATTGCCGAGAGCTTTGAGGAGCTGTCGGAAAAGCTCGGAACACTGCTCGGCAGACAGCCCGAGCTCCCCGAATGGGCATATGACGGCGCGATACTCGGCATTCAGGGCGGCACGCAGACGGTGTACGACAAGCTCGAAAAGGCCGCGGAGCACGGCACTGCGGTTGCGGGCGTCTGGTGCCAGGACTGGGAGGGTAGGCGCGTTACCGCGTTCGGCAAGCAGCTCCAGTGGAACTGGGAGTGGGACAGCGAGCGCTATCCCGAGCTTGACAAGAAAATCTGGGAGCTAAAGGAGAGCGGCGTGCGCTTTTTGGGCTACATAAATCCGTTTTTAGCTATAGAGAAACCGCTCTACGCCTATGCCGCGAAGCAGGGCTACTGCGTCAAGGACGCGCAGGGGAACGACTATCTCGTCAAGATAACGACCTTCCCCGCCGCCATGGTGGATCTGACCAATCCCGAGGCGTATGAGTGGATAAAGAGCGTGATAAAGAAGAATATGATAGACTTCGGGCTCGACGGCTGGATGGCGGACTTCGGCGAATATCTGCCGACCGACTGCGTGCTTTTCAGCGGCGAAAATGCCGAAAAGGTGCATAACTCATGGCCTGCGCGCTGGGCTAAGGTCAACCGCGAGGCTCTCGAGGAGGCGGGAAAGCTGGGCGAGATTTTCTTCTTTACCCGCGCCGGATATACGGATACCGTTAAATACTCCACCCTCATGTGGGCGGGGGATCAGCATACGGACTGGACGGTCGATTTCGGTCTGCCGTCGGTCATTCCCGCATCGCTCTCGCTTTCGATGTGCGGCTTCGGACTGACCCACAGCGACATCGGCGGATATACCACCTTTGCAAAGATGCGCAGAAACCCGGAGCTTTTCATGCGCTGGGCGGAGATGAACGCCTTCAGCCCGCTCATGCGTTCGCACGAGGGCTCGAACCCGGATCTCAACGCGCAGTTCGACGCAAATGAGCAGGTGCTCGCCCACCACGCTAAGTTTTCGCGCATCCACCGCGCGCTCAAGCCCTATCTCATTGATATGGCGGCGCTCAACGCCGAGCGGGGCATACCCGTGACGCGCCCGCTGTTCTATCACTACGACGGCGAGCGCGAGCGAAAAGAGAGCACGGAATATCTGCTCGGGCGCGATTTGCTCGTTGCTCCGATAATAAGGGAGGGCGCAAAGAGCAGGGAGGTTTACTTCCCCGACGACAGATGGATAAGCATTTGGAACGGCAAAGAATACGGCAGGGGCTGCGCCGAAATAGACGCGCCGATAGGCACCGTGCCCGTATTTTACAGAAAAAACAGCGAATACTCCGAAATATTTGAAAAACTCAAGGAGGCTTAACAATGGCAGCGACGCCCGCAACACTGCAAAACAAAACCTACGGTATAGGAATCAGAGACAAAATAGGCTATGCCCTCGGCGACGCGGCGGGTCTTATGACCTTCGCGCTCGTCGGCTCGTTCCTGCAGGTGTTCTATACGAACGTACTGTATATCGACCCGAAGAAGATAACCATGCTCTTTCTGATAGCGAGGATATGGGACGCGATAAACGACCCGATGTGGGGCGCGGTTGTCGATTCCCGCAGACCCGGCAAGAACGGCAAGTTCCGCCCGTATCTGCGCTGGTTCTCGACCCCGCTCGCTATTTTCGGCGTGCTGATGTTCGTCAAAATACCGGGGCTCAGCGAGGGACAGTATCTCGCCTTTGCCTACATAACCTATATCGGTTACGGAATGCTCTATACTATAGTAAATATACCCTACGGCTCCATGGCATCCGTCATAACTACCGATGAGCTCGAGCGCTCGTCTCTGTCGATGTTCCGCTCGATAGGCGCGGGCTTCGGCGGTCTGCCGGGACAGATACTTCTGCCCCTGTTTGTATATTCGACGGTTGCCGCAACGGGCGAGAGAGTCCTCGACGGCAGCAAGCTGCTCATAGGCGTCGCCGTATTGGCGGCGTTGAGCATACTCGTCTATCAGCTCTGCTACAAGATGACCACCGAGCGCGTTGTGGCAAAGCCGACCGAGAAAAAAGTCAGGGTCAGCAAAACAGTCAGGTCGCTTTTCAAGAACAGACCGTTCATCGCTCTGTGCATAGCGTCAATGCTTTTGATAGCCGTTCAGCAGTATACTCAGACGACCTATCACTACCTGTTCCTCAACTATTTCAAGAAGCCCGAGCTCTATTCGCTTGTCACGGTTTTCACCTATCTGCCCATGGCGCTGCTGCTGCCCGTGCTTCAAAAGATAGTCCGCCGTTTCGGCAAAAAAGAGGCGTGCGCCGTCGGCATGGCGGGGGCGTTTATAGCAAACCTCGTTCTGTGGCTCATAGGCACAAAGAGCGTCGTTGTGTTCTTCATATTCTGCTTCCTCTCGGGGCTCGGCATGACCTTCTTCGTGCTTGAGGTCTGGGCGCTTGTGACGGATGTTATAGACTATCAGGAGACGCTCTCCGGTCAGCGCGACGAGGGTACGTCTTACGCTTTCTTCTCGTTTACGAGAAAGCTCGGCCAGACCATAGCCGGCGTTCTCGGTACGGGGGTTCTGACCCTCATAGGCTATGACGCGAAGAACCTTACCTCCCAAGCCGTAGACAAGCTTTACAGCGTTTCAACGGCGCTGCCCGCGCTCATGTGCCTGCTCATGGCTCTTTCTCTCGGAGTGTTCTACCCACTGACGAAGAAAAGACTTCAGCAGTTGAATGAAAATAAACATCAGGAAAAAACAGAAGAATAAAAGGAGCGATATATCATGAAATATTTTCTCGACAGCGCAAAGATAGACGAGATAAAATTTGCATACAACACCTTCGGCATAGACGGCGTGACAACCAATCCGAAGCATATCATGAACAGCGGCAAGCCGTTTTTGACCGTCATAGCCGAGCTCGCGCAGTGGGTCAGGGACGAGGGGATAGAGGGCTATGAAAATTTCCCCGTTTCGGTTGAAATAAATCCCCATCTCGACGACGCCGAGGAAATGATAAAAGAGGCTGAAAAAATAGCCGCAATGTCGCCGAACTTCGTCATAAAGATACCCTGCACCGAGGCGGGCGTGACCGCCGCGCGCAGGCTCGAAAAGAAGGGTATCAGAACTAATCTCACCCTCGTTTTCTCTGCCGCGCAGTCCATATGGGCGGCGAAAAACGGTTCTCTGTTTGTCTCGCCGTTCATCGGCTGGAAAGAGGCGAACGGCGAGGATTGCAGGCAGTATATCGCCGACATAGTGAAGATATATAAGAATTACGGCTTCTACGGCAAGACGCAGATAATCTGCGCCGCGATAAGAACGCCTAAGCAGTTTGTCGACTGTGCAACGGCGGGCGCCGATATAGTGACCTGCGGACTCGATGTGTATCTCGAGAGCATAAAGCACGCCTACACCGTACAGGGTCTCGGAATTTTCACAGACGCATGGGACAACACGGTGACGGAGTGAGGTGGCAAAAATGAATATAGGATTCATAGGCCTCGGCATAATGGGCGAGGCCATGTGCGCCAACATAATAAAAAAGCATGACGGCAAGGTTTTTCTGTATGATCTCGACGGCGAAAAGGTCGAAAAGCTCGCCGCCCTCGGAGGCTTCGCCTGCGCCGACAGCGCGGAGCTCGCCGAAAAGAGCGACGTCATAATAACCATGGTTCCGAAATCCGAGCATTCGCGCTCGGTCTATGAGGCTGTTATGCCTGCCTTGGACTACACAAAAACCTGCATTGATATGAGCATGCGTATCCGACAGAACCGAGAGTTCTTCAATGTCGCACCACAAATAGCTCTGGCGGCCGGCGCTCGCTTCGCGGATGCACCGGTAGTCAAGTCGAGACCCGCCGCCGAAAGCGGCACGCTCGGAATTTACGTCGGCTCGGATGAGGAGACGTTTGAAAAGATCCGCCCGATTTTAGCCTATATGGGCAGCAATATTATCCGCATGGGAAAAAACGGTATGGGGCTCGTGATGAAAATCTGCCACAATACGCTCGTAGCACAGATTCAAAACGGAGTCAACGAAACTCTCGCGCTCGCAAGGAGAGAGGGCATATCGGTAGATGATTTCGCCCTTGCGATTTCCTACGGCGGCGGACAGAATTTCTATCTCGACGGTCAGGCGCAGAACATAAAAAACGAGAACTGGACTACCGCATTCTCGCTCGAAAATATGCACAAGGATCTCGGTATCTGCGAGCGGCTGAGCGCCGAGGCGAATTTCCCCATGCCGGGCATGGAGAACGCCAAGGCAGTCTACGACAAAGGCATGGCGGCGGGACTCGGCAAGGAGGATTTCCGCGCTACTTACAAGGTGGTCAGCGGTGAATAATATGCTTGAAATTTTAAACGCCGTCAACGATGTGCCGGTGCTCTCGGTCTTTGATCCCGCGTTTGCGCCCTACGGCAGGGTGATCGAGGGCTGCGACTTTTCGCGGGCGGACGAATATATGCTCAAGAAAACCGATATCCCCGAGAGCGGGAATATTTATGTCCCGAGCGTGCCGGAGCTTGAGGAATCGGAGCTTAAGTCCGAT
>OKRV01001148.1_pt1 | contig 16647 bp, 10 predicted proteins | sample 1601201 | NCBI WGS metagenome assembly OKRV01 (sample SAMEA3541540, study PRJEB24748) | human gut metagenome | biome: human gut; feature: human-associated habitat; material: faeces | place: China | collected 2012 | reverse complement strand
AATACCAAACACTTACTTTATTTATCCAAATTTTGCCGTTTTTTTGCGAGTTCTTGCTATCTTTGGGCAAAACCAACTTTTAAATCAATACTGCGTATGGAAACGTATCTATTCTGGATTGTGCCCATTGCCTCCCTCTTGGCATTGGTACTTGCATGGTATTTCTACAAACAAATGATGCTTGAAAGCGAAGGAACTCCGACGATGGAGAAAATCGCTTCTTATGTGCGCCAGGGCGCCATGTCCTATCTGAAACAACAATACAAGGTGGTAGGGCTGGTATTTCTGGGATTAGTTATTCTGTTTTCTATCATGGCATACGGCTTCAACTTACAAAATCCGTGGGTGCCCATTGCTTTTCTTACCGGCGGTTTCTTCTCCGGACTGTCCGGCTTTTTAGGAATGAAAACGGCTACATACGCTTCTGCACGTACCGCCAATGCCGCCCAGCACTCCCTGAACAAAGGACTGCGTGTAGCTTTCCGTAGCGGAGCTGTTATGGGGTTGGTCGTTGTCGGCTTGGGACTACTCGATATTTCTTTCTGGTACATATTATTGGACTATTGCATTCCCACAGACGCCTTGAACCCTTCTGCTAAATTATGTGTCATCACAACCACCATGCTTACCTTTGGTATGGGAGCCAGCACACAAGCACTTTTCGCCCGTGTAGGAGGTGGAATCTATACCAAGGCAGCCGATGTAGGTGCCGACCTGGTAGGTAAAGTGGAAGCCGGTATTCCGGAAGATGACCCCCGCAATCCCGCAACCATTGCCGATAATGTGGGAGACAATGTAGGTGACGTAGCCGGAATGGGCGCCGACCTGTACGAATCCTATTGCGGCTCTATTCTGGCTACCGCCGCTTTAGGTGCTGCCGCTTTTATTGGCTCGGATGATACCGTGATGCAGTTTAAAGCGGTTATCGCACCTATGCTGATTGCGGCAGTGGGTATCGTTCTCTCTATCATCGGTATTTTTGCCGTCCGTACTAAAGAAAATGCAGGAATGAAGGAATTACTCGGATCATTAGCCACAGGAACCAATTTAAGTTCGGTACTGATTGTCGTTGCCACTTTCCTTATCCTTTGGGCATTAGGTTTGGAAAATTGGGTAAACATTTCCTTTGCTGTGGTAGTGGGATTAATAGTAGGTATCGTTATCGGCCGTTCCACCGAATATTATACTTCTCAATCGTATAAACCCACACAACGGTTGGCCGAAAGTGGAAAGACCGGTCCGGCCACCGTTATCATTTCCGGTATCGGACTAGGTATGGTTTCCACCACCATCCCTGTACTGGCAGTAGTAACCGGTATCATCTTGTCCTACTGGCTCGCTTCAGGATTTGATTTTGCCAATATTTCCATGGGATTGTATGGCATCGGTATCGCTGCCGTAGGTATGCTTTCGACATTAGGAATCACCTTGGCTACCGATGCTTACGGACCGATTGCAGACAATGCCGGCGGTAACGCTGAAATGAGCGGACTGGGCAAAGAAGTACGCAAACGTACTGACGCCCTCGACTCGTTAGGTAACACGACTGCCGCTACAGGCAAAGGTTTTGCCATCGGCTCCGCAGCTCTGACCGGACTGGCCCTGCTGGCATCCTATGTAGAAGAAATCCGTATCGGATTAACCCGGTTGGGGCAAACCATTCTGGAATTACCAAACGGCATTACCGTAGATGTTCATAACGCCAGTTTCACTGACTACATGCTTTATTACGATGTAACCCTGATGAACCCCAAAGTGCTAAGCGGCATGTTTTTGGGCAGTATGATGGCATTCCTGTTCTGCGGTCTGACCATGAACGCCGTAGGCCGAGCAGCCGCTCACATGGTAGAGGAGGTGCGTCGCCAGTTCCGTGAAATAAAAGGGATTCTGACAGGAGAGGCAGAACCCGACTATGCCCGTTGCGTACAAATATCCACCAAAGGAGCACAACGTGAAATGGTATTCCCCTCTCTACTGGCTATCATTGCCCCTATCGCTACCGGACTGATTTTTGGTGTTCCCGGTGTTATCGGTCTGCTGATAGGTGGTTTGTCCTCGGGCTTCGTTCTTGCCATTTTTATGGCCAATGCGGGAGGCGCATGGGATAATGCGAAAAAATTTATAGAAGAAGGTAATTTCGGAGGTAAAGGAAGCGAAGTACACAAAGCAACGGTTACTGGTGACACAGTAGGTGACCCGTTTAAAGATACATCCGGACCCAGTTTGAACATTCTGATTAAACTGATGAGTATGGTCGCCATTGTAATGGCCGGACTGACAGTTGCTTGGAGTTTGTTCTGATAGAAAAACGGAAAGCCGCTTCGGAGGAGGCGGCTTTCTAATTTTAAAAAAGATTCTGATAAACTATTTTTTAATACTTATCCGGATTTCCATTACTACCGAATGAATATGTAAAAGAAATCACAAACTATTTTTAGTCAAAACATTACAATTGAATTTATTCAATATCTCCACACATCTCTCCACATTAGACGGACGGATAACCACATGTGCCGTATCTCCCTGAGCAAAAGCATACATATATTCAATAAAGATATTCTCTGCTGCCAGATAGTCCAAAACTTTAGCCAAAGAACCTGCCACATTCGGGCAACTGATACATACCACATCGGTCAGCATCACGGCAAAATTCTCGGCACGAAGTACTTCCACCGCTTTTTCCACATCCGAAACAATCAGGCGAAGTATACCGAAATCAGTAGATTCCGCCATGCTGAACGCATGCATATTGATATCATACTTTGCCAATGTCTTGGTTACGTCATTTATTCTTCCGGTTTTGTTTTCCAGAAAAACAGATAATTGCTTGATTGTCATATCGCATACTTTTTTATTTTAAAATCCGATTGTCTATCACACGTTTACTCTTACCTTCACTACGGGCAATGCTATTAGGCTCCATCAGCTTCACTTCGGCACTGATGGAAAGGACACTTTTCAGTTTGTCGCTCAATGCTTTCTTCATGGCAAGCATACTTCCCATATCATCCGAGAAGAAGTCTTTGCGGACTTCCACTTGTACCTGCAAAGAGTCGAGGTTATTCTTCCTATCCACCACCAGCATATACTGAGGTTCAAACTGAGGCATATCCAAAATAACACTTTCCACCTGAGACGGGAAAACATTGATGCCACGGATAATAAGCATATCGTCACTACGGCCTACAATACCCGACATACGGATATTGGTTCTTCCACACGGACATTCACCCTCCATCAGGGAAGTCAAGTCCTTCGTACGATAACGCAATAACGGCATCCCCTCCTTTGTCAAGGTAGTAAACACCAATTCTCCCACTTCTCCATCCGGAAGACGTTCCAGCGTTTCAGGATTAATGATTTCAGGATAAAAATGATCCTCATTGATATGTGATCCATGTTGCTCCTGACATTCGTAGGAAACACCAGGTCCCATAATCTCACTTAATCCATAAATATTATACCCTTTCAATCCCAGCCGCTCTTCTATCTCCTTACGCATACTTTCCGTCCATGGCTCGGCTCCGAAAGCTCCGATACGGAGATTGATATCATTCTTGGTCAATCCCATACGTTCCACCACTTCTGCCAGATAAAGAGCGTATGAAGGAGTACAGGCAATCCCCGTTATACCCAAGTCGCGAATCAGACGGACATGCTTTTCCGTATTTCCAGTAGAAGCCGGGATAACAGTCGCCCCCAGATTCTCCACCCCATAATGTGCGCCCAATCCGCCTGTAAACAAGCCATAACCATAACTGACAGAAAAGGTATCATTACGGGTAACCCCGTATGCTGAAAGACAACGTGACATCACTTCGGACCATACAGACAAGTCACGACGCGTATATCCCACAATGGTAGGATTCCCGGTTGTCCCCGAAGAAGCGTGTACACGTACAATTTCCGAAGCAGGAGCAGCCTGAAGACCGTATGGATAATTATCACGTAAATCCTGCTTGGTAGTAAAAGGAAGTTTTACGATATCTTCGATAGTCTGGATATCATCCGGAGACAAATCCATCTCCTGCATCTTGTTACGATAAAAAGGAACATTATGATAAACCAGGTTCACCAACTTGTTCAGACGTTTTCCCTGCAGAGCACTCATCTCGTCCCGACTCATGCACTCTTTATTTTTATTCCAAATCATAGCATTAGTGATTAATGATTAATGGTTAGTGGTTAATAGTGAGTGATTAATGGTTAGTGGCGAACCCTCCGCCAGGCATTAACCACTAATCACTAACCATTTACCACTACTTATGGTCTTCGTGAAAGGCTCTCATACGTTCCTCCATCACCGGATAAAGTTCATCGCGCATCCGTGACGTACAGGCGCGGACACCTTCCTGCTCACTACCGGTAGTAGAAAGCGAGATGCTACTTACCCCATAATACAATAACTCCCGGAGCAATTCACCCCCTGTCATATTTCCGTAACCTATGGTAAAGAAGAAACCATCTCCCACCACCTGGGTAGCATCATAATCATATACGATATGGAAACCATTGTCGGTAAATATTTTCTTCATGCGTTCCGCACGACGGGCATATTCGCGGGTATCTTCCACAAAATTGATTTTACCTTCGGTGGACAGACGAAGCATTTCAGCGTATGCATACTGAGTGGAAGCCGTACATCCCGAAGTAATCATATAAAGAATGGAAGCAATCAGCGTAGGACCGAACACCCCTGCATCTTTATACCGTTCTGCCAAGGCAGGGAACTGGCGGTCGAACAGTTTGTCGCTGATACATGCCAATGCCATACGCTGTCCGGCATAACTGAATATCTTGGAAGAAGAAAGCATCAGAATATAATTATCCGTATATCTTGCCACAGTGGGCGGATAAGGCGGTTCGAAAGGATGCCCCATATCCCGACGGAAGTCCATGCAGAAATAAGCCAGATCTTCCATGACAATCACATCATACCGGGTTGCCAGTTCACCGATTATCTGCAACTCCTCCTCTTCCAGACAAATCCATGCCGGATTATTCGGATTAGAATAGATAATCGCTGCTATATCGCCTTTACTCAGGAAACTTTCCAATTTCTCACGCAAAGCCTGTCCCCGATAATGATAGATATCAAACTCTTCCCACTCCACGCCGATAATGCGAAGCTGGGATTTCTGAATAGGAAATCCGGGATCAATGAACAATACCTTGTCTTTCCCCGGAATACGCTGCGTACAGGCTATGAACGAGCCGAATGAACCCGCCACCGACCCGGTAGTAGGCACACAAGCGCGCGGAGAGATATCCAGATTCAAGAAAGCTTTTACAAAACGGGAAGCCTCCTTTTTCAACTCGGGCACTCCTGCGGCAGCCGGATATTGCGATCCGACTCCTCTGTCCAAAGCAGCTTTCTCCGCTTCAATCCCTATCTGATTAGCGGCAAGACCGGGAGATCCCTGATCCATGCGGATAAAAGGAATCCCCGTTTCCTTTTCCAGATACTGGGCTACCAACAGCACATCACCGATAGTAGCCTGTGCAAGATTGGCGATGTGCAGTTCCTTCACCGCCTTCTCCACTAATTCTTCACTAAATATCTTCATGGCACTACCAGTTCTTTACCGCATTCAAGCCTATATCAAAAGCCTTCTGATTCATTTCAACAATCTTCTCACCTTTTGCGGCAAACACACGCCCTATGCTTTCGCGCAACTGTTCCGGTGATACGATTTCAATATACTTCGCAGCCATGCCCAGCAGAATCACATTCGCGCATTTAGGCATACTGTTTTCTTTTGCCATATCCTCTATTTCCAACTTCACCACATGCGGAAGGCTCTCCAAAGCCCTCATCAGATCCACTTCTTCAGGATAATCAGGAATGTTCTTGAAAGGATTAGCGGAAGTAATCACCCAACCTTCTTCCTGCAAGTAAGGCAGATAACGCAACGCCTCCATCGGTTCCATGGAAATAATCAGATCCGCCTCACCCTGAGCAATCAGATCCGAATAAATCGTTTCGTCGGATAGACGCAGATTGGACTGCACATCTCCTCCGCGCTGGCTCATACCGTGTACCTCGGCCTGCTTCAAATTGATGCCTTCTGCCGTAGCAGCTTCTCCTATAATAGTAGCGATAGTCAGGATACCCTGTCCTCCTACGCCCGAAAGTATGATATCTTTTCTCATGCCTTATCTGCTTTTTTCTGTCTTAGTTTACGATTCAATGTCTGGATACACTCTCTGCGCGGAATAATGACAGACACCCCTTTATATTCTATTTCCTCACGAATGGTACGGGTGATTTCTTCCATATTCTTTGGTAATGGAACCACCACACGCACATGTTCGGGTTCTACCCCTAATCCCAGGCAGATCGCCTCGAATTTGTTCGTACCGGCAGAATCCTGTCCACCGGTCATGGCAGTAGTCAGGTTATCCGAAATCACCACCGTGATATTGGCATGGTCATTCACCGCATCCAGCAGGCCCGTCATACCGGAATGAGTGAAGGTAGAGTCACCGATAACAGCAATGGCCGGAAATACTCCCGCATCGGAAGCACCTTTGGCCATGGTTATGGAAGCACCCATATCCACACAACTGTCGATAGCACGGAACGGGGGCAACGCACCTAACGTATAGCAACCGATATCACCGAAAATGCGTGCATCCGGATATTCCGCAGCCACCTTGTTCAATGCATCATACACATCCCGATGACCACATCCCTGACACAATGCAGGCGGACGCGGCATCACCACCTGAGACTTACCAAACGGACGTTTGATTCCCCATCCGATCGCCTCGCCCACATTATCCGGAGTCAATTCACCGGTACGCGGCAAAGTTTCCGTCAAGCGTCCCTTTACCTCATAGTCCGAGGAAAGTATCGCTTTTACCTGCTCTTCCACAAACGGCTGACCATCTTCCACTACCAGAACATATCCGCAGCGGTCTGCCATCGTCCTGATTTCTTCAGCCGGCAACGGATACTGCGAAACTTTCAATACCGGAATATGGCAACTGTCCGTATCCGCCTCCTTCACATAATTATAACCGATACCACAGGCTATCACTCCGAATTCATAATCATATTCGGGATTCAACCCTTCCAGATAATTATAAGGAGATTTGGAGGAAACTTCTTCCAGCTTCTCCTGCTTTTTCACTAAATCCAGATATTGTTTACGCGCATTACCCGGCAGCAATACCCAGTGGGCACGTTCATGATCAGGATTCAACTGATTTTCCTCACGGATATCGGCTACTTCCACACCGGCACGCGAATGTGCCAGACGGGTAACCACACGCATCAGCACCGGCAACTTCAGTTTTTCCGAGAGTGTATATGCGTAATCCATCATATCGTATGCTTCTTGTTGGGAAGACGGTTCCAGCATGGGAATCATAGCAAATTTTCCATAAAAACGTGAATCCTGCTCATTCTGTGACGAGTGCATGGAAGGGTCATCGGCAGCCAGCACCACCAGACCACCGTTCACGCCGGTTATGGCAGAATTGACAAACGCATCGGCAGCCACGTTCATGCCTACATGTTTCATACATACCAAAGCACGTTTTCCTGCGTATGACATACCCAATGCAGCCTCCATGGCCGTTTTTTCATTGGTACACCAAGTGCTGTGCAATTTTCTTTCCTTTGCCAAAGGATTATTCTGGATAAACTCCGTGATTTCAGTGGACGGTGTACCCGGATAGGCATATACACCCGATATGCCGGCATGTATCGCTCCGAGGGCAATTGCCTCATCGCCCAACAATAATTTCTTTTCAGCCATTATCTATTATTTTGTTAATTGTTTCATATCAATGTAAAGGGGTCTGCATCATCCAATACCGGGAATTTCTTCCTGAACGCCTGCAATGCCTCCATATCTATATCAGCCGATACCGCACTTTCCCTGCTCCACGGACATTCGGCTATCGTTTTTCCGTAGGGATCGATGATGGCGCTGCCACCCGAATATTCACAGGTAGGATCAGTTCCCATGCGGTTCACTCCGGCCACATAGCACTGGTTCTCAATAGCCCGCGCCCGAAGCAGAGCGCTCCAGGCATCCACACGGGGAGTGGGCCAGCTTGCCACATAAAGTATCATGTCGTAATCCCCCAGGTTGCGTGACCAAACAGGGAAACGGAGGTCATAACATACCTCCAAAAGAATACGTACCCCACGGAAGTTCACCACCACACGCTCTGTGCCGGCAGTGAAACGCTTGTGTTCGCCCCCAAAGGTGAACAAATGTTTCTTATCATAATGCTGCACGGCTCCGTCCGGATGGACAAAGTAAAAACGATTATAATAGTTTCCATTCTCACATACAGCTACACTGCCTGCAATAGCACAATTCCGCTCGGCTGCCTTACGCTTCATCCAGTGCAGGGTTTCACTGTCGGCGCTCTCCGCAATTCCTTCGGGTTGCGTACAAAAACCGGTGGAAAACATTTCGGGTAAAACAAACAGATCAGCATCCGGCAGACAGCTTATCGCTTCGTCCGCCCTTGCTATATTGGCCTGTGGATTGGCCCATTCTATATTTCTCTGTAGAATTGTTATTTTCATTGTTTTTCATATTATAAGACCCACAAAGGTAACAAATATAATAAGATAGCAAGCATTTTATTACTAACTATTTCCTTTCACTCCCTTTTTTCTTACATGTTTTCATAAATATCCCCTATTTATTCCTCGATAAAAAAAGAGGAAGCGTCCTCTTCTGAGATTACGCTTCCTCCATCCATACTAATTAAATCTTAACTTTGCAGCCTGAAGACTACAGGAACAGTGTATTTCACCCTCACTGCTTTTCCTCTTTGCTTGCCGGGCTTCCATTTTGGCATGGAACTGATCACGCGGATTGCTTCCTTGTCCAGATACGGATCCACACTCTTCACCACTACCGGATTCAGGATCTCTCCATGAACACCCACAACGAACTGCACCACTACCCTTCCTTGAACTCCCTGCTCGGCACTGACGGTAGGATATTTGATGTTTTCACTCAGATACCTCATCAAATCAGCATTACCGTTACGAAATACCGGCATCTCTTCCACCACCACAAATTCCACATTTTCATCCACTACTTCTTCGGGTACTTCAATAGGGGTCGGTATAATTACCGGAGCATCCGTAGGGTCTGAAGCTGCAATATCGGTTTCTGTTTCCGTCGAGTTATTATCCACTATATTGAGTTCTTCCGGGTTGACGGCAGCCGGCGGAGGCGGTGGCGGCAGAGGTTTATCCTGATTATAGGTTACAGGAACTAATTCTTCAAAGAAATCCGGGTCACTGACTAAATCACTGATCGCGTAAGTTACATTACGTTCAGTCCATTCGAACGAAACAAACATAAACGACAGCGTCACAATGAGACCCATGAACAGCCAACGGGACTTACCCTTTTCAAGGTCGGCTCTTCGTGCTTTTTTCACTTCCATAACAAGTGTTTTTTAAATTAGACAATATGTGAGTAAAAATCTCAGTGTCCGCTTTTAAACTGGAAGTAAGATAGTAAAAATATAGATAAGTTAAAAGAAAAAGGAGTGTCTTATATTATTTTTTAATATAAAACACCCCAAATTCAATTCCGTTAAACAATTAATTAAAAATCAGCTGCTTATTTAGTTAATATTCAATTTTACGTTAACATATCCTGCTTACTCTACGGCAATGCCGGTTTCCGCCAATACAGACATCTTTTATCACAAACTCACCATCTCCTGCAGAATACCTACCGCAGTCTCTACCGTTTCCACATTCTTGACTACCATACTACGCTTGCCGTTCTGCTCACGCAAATTGCAGTAACGCGGATTCTTGCTCATGTAATCAATCACCTTGCCAAAAGCCGCACTTTGATAATAAGGACTTTCCTGATTACTGATAAAGAACAAAGTCATTCGTCCGGCTTTCAAGAATACTTTTTCCACCCCCAACCGTTTAGCCAATCTGCGCAAAGGTACGATACGCAGAAGTTCCAGCCCTTCGGGAGGAACCTTTCCGAAACGGTCCTCCAACCGTGCCTTGAAAGCGAGCAGGTCCTTATCCAATTCCAATCCGTCCAGTTCACGATAAAGCAACATACGTTCGCTGCTGCTGGGGATATACTCATTTGGGAAAAGCAATTCCAAATCACTTTCCACCTGACATTCATCCACAAAGTTCTCGCCACTGATTTTCTCTTCTCCCGCTGCCTGCAACTCCTCTGCATAAAGATCGGCAAACTCATCCTCTTTCAACTCTTTCACCGCTTCGGCCAGTATCTTCTGATAAGTTTCATAACCCAAATCGGCAATGAAGCCACTCTGCTCCGCCCCCAGCATATTTCCTGCTCCACGGATATCCAAATCCTGCATGGCTATATGGATACCGCTGCCCAAATCACTGAAATTCTCAATGGCTTGAAGACGGCGCTTTGCCTCGGGAGTCAGTGAAGTCAATGGAGGCGCCAACAAATAACAGAATGCTTTTTTATTGCTTCTTCCCACACGTCCACGCATCTGGTGCAAATCACTCAATCCAAAATTCTGCGCCTGGTTGATGATAATCGTATTGGCATTTGGTATATCAATGCCACTCTCGATAATGGTGGTTGCCAGCAGCACATCATAATCATAGTTCACAAAGTCGAAAATAATCTTTTCCAGCTTTTCGGGCTCCATCTGTCCATGACCTATGCAGACACGGCAATCGGGTATATTCCGCTTGATCATGGATTCCAATTCTACCAGATTCTGTATGCGGTTATTGACAAAGAACACCTGTCCGTTACGGCTCATTTCAAAATTGATCGCTTCCGTTATGATATCTTCATTAAAGGTATGCACCTCTGTCTGAATGGGATAACGGTTGGGAGGCGGAGTCTGAATAACAGAAAGATCACGGGCGCCCATTAACGAGAACTGCAAAGTACGGGGGATGGGGGTAGCGGTCATAGTAAGTGTATCCACATTCACTTTCATCTGACGCAACTTCTCTTTCACACTAACTCCGAACTTCTGTTCCTCATCAATGATCAGCAATCCTAAATCTTTGAACTTAACGCTTTTACCGATGATTTTATGTGTACCGACCAAAATATTTATTTTTCCATCCGCCAGTTCCTTCACTATTCTGGAAACATCTTTCGCACTGCGGGCACGGCTCAAATAATCCACCTTACATGGAAAATCTTTCAACCGTTCGCTGAAAGTCTGAAAGTGCTGATAGGCCAGCACCGTAGTGGGAACCAGCACAGCCACCTGTTTGTTATCAGCCACAGCCTTGAAAGCAGCACGAATAGCCACTTCAGTCTTTCCGAAACCCACATCACCACACACCAGACGGTCCATAGGACGGTCGCTCTCCATATCGGCTTTGGCATCCTGAGTCGCCTTCAACTGGTCGGGGGTATCCTCATAAATAAAGCTCGCCTCTAATTCATGTTGCATAAAACTGTCGGGACTATACGAGAATCCTTTTTCCTGTTTACGTTGCGAATACAGTCTGATCAGGTCACGGGCTATATCTTTGATTTTGCTCTTGGTACGCTCTTTCATTTTTTCCCACGCACCGGTCCCCAATTTGTTCAGGCGGGGAGTTTCTCCCTCCTTCCCTTTATACTTGGATATTTTATGCAGGGAATGAATGGAAACAAATACCACATCCTCATTCTGATAAATAAGTTTAATCACTTCCTGGGTAGTATTTCCATTCGGAATGCGTACCAATCCGCCAAAACGGCCTACACCATGATCTATATGTACCACAAAGTCACCCGGCTCAAACTGGCTCAACTCTTTTAAGGTCAATGCCACCTTACCGCTACGCGCCTTGTCACTACGAAGATTGTATTTATGGAAACGGTCAAAAATCTGATGGTCTGTAAAAAAGCAGCTTTTCAATACATTATCTGTAAAGCCCTCATGTAAAGTCTTGTTGACCGGAATGAACGTAATATGATCGCCACGCTCCTCAAAGATATCTTTCAGACGCTTTGCCTGCTTCTCACTATCGGTACATATATATAAGGTGTAACCTCGTTTCTGATAATCAGTGAATGAAGTGCTTACCAAATCAAAATTCTTATGAAAAATAGGCTGGACCGTCGTATCGAAAGCCAACGTTGCCTGTGGAGTTCCTGTAGGTTTGTTACCAAATTCAATCCGTTTGAAATCCAAAGCCCGTACTGTAAATTCCGCCCCGTCTATCAGCTTCAGTTCCAATTTCATCAGTTCCGTCTTCTCTCCCTCGTATGCGGCAAGCGCCTGAGGAGAGAGTGCCTCTTCCCGTACTACCTGTATTCTTTCACGTACCCAAAGAAAGTCTTTCATTGCCAGAACTGTTTCCCGAGGAATGAATTCAAAGAAAGACACCCCGCTCTTGTCGGCGGCATTCGTCAGCTCGGGCACGATGGCAATGCTCTGTTTCTTCTCTTTCGAAAGCTGGTTTTCCACCTCAAAAGTACGGATGCTGTCTACCTCGTCACCAAAAAAGTCAATACGGTAAGGATACTCGGAAGCAAAAGAGAAGACGTCAATAATACTACCGCGTACAGCATATTGCCCCGGTTCATAAACATAATCCACATGCTCGAATCCGTAACCGGCCAGCACTTCCGTGATAAACTCTGTGTCCACATGCTCACCCACACCAAGTTTTAACGTCTTGTCCATCAGTACCTCTTGTGATACCACTTTCTCCGCCAACGCTTCGGGATAAGTCACCACACATAGCGGATCGCCTTTCTGTAAACGGCTCAACACTTCCGTACGCAGGATCTCATTGGCTGCATCTTTCTGCCCATATTTAACAGCCCGACGATACGAGGATGGAAAGAACAAAATATGCTCATCACCGTTCACCTGTGTCAGGTCATGATAAAAGTAACCCGCTTCCTCCAAGTCACCCAGTACAAATACAAATGTCTGTTTATTCTCTCTAAGAAAGGAGGAAACAAATAAAGCTGCCGCAGAAGCATGTAATCCTCCCAGGAAAATAGTCCTCACTGAGGAATCTTCCAATAACGCAGCCAGTCCCTTAGTGTTAGGATGACCGGCATAAACACGTTGCAATTCCGAAATATCCATATCTTTTTTTAAGATGGGGACAAAATTAAAGAAATATCTGATTACTTCCTCCTTTTTTTGCCAACTATTCAAGATTTTCCTATTTTTGTACGCTAATATATAACCCCATGGAAACAAAAGCAATAAACACAAAATTGAAAGGACACGCACGTGTAGATGTAGCTGATGTGCTACGCGGACTGGCAGTGATGGGAATCATCATCCTGCACTCTATCGAACATTTTAATTTCTACTCATTTCCCGATACAGCCGGACAAAGTGCGTGGCTGAACTTCTCGGACAAAGCCATTTGGAACGGGTTATTCTTCATGTTCGGCGGAAAAGCATACGCCATATTCGCTTTACTTTTCGGTTTTAGCTTTTTTATTCAAGATGACAACCAACGCCTACGGGGCAATGATTTCCGTCTACGTTTTTGTTGGCGGTTAATTCTTCTTTTCCTGATAGGTAATATCAATGCCAGTTTTTTCACAGCGGAAGTGCTGGTCCTTTATTCTTTAGTAGGTTTCATCCTGCCACTGACTTGCCGGCTGAAAGACAAATGGATATTTGCATTGGCATGTCTGCTATTGATCCAGCCATTGCCGCTTTATTATGTAATACGTGCCTGTCTCGATCCGGAATTTGTTACTCCGGCCATCCCCACCCGCAGCTTCTGGAATGCAACTTTTGCAGTGCAAAGCAATGGTAATTTTCTGGAAACCATCCGTGTCAATTTATGGGAAGGACAGTTGGCAAGCCTTGCCTGGGCCTGGGATCACGGACGGGTATTCCAAACAGCCGCCCTTTTCCTGCTCGGTATGCTGATAGGGCGCAAGGGACTTTTTTTGAAAGAGCACTTGAAGGTATGGAACAAGGTACTTGCAGGCTCACTCGTCGCATTTTTCCCTTTATATGGGTTGGGCAATATGCTACCGGACTTTATCACAAATAAATCCATTCTGACCCCTCTTTCACTAATCATCACCTCGCTTTCCAATTTTGCATTTATGCTGATTCTGGTATCCGGTGTCGTCTTCGCTTTTTACAAGACAAACTTACACGACGGATTAATGAAAATAACGCCATACGGAAAGATGAGCCTTACCAATTATATTACTCAAAGTATAGTAGGTTCCATGTTATACTACAACTGGGGATTTGCATTGCACAATCAGTTTGGTATCACAGCCAGCTGCCTGGCAGGAATAGTTTTCTTCATCTTGCAATTCTCTTTCTGCCGCTGGTGGATGAATCACCACTCTCACGGTCCGATGGAATATATATGGAAACGGGCAACCTGGCTGAAATAAGCCAAGAACCGAAGTCTGCCCGCATTTGTTTATAAAAGACATACAAATAGAACTTTAAAATATGCGCGAAGAAATCATAAAACTATTAGACCAATATCGGTTAAAAGAAGCATTATCCCAAATGACAGGATATGCCACCCATACTTCCGACTGGCAATTAAAGAATGAGCTAGAAGCCCTGCAAACGTCATACGACCTGATGCTGCAATATACTTCAAAAGGGATGAAAGATCCCAATAAAGTGGAAATATACCATAAAATGTTACGCACGGCATACGAACTGGCCGACCGTATCCATATAGCCGTACAGGCAACACAAAATTACGGAGCCTATTATGACACAATGCGCACTTTTGTCCAAAGCCCTCCTCACAGCTATGCCGAATTACAAATGCAACTGGAGGCGTATACAGAAGATATGGCTACAGCACCATTGATATATACCACCGAGGCCAAAAGAAATGAAGAAATGGATGCCATGAGAAAACGTCACGAAACAGCCGTAGACGAATTATTTGAAAAAATATGGGTATCCACCCGGTGGAGTGAATCGGAATATGCTGAAGCGCAAACTTTGTTCAACTCGCTATTGATCCAAGTCAACGACCTTTCCATAATGGTCAGCGCCGTTACCATGAGCCTGCTGCAAATATTCGACATCCGCAAGTTCATGTTTCTATTGAACGCCTATACCCATCAGGATACCATGCTGAATCAGCGGGCTATTGCAGGGATCGCACTAACATGCTACTATTATGAAAAGCGTATCCTTCAATACCCTGAAGCCGTGTCGCGCATAAATGAACTGAATGAAAATTCCGAGTTCATCAAAAACCTGCATCATATCCAGATTCAATTATTGCAATCTTCCCGTGAAACCCGAAAGATAGACAAGAAGATGCGTGAAGAAATCATTCCCGAAATGATGAAAAATCCCAAACTTAATTTGGAAGGACTGGATGAAGATGCCGAAGATCATAATCCGGAATGGGAAGAATGGATTGACCGTTCAGGCATTACCGATAAATTGCGCGAATTAGGTGAACTGCAAATGTCCGGGGCAGATGTGTATATGAGTACCTTTTCACAGCTGAAACAATTCCCGTTTTTCCGCAAAATTTCTCACTGGTTCTATCCTTTTGATCCCCAATATCAGGATATCGCCAAATTATCTCTCGGAAATGACGAACAAAAAATCTCTCTGCTCAACATTTTGATGAATTCGGATGTATTCTGCAATTCCGACAAATACTCTTTTTGTTTTACCATGTTACAAATGCCGGAAAGCCAAAGGAATCTCATGCAGCAACAATTGAACGGACAACATGAAGCTTCTGAAGAACTGAAAGAACGTTTAAAAGAGATGTCACAATCAAAAGCCCGCGCTGAATTCGTGAGCCGGCAATACATTCATGACCTCTACCGTTTCTTCAAATTATGGTCAAGAAGACATGAAATACATGACATTTTTGAGGACACTCTGGACTTATGGAATAAAGAAGCATTGTCTCAAGCCTTGTTACACAAAGAGTATATCAACAAACTGGCAGATTACCTATTCACACACGACGACTTGGCAGAAGCCGGAATTCTCTATGATAAATCAATTGAATTATACAATCGTAAAAATGCCGAATTATGGCAGAAAGCAGGTTTCATTTATCAGAAAATCGGTTCCTATAAAAAAGCGATAGATTATTACCTGCAATCAGATCTGCTGATCCCTGATAATACATGGAATAACCGCCATTTGGCACAATGTTATAGAAAAGAGGGAAACTACCCAAAAGCTTTGGAATATTATAACAAGGTGGAACAGGCACAGCCCGACAGTCTGAATCTGGCACTACAAATAGGACAATGCCTAATGGCACTGGAACGATACGATGAAGCACTGGCTTATTTCTTCAAAGTGGAGTATCTGGATAAAAAGCCACAGAATGCCCGACGCGCCATCGGATGGTGTTCCTTCATTACCGGCAACCATCAACAAGCCAAGAAATATTACGACTTGCTGATATCCGAGCCCAAGCCCATTATGGAAGACTGGATGAATGCAGGACATGTGTATTATATCCTGAATGAAACAGAAAAATCAATAGAATATTATCGCAAAGCCCAGGAACTATGCGACAGTCATGATGAGTTTGTCCGTCTTTACCAAATAGATAAGAAAGACTTGATAAAGCAAGGCGCCAATGAAGTAGACTTGTTTATACTTCCCGATGAATTAATTTAAAGGATTATAAGATAAATCTATTCGGGATAGAAGTTTGGTATAATTATATAAAACTTC
>OKRV01001088.1_pt1 | contig 17213 bp, 15 predicted proteins | sample 1601201 | NCBI WGS metagenome assembly OKRV01 (sample SAMEA3541540, study PRJEB24748) | human gut metagenome | biome: human gut; feature: human-associated habitat; material: faeces | place: China | collected 2012 | reverse complement strand
CGGCTGCGGTGGAGAACACCTGGCTCTTGTGGGTGGGGATGGTGGTGTTGCGGTCGATGATCTTGGTGCACACGCCGCCCAGGGTCTCAATGCCCAGGCTCAGCGGGGTGACATCCAGCAACAGCAGGCCCTTGACATCGCCCTGCAGAACGCCGCCCTGAATGGCAGCGCCCACAGCCACGCACTCATCGGGGTTGATGCCCTTGAAGGGCTCACAGTTCAGTTCCTTCTTGACTGCATCGTAGACAGCGGGGATACGGGTGGAACCACCGACCATCAGGACCTTCTTCAGGTCAGAGGGACGCAGGCCTGCATCCTGCAGAGCCTTGCGGACAGGGGTCATGGTGCGGTCAACCAGATCAGCGGTCAGCTCATTGAACTTTGCGCGGGTCAGGGTCATATCCAGATGCTTGGGGCCGGTAGCGTCAGCAGTGATGAAGGGCAGGTTGATCTGGCTGCTCATTGCGCTGGACAGCTCGATCTTTGCCTTCTCAGCAGCTTCCTTCAGGCGCTGTGCGGCCATCTTATCCTTGCGCAGGTCGATGCCGTTCTCGTTCTGGAAAGCATCTGCCATCCAGTCGATGACGCGCTGGTCGAAGTCATCGCCGCCCAGGTGGGTATCACCGTTGGTGGCCAGAACCTCGGTCACGCCGTCGCCCATCTCGATGATGGAGACATCGAAGGTGCCGCCGCCCAGGTCGTAGACCATGATCTTCTGGTCCTCTTCCTTATCGATGCCGTATGCCAGAGATGCGGCAGTGGGCTCGTTGATGATACGCTTGACGTTCAGGCCGGCAATGGTGCCTGCGTCCTTGGTTGCCTGACGCTGGCTGTCGTTGAAGTATGCAGGAACGGTGATGACTGCATCGGTGACAGTCTCGCCCAGATAAGCCTCAGCATCTGCCTTCAGCTTCTGCAGGATCATAGCGCTGACCTGCTGGGGAGCGTACTCCTTGCCGTTCAGGGTCACCTTGTGGTCGGTGCCCATATAACGCTTGATGGAAGCCACCGTGTTCTCAGGGTTGGTGATGGCCTGGCGCTTTGCGACCTGACCCACCAGACGGTCGCCGGTCTTGGTGAAGCCGACAACGGACGGGGTGGTGCGTGCACCCTCAGAGTTTGCGATAACAACGGGCTCGCCGCCCTCCATGACAGCCACGCAGCTGTTGGTAGTACCAAGGTCGATACCAATGATCTTACTCATAATGAAAGCTCCTCTCAAATTCAGAACGTTTTTTGTTTATATGATGCTCAAATGTTACCAAGCGGATGTTATATTTGAAAACCCTTGCGGGGTCTTGCACAATCACTCTGCCACAACAACGGTGGCATGGCGGACGATCTTATCGCCCAGCTTGTAGCCCTTCTGGTAAACCGTGATCACGGTGCCGCTCTCCTGCCCATCGGGGGCGGGGATCTGCTGCACGGCATTCATAAAGTTGGGGTCAAAGGGCTTGCCCAGCGCCTCGATCTCCTCCACATGGAGGGTGCTCAGCGCCTTGGCGGCTTTGTCCAGCGTCATGGTCACGCCCTTCTTGTAATTCTCGTCGGTGGTGGGGGCGTTGGCCGCCATCTCCAGCGTATCCAGAATGGGGATGATCTGGTTCACGGCAAAGGACACGCCGTCGTTGAACTTCTGGTCAGCCTCACGGGTGGAGCGCTTGCGGTAGTTCTCATACTCGGCGGCCATCCGCAGCAGCTGGTCCTTGGCCTGATTGGCATTCTTCTCAGCCGCGTCCAGCTTTGCCTTCACGGCCTCCAGCTCCCGGGCCTTCTTGTTGAAGAAGCCATCCTTTTTCTTGGGGTCTGCCGCTTCAGCGTTCGTCTCGGGAGCCGCTGCCTGCTCAGGTGCAGTTTCCGGGGCGGCCTGCTCGGCGGTGTTGGGCTCCACGGCAGGTTCTTCTGCCTGCGGGGTCTTTTTTGTTTCTTCGCTCATTCCAGGTCCTCCTTATAGATCACAGTCCGCCGGGGTGCGGCTGCCTGCGGGGTATCTTTTCGTTTGCCGCTCATTCCTTCGCCAAGCTGATCGGCAAAGGTGTGGAGCAGCGGCATCAGCTTCTGGAAGGGCATCCGGGTGGGGCCGATGAGGGCCACGGAGCCCCAGAGGCCTCCGCCCACCAGATACCGGTCACTCACGATGCACAGGCCGGGGATCTGAGGTTCCAGATCCTCGCCCAGCAGGATGCTCTCGCTCTGCTCTGCCGGGGGTGCAATGAGGGCGGCGGCCTGCTCTTCGTCGTTCAGCAGGCTCAGGATGCTGCCCACCTTGCCGTCCAGCTGGGGCCAGTCCAGCAGGTACTGCTCACCACCCAGATACACATGGGGCTGGGTGGAATCCTGCAGGATGGCGGCGGCGGCGCTGATCACCGGCACCAGCTCCGGGCTGATCTGGCTGCACAGCTCTGCAAGGAGCCGGGGCGACAGATCAACAGGAGCCACAAAGGTCAGGTTCCGGTTGAGCAGGGCGGCAAGCGCCGCTGCATTTTCCCGGGAAAGACCGGTGCGGACCCGCGCCACACGGGTGCGGACATAACCGGCAGTGGTCACAGCCAGCACCGCTGCGGCGCTGCGGCCCACCTGCACCACCTCGTAGTGGGCGATGCAGAGATCCTCAGCACAGGGGGTGCTGACGGCGGCGGTGCAGCCGCTGATGGCGGCCAGCGCCTTGGCGGCACCCTGTGCCAGCTTTTCCGGCTCGTGGTCAAGGCTTGCGAACACCGCGTCCACACGGGCGCGGGTCACACGGTCCAGCGGCTGGTCATCGGTGAGAAGATGATCCAGATAATAACGGTAGCCCTTGGCACTGGGGACACGGCCTGCGCTGGTGTGGGGCTGCTCCAGCAGACCCAGCTTGGTCAGCGCGGCCATCTCGTTGCGCAGCGTAGCACTGGAAACTGCCATATCAAAGTAGTTTGCCAGCACACTGCTGCCCACGGGCTCGCCCTCGAGGCCATACAGCGCAACGATCGCCTGCAAGACACGCTGTTTGCGTGCATCCATCGTCATAGCGCCTGCCTCCTTCGTTCGCTTTTTGTTCTTTAGCACTCCTTCTTCCTGAGTGCTAAGACCATTATATCCAATTTTGCGGCGCTGTCAATAGCTTCTCAGAAAAGTTTTGAAAGATTCATAATTCTGTCATAAAGGCCGCACAAAAAAGAGCCGCCCTGCGGCGGCTCTCCTATATAATAGATCATTCCTCCATCTGCTTTGCCAGAAATGCCGCCGCCACGTTCACCGCCTTGAGCTGGGCGGCATCGGGCTTGGCAGTGCGGTCCTCCGTAAGCAGGCCCACACTGCCGGTGACATCCCCCGCCGCAATGATGGGCACAGCGCACAGCAGCGCCCGGGGTGAGCCCTCACAGGGCAGCAATGCCTTTTCGGGGCTGCCATCGCTCTGGTAGGGCTTGCGGCTGTCCATCAGCTTTTCCAGCGGCTGGCTCACACTGCGGTCTGCCAGATCCCGCCTGCCCGCACCGGATGCCGCCAGAATACGGTCCCGGTCTGAGACAAAGGCCGTCAGGGCAAAGCACTTGCTCAGCACATCCACATACTGGGCCGTCACCCCGCTCAGCTCCCCCATGGGCGAATACTTTTTGAAGATGACCTCGCCGTCCCCCGTTGTGAAGATCTCCAGCGGGTCTCCCCTGCGGATGCGCTGGGTGCGGCGGATCTCCTTGGGGATGACCACCCGCCCCAGCTCATCGATGCGGCGCACGATGCCGGTTGCTTTCATAAGGTTCCCTTCCTTTCCATGTTCCGGTTTTGCTTCCAGATTTCTGTGAAGTATGGTTATTCTGTGGAAACAGGAAGGGAATTATTCATTCAGCTCCGGCCGGAGCGCTGCTTATCCTCATACATCCGGTGGTCGGCCAGGATGCGGATGGCACGCACATCGTCGCTGTCGCAGGGGTAGACCGCACAGCCGCAGCTGGTGCCAACCTGCACCTCTGCATCCTTCAGGCGGTAAGGCTCCCGGATGGCTGCCTTGATCTTTTCCACCCGGCTCTTGCAGAACCCCTCCGTTACGGCTCCGTTGACGATGAGGGCGAACTCATCCCCGCCGATGCGGAACACCGCATCGCTCTCCCGCACGCAGCCCCGCAGGCGGCTGGCCACCTCCTTGAGCAGCTGGTCGCCCACATCGTGGCCGTAACGGTCGTTCACAGGCTTGAAACGGTCAAGGTCGAGGTAGAACAGGACAAACGGTGTCCTGTTCAGCTCGTTTTCTTTCAACAATGCGTCAAAATAGCGTTCATTATACAGTCCGGTCAGGCCGTCGGTGTTGGCCAGGTCCTCCATCTGCTGGCGGGCCTCCCCTTCCTGCCGGAGGGCGCGCTCCTTTTCCTCCACGCGCAGGCGGGCATCGGTGCGGACACCGTGCACCAGCACGATGCCTGCGCAGAAGAACAGCCCAGCCAGCAGCAGCGCAGCTGCCGTCCATCTTTCTTTTTTCTTCCACATATTCAGCTTCTCCTCAGCAGAGTCCCAACTCTCTGCCCTTTTCCGGCCGCATTTCCACAGCCTGCGAAACCACGCAATTCCGTCGAATCAACACTACCAAATTCTGCTTTTTCTGTCAAGGCTTTCGTCAAAGATTATTCGCTGCAAATTTGGGGCATTCTTCTATCCTTTTGCTGCTGTGTATGTTATAATAAAATGTATGGATTTCCGAGGGGGTGCTCTTATGCAGCAGATCGTGATATTGGGCGGCGGTGCAGCGGGCCTTGCCGCCGCATTGGCCGCCGCCCAGTCTGCCCCGGCAGGGGCAGTGCGGGTGACGGTGCTGGACCGCAACCCCAGGTGCGGCAAAAAGCTGTTGGCCACCGGCAACGGCCGCTGCAATCTGGACAACACCGGCATTGCACCGGAGCAGTATTTCACCGCTGACCCCGCCGCCCTGCGGCCCCTGCTGGCCGCGGTGGATGCCGCCGCACCGCTGGAATGGTTCGCGGCGCTGGGCCTGTACACCCGCACCGATGAGGCCGGGCGGGTGTACCCCTACTCCAACCAGGCCGCAGACGTGCTGGCCCTGCTGGAAGGCCACCTTGCCCGGCTGGGCGTGGAGGTGCGTACCGGCTGCACTGTGCAGACCCTGAGCCAGAACCGCAGCGGCTACACCATCCTGTGCGAGGATGCCGAGGGTCAGGACCAGACCCTGCGGGCCGATGCCGTCATCTGCGCCATGGGCGGCAATGCCGGGCCGCAGTTCGGCACCGACGGCTTCGGCACCCGATTCGCCGCCCAGTGCGGCGGAAAGCTGGAGCCGCTGTACCCCTGCCTGACCGCCCTGCAGACAGCAAAGCCCAACCGATCTCTGGCCGGCATCCGGGCCAAGGCCGCTGCCACCCTGCTGGACCTCGACCGCCACTGCACCGTGGCCGTGGAAAACGGCGAGGTGCAGTTCACGGACTACGGGCTTTCGGGCATCTGCATCATGCAGCTGTCCGGCCATCTGGCCCCGGGGCGGGGGCCAAAGCGCCCGGCCGTTGAGCTGGACCTCTTCCCCATGCTGGACGAGACTGCCCTGACCGCCCTGTTTGCGGCCCGGGTGCCCCTGCTGCCGGGCAAGGCACCTGCGGATTTCTGGACAGGTCTGCTCAATCCCAAGCTGGGCCGCGCCCTGTGGGCAGCGGCAAAGCTGCCTGAAAAACCGGTGGACACCCTGCCGGATGCCGCCTGGCAGGTGTTGGCCAACGCGGCCAAGCACTGGCTGTTCGAGGGCCTGACCCCCTGCGGCTGGAAGCAGGCCCAGACCACCGGTGGCGGCCTGAGCCTGACCGAAGTGACCCCCAGCTTCCAGTTCAAGGGCTGCCCCGGCCTTTACTTTGTGGGTGAAACGCTGGACTGCGCCGGCAGCTGCGGCGGCTTCAACCTGCACTGGGCCTTTGGCAGCGGCATCGCCGCCGGGCGTGACGCGGTGCGGAGCCTGAAGCGGCCTGCCCCGAAGCCGAATAAAAAGAAGCGATAAAGAATGACCCTCTCCATCCCGCATCTGACAGACAGACTGCAGGGACGGAGAAGGTCATTTTCGTTTCAGATACGCTTGTGTCTCCCGGACCACCACTCCCGAAAGCCCCACTACGCCCACAAGATTGGGCAGCATCATCAGGCCGTTGAAGGTATCGGAGAGCGCCCAGGCCAGATCCAGCTTCATCACAGCACCCACCAGCACCATGGCCGCAAACACCAGTTTATATCCTGCGGCGGCACGCTCCCCCAGCAGATACACCACTGCCCGGGTGCCATAATGGCTCCACCCCAGCGTAGTGGAATAGGCAAACAGCAGGACCGACACCGCGATGAACTGCGGCCCGAACGCCCCAAACACCGTGGAAAAGGCCTGCCCCACCAGTACGGAGCCTTCCACGCCGGTCAGGGCCGCACCGGTGTCCAGATCCACAAGGCCGCTGGTGAGCACCACAAGGGCCGTGAGGGTGCAGACCACCATGGTATCCGCAAACACCTCAAATATGCCCCACATTCCCTGCTGGACAGGCTCCTCCACGTTGGCCGCGCAGTGCACCAGCACCGACGCACCCAGTCCTGCTTCGTTTGAAAAGGCTCCCCGCTTGAATCCCCAGCTGATGGCCCGGGCCATGCCGTAGCCCAGCACCCCGCCCCCGGCGGCCTGCAAGCCAAACGCCCCCCGGAAGATGGCCGCGAATGCCGCCGGGACAGCCGCCCAATGGACACAGACCACGGTCAGCGTCCCGAACAGATAAAACAGGGCCATGAGCGGGACGATGGCCTCCGTAACTGCGGCCACCCGCTTCAGCCCGCCCAGTATGACCCGCCCGGTGAGCAGGGCCAGCACGATGCCCGTTGCCACCGGCGGCACCCGGAACACTGCCTGCAGATTGCCCGCGATGGAGTTGATCTGGCTCATGTTCCCCATGCCGAAGCTGGCCAGCACGCAAAAGCAGGCAAACAGCACCGCCAGTGCCCGGCCAAAGCCGCCGCCCAGCCCCTCGGCCAGATAGTACATGGGCCCGCCGCACCATCTTCCGGCGGCATCCCGGCGGCGGTAGCAGATGCCCAGCACGTTCTCGGCATAACTGGTCATCATCCCCAGCAGGGCCATGACCCACATCCAGAACACAGCCCCCGGCCCGCCTGCCAGAATGGCTGCCGCCACGCCCACGATGTTGCCGGTGCCGATGGTCGCCGCCAGCGCCGTGCAAAGGCTCTGGAACTGGCTGATGGCTTCATCGTCCGTGTGGGCGGTCACGTTTCGGTCCAGGAAGATGGCCCCGATGGTGTGCCGCATCCAGTACCCGAAATACCGCAGCTGGAAAAAACCGGTGCGCACTGTCAGCAGGCAGCCGGTGCCAAACAGCAGCGTCAGCCCCACCGGCCCCCATACCACACCGCCGACCACCGCGTTCACCCGCGCCAAGCTCTCCCACATACACAAACGCCCCCTGTGCTCTACTGTATGGCACAGGGGGCGTTTTCATGCCCGGGCAGCGGTTTCTGTATAAAAAAGCGCATCCCGGCCCACCCTGTTCCAAAACGGAACGGAGGAACACGGGATGCACAAGAACGGTTGGAGGCCCTTCTGGGCGGCTTTGGGGGCGGCACTTCTGGTGCTGCTGCCGCTGGTGGGCGGCACAGTCCTGCTCACCCGGCAGATGGTGCGCACCTGCATCCAGACCGCCCAGCCCCAGAGCGGGGTACCCATCCAGCTGCCCCGGGCCGAGCACCGGATGACTCTGCTTCTCTGCACCGCCGGGGAGCAGCCGGGCTTTTTGCTGGTCTACCTGAACGCCGCCCAGAACAGTCTGAACCTGCTGGCCGTGCCGGGGGAGCTGACCGTGCCCTTCAATGGAGAGACTGCCAGCCTTGCCCACTGCTACGGAGCGGCGGGGCCCGCCCGGTGCCGTCAGGCGCTTCTGGAGGTGCTGGGCCTGCCGGAGGATATGCTTTATCTGGCGCTGTCCCCCGCCGTGCTGGAAAAGACTGCTTCCCGTTACGGGCCGGTACGGGTGGGGTTTTCGGGGGCACTGACTGCCGATGAGCTGGCCGAAACCGGGCTTTCCTCCGCTGTGCAGAGCATTTCAGCCAAGGAGGCCCACGCTCTGCTCTCCGGTTGGGATGCAGACGGCACCCTGCCGCCTGCCCGCCGGGCCGCTGCCCGGGCGGCAGTGTGGGAAGCCTTTTTCCGGCAGGACCTCGCCCTGCTGCCCGCCACCCTGCCGGATGCCCTGCGGGCCAGCAGCACGGCCCTGCTCACCGACTTTTCGGCGCAGGATTACGCCCTGCTGGGCACGGTCCTGGAGTTTCTGGCCAACAACAGCGCCCTCCCCCACGCCGAGGCCCTGCCCGGGGCGTGGGATGCAAAAGCGGGCACTTACACGGTCACAGACGCTTCCCGGGCGGCGGTGCAGACCTTCCTCAGCGTTTCGCCCGCCTCGGGGAATGATGCCTCGCTCAGGGAGCCATAGCCCAGCACAAACGTACCGGAAAAATCCTGTTCCCCGCCGGTCAGGTCATAATCGCTCAGTAAACTCAGGGCCACGCCCTGCGCCTTTGCGGCGGCGCGAAGGGCGGCATCCGGCGGGGCATTTTTCAGCCTTGCCAACAGATGCAGGCCGGTGTGCAGGCCGGTCAGGGTCAGCTTGTCCGGCGCAAAGGCAGCGCGCAGAGAGGCAGCCAGCGCATCCCGCCGGGCCTTGTAGGCCACGCGCTCCCGGGCAAGATGCCGGGTGAAGTAGCCCTCGCGGATGAAGCGGGCCAGGGTCTGCTGCTCAAACCGGCTGACGGTGCTGGAATAGATCCGGTACTTTGCCCGCCAGGCGGGCAGCAGCTGCCGGGGCAGCACCATGTAGGCGATGCGGATGCCGGGGGCCAGACTGCGGGAGCAGGTGGAAAGGTAGACCACCGGGCCGTCGGCCCCGGCCATGCCCTGCAGGCTGGGCAGGGGGCGGGTATCAAAGCGGAACTCCGAATCGTAATCGTCCTCTATGATATACCGCTGGCCCGGGCAGCGGGAGGCCCAGTGGAGCAGCTCCGTGCGGCGGCCCGCCGGCATGGTCACGCCCGTGGGGAACTGGTGGCTGGGCGTGACATAGCACACCGCCGCACCCGAGCCGGACAATGCCTCAACAGAAAGGCCGTCCGCATCCACAGGCAGGCAGCAGCACGCCACGCCGTTGTTTTCCAGCACCTGCTTCGCGCGCTGGTAGCCGGGGTTTTCCACCGCCGTTTTGCCGGGCAGGAGCGGGGCCAGCAGGCTCAGCAGATACTCCATACCGGCACCCACCACCACCTGCTCGGCGGCGCACCGCACGCCCCGGTATTCCTCCAGATAATCCGCCAGCGCCTGCCGCAGCTCCACGTCCCCCTGCGCATCGCCATGGGTCAGCAGCTGGGGCGAGGAATAGAGCAGCTCCTTCTGCAGCCGGGCCCAGGTGCGGAACGGGAACAGCCCCGGGTCCACGCCCCGGGTGGACAGATCGAACCGGACGGGCGGCTCGGCTGCTTCCGGCGGAGCGGCAGACACCGGGGACGGCACTTCTTCGGGCCGGGTGGGCAGGGCAAGATATTCCTGTACATAAAAGCCGCTGCGCTCCCGCGGCTCCATGTAGCCCTCGGTCGCCAGGATCTGATATGCCGCGTCCACCGTGTTGACAGAAACCGACAGCTCTGCCGCCAGCCGCCGCTTGCCGGGCATCCGGGTGCCCGCCGGAATGGCCCCGCTGCGCATCTCGGCAGCAAGGCTCTCATAGAGCTGCTCGTACAGCGGCACCCCGCTGGCAGCATCCAGTGCAGTTGTCAGATGAAACATAAGACCTCTCCCCTTTTTGGATGCTTTGCCAAACTGACCCCATAAAAAAACTTTATTCTGGGTATTTTCATGGTGCCAGTTTCGCGTATAATAGGAGCATACCAACCACACACCCAAATGTCAAGTAGTTTTATGGGTAAGTGGCTTTGAAACGGGCGAACGATCCTGCAAAACAGGATGGAGGGGGTTCGCCCCGAAAAATTTGGAGGGAAAAATCATGTCTACAACTGCAATGTGGCTGCTGCTGGCTGTGGTGATCGTCGTCATCCTGTTCGGCAGTGTGCTGTACAAACGCACCTTTACCACCAAGGAGCTGGCCCTGACCGGCGTTATGGCCGCGCTGAGCCTGGTGGCATACCTGTTCTTCCGTGTGCCGTTCTACGGCGGCTCCTCGTTCCATCTGGGCAACACCTTCACCGCCTTGACCGCCCTGCTGCTGGACGGCGTTTCCGGCGGCCTGGCCGGTGCGATCGGTCTGGCTCTGGCCGATATCCTGGCCGGTGACCCGGGCTATGCCGTGACCACCTTTGTGCTGAAGTTCATCATCGGCATCACCTGCGGTGCCGTGGCCCACAAGGTGTTCAAGCTGCGCGATCTTGACCGCCACAGCAAGGGCTACCTGCTCAAGGTCATCGTGGCAGGCGGCTCCGGCCTGCTGCTGAACGTCATCACCGACCCGTTCCTGGGCTATTTCCGCAACATTTACATCTTTGGCCAGGAGTACACCGTGGCACAGGCCCTGTCCAAGATCGCCGGTGGTGTCACCTTTGTCAACAGCGTAGCCTCCACCATCTGCGTGGTCATCCTGTATCTGGCCCTGCGCCCGGCTCTGGAGCGCGCCGGTCTGCTGCTCAAGGGCGAAAAAAAGTAAACCTCTCATCTCTTTCTGACGCATAGATGGAAAGCCCCCGGTCTGTATCCTCAACATGATATGCTACCCCTAGAGTAGACAGAGTAAAAAGAAAACTCTGCGTACTCTGGGGGTATTTTCATGTCAAGCAAGAACAATCACGATACAGCGGAAGTAAAATATCAAAAAATGTCCCGTGCTGGACGCTGCAAGCTCACGTCCGTGCCATGAATCGAGCGACCTAACGCCAATTTGTACAAAAAAATTCGCCGTTCCCTTGTGGAAACGGCGAACAAAAATCTTATATTATTTTTTCTGTCTACTTGACGGGGCACTTCACGGGCAAGCGATGTGGGACAGAAGCGTAGAAGATCAGCCCTCGATGAGCTCAACGGTCTTCATCTTGACGGGGGTGGTGGGCTTATCGTTCCAGTCGGTGCGGACGGAAGCGATCTTATCCACAACATCCATACCGGCAACCACCTTGCCGAAAGCGGCATACTGGCCGTCCAGATGGGGAGCGTCCTTGTGCATGATGAAGAACTGGCTGCCGGCACTGTTGGGGTTCATGCTGCGGGCCATGCTGATCACGCCGCGGGTGTGCTTGATGGGGTTGTTCACACCGTTTGCAGCGAACTCGCCCTTGATGTTCCAGCCCGGGCCGCCGGTGCCGTTGCCCAGCGGGCAGCCGCCCTGGATCATAAAGCCGGGGATGACACGGTGGAAGGTCAGGCCGTTGTAAAAGCCTTCCTTGACCAGCTTTTTGAAATTCTCACAGGTGATGGGGGCAACTTCCTCGTTCAGCTCGATGTCGATGATGCCGCCGTCTTCCATAGTAATGCGAACCATAACGCTACAATACTCCTTTTGTGTTGACCCCGCAGCGGGGGTGTGTGGGGCAGAAATGCCTGCCCGGATATCCCTTATAGTATACCATAGGTTTTGCGGGTTTCAACCACGCAGATGCAACCTTTTTGTAAATTCGGCAAAGTTCCGGGGCCGGGAGCCTGCTTATTCCATCTTCATCCGCTTTGTGATGAGTTGGCCATTCTGTTCTGTGCCGTCCGAGATATAATACTTCCACTCGGTCGAGCCGTCCGACATCAGGTACTCCACAGCAAACACCTGCCCAGCCTGGATTTTTACAGGGTAGTTGTCGGCTGGCAGAATCTCACGGGGTGTCGGCAGCTCCTTGAAGTCCTCGTATGCGTCTTCCAACCGCCAGAACTTTCGGATCTTGTAGCCCTTTACCATCGAAATATCCTGCTCGCCGAAATAGGAGGCTGTGTAGGTCTTTCCGTTGACTTCCAGCGTGTCGATCCGTTCCGGTTCCTGCGTCAGATCTTTGGTATGGAGATGTTCCCCATAGTTCTCGCTCAACTGTTTTGCCATGCGAAAGTCCGAGTTCCGATACTCCGACTCCACAATATGTGTACTTCCATAGATACCCATGATATCGGTGCGGCGTACCGCTTCCAGTTCCTGATAGCTGCGCCGGAAGTTCTCCACCATCCGGTCCTCCCGGTATCGGACCGAAGACGCTTCATCCGTCGCCTTGATCTCATAGTACCGTTTGCCCTGTTCCATGTTTTCCTGCGTACGTTTGTACTCTTCGGTATCCTTCTGCCCGTTGGCTTCCAGATAGGCCAGATACCGCGGCCCGGTGCTTTCCCAGGTATGGCCCACGTCGGTGCCGTGGAACACGGTCTCAGGATACTGCTCCTTGATCTGTTTCAGAAAATTCTTCTCGACCTCGGTGCCGCCTTCTGTGCCTCCCCAGTCTTTGAACTGCAGATCCAGCAATTCATCATCGTCGGCCTGCATCCACAGGTTCAGAAATTGTGCATCCGTATACGGGAATTCCACAAACAGATCCCGCATTCCTTTTTCGTAATACTCGCCCCAGATGGAAAGTTCCTTGTCGAGAATGCTCTGCTTGCTGTGTTCTTCTCCGTAAAGATAGATTTCGCCCTTCGGCCCATTTTTTACATAACTCCAGAACAGCCCCACCAGCAGGGTCACAATCAGCACGATGGCCGCATATTTCCAGCGTCCGGTCTTTGTTTCCATTTTCATTTCAATTCCTCTTTCATCTCGGTCATATCGGCCCAAAAGCGTTTGGGGCAGTGGGTCATGCGGCCTTTTTCGTTGTGGCGGGCCCTGATCTCCAGCGTTTTGTAAAACTGCTTCCACAGGTCCTGAAACTGCTGCTCCCGCTCATCGGGCGGCGGAAGCGTCAGCGGTTCGGCCAGCTCCATGAGCTGAGCCTTGTGGTTCTGGTACAGCAGCACCGCCTGATGGACGGCATCGTAGATCAGGAAGTTCTCCTCCGGGAACCGAGCGCAGAAATGGGGGCGCAGCAGGGGCAGAATATAGTTTTTGGGGTGGATGACTGCACCCAGCATCCCATCGTGCTCCTGAAAGCGGACAAAGCCCTGAAACTTGTCCACCTCCCAGTCCAGGCTCTGCTTCATCTGGTAGAGGGGAGCCACCTCCGGGTGGCCCCTCCGCTTGACGGTGCCTGGCCCCAGCGCAAAGGCCAGATGCAGAAATCGGATGATCCGCAGCTCCTTATCCTCCCAGCCCGAGAGAAAATCCCGGGTGACGAGGGATTCCGTCTCTTCGCCCAGCCTGGCGCGGAAGCTGGCAAAGACCCGCCGGGCCTTTGCGCGGTCGGTTGGGATCTCCTTCACAGGGTAGAGGGTGGCGGTCTCCCGTTCCGGTGTCCAGACCGCAAAGGGCAGCTCATGCTGGGCAAAGCTCTCAAACACACAGCAGAGGAAGCCCTCGAAGCTGCCATCATAGAGGTAGACCACGTCGGCATCGTGGAGCTTCCGGGTGGGGCTTACAGGGCTCTGGCCAGACATTGCACTGCCTCCTCCCGCACCATTTTCTGGGCTGTGCGGGGCGGCACGCCCTGCTCCACCAGCCGATCCACGGCGGGCGGGCTGAACATGCTCAGCTGCTCCACCCCGCCGCTGAACACGTTGGGGTCGATGAGCGCCCGGGTGATGCGCTCCCGCCCGGCGCTGCCGCGGCCCGGGTGCGCCCCCGCAAAGCCCCGGCAGGTGATGAAATACTGTGCCCGCTTGAGCACCACGCCCATCCGCTTGAGCTCGTCCAGCCCCAGCGCGGCCTGTTTGCGGGCGTGCCAGATGCGCCGGGCGCTCTTGGGGCCGATGCCCGGCACCCGCAGCAGCATCTCAAAGGGGGCGCGGTTCACGTCCACCGGGAACAACCCGTAATGCTGCACCGCCCAGTTGCACTTGGGGTCCAGATAGGGGTTGAAGTTGGGGTTGTCCCTGTCCAGAAGTTCCTCTGCCTTGAACTCGTAAAAGCGGAGCAGCCAGTCTGCCTGATAGAGCCGATGCTCCCGCAGCAGCGGCGGCTTGGTGTCCAGCGCGGGCAGGCGGGTGTCCTCGGTCACAGGGATGTAGGCGGAGTAAAACACCCGTTTCAGGTGATACTTATTGTATAATCCTTCCGTTAATTGCAGGATATGATAATCCGTTTCCGGGGAAGCACCCACGATCATCTGGGTGCTCTGGCCCGCCGGGGCAAATCTGGGGGCCTTGCGGTAGAGCGCCACTTCCTCCCGGTTGGCGGCCCCCTCCACCGCGATCTGCTTCATGGGCCGGAAAATGGAGTGCCGCCCTTTGTCCGGAGCCAGCAGGTTCAGGCTGCGCTCACTGGGCAGCTCGATGTTCACGCTCAGGCGGTCGGCCAGAAAGCCCAGCTGTTCCAGCAGCTCCGGGCTGGTGCCGGGAATGGCCTTGGCGTGGATGTAGCCGCCGAAACGGTACTCGCCCCGCAGCAGGCGCAGAACCGCCAGCATCCGCTCGGTGGTGTGATCCGGGCTCACCAGCACGGCACTGGAAAGGAACAGGCCCTCAATATAGTTGCGGCGGTAGAATTCAATGGTCAGCTCGGCCAGCTCCCGGGGGGTAAAGGTGGCACGGGGCACATCGTTGGACTTGCGGTTGACGCAGTAGCTGCAATCGAAGGAGCAGCAGTTGGTCATCAGCACCTTCAGCAGGCTGACACAGCGGCCATCGGCAGTAAAAGCGTGGCAGCAGCCCGGGGCGTAACAGCTGCCGACCCCGCCCGCTCCTGCTGCCCGGGAAGCGCCGCTGGAGGTACAGGCCACATCATATTTTGCGCTGTCCGCCAGGATCGTCAGCTTATCCATCAGGCTCTGTTCCATGGGACACCTCCGAAAAATGGGTATAAAAAAGAAAGCCATACAGGATGGCTTTTCTTTTTCAGGCGCTGGTGGGGCGTTTTTACCACTTCGCCTTGGTCTCCACCACACGGCCTGCAATGTGCAGATGGTTGAGCTCTTCACCCTTGATGACCATTTCCTTATAGGCCGGGTTGAAGGGCTGCAGCACCACGCAGTTGCCGCGCTGGAGGTAGCGCTTGAGGGTACCCTCGCCCTCGTCACCGTAGATCAGCACGCCCAGGTCGCCGTTTTCCAGCGTGTCCTGACGGTGCACCAGGGCAAGGTCACCATCGTGGATGCGGGGCTCCATGCTGTCGCCGCGTACAACGAGATAGAAGTAGCTGGAAGGGTCCTTGACCCGGGCATACTCCTTGCCGTAGTCTTCCTCATAGGCCAGCGCGCCGTAGCCCGCCTTGACCGTGCCGATGACAGGGATCAGGCTGTACACATAGCTGCCGAAGAAGCGCTCTTCGGTCTGGCCCTCCGCGGTGGGGTCGAACAGACCCAACAGATAGTCCGCGGTCGTGTCCAGGATCTCCGCCAGCTTTGCCACGGTGGTGGGGTCCGGGGAGCTCTTTCCGCTCTCCCATTTTCCCACGGCCTGCTGAGTCACGCCCAACAGGGAAGCAAGCTCCGCCTGGCTCATGTGCTTTTGCTTTCGGCATTGCCGTAACAGCTCCGGAAACGACATTGTTCAACACTCCTCTGCTTGTACCGGGTCCGGTAAGGTTTTATCTGTATTTATTATACAACAAAAAGATGTTTCCGTAAAGAGGGAATCCCGCTTTTTCTCGAAGAAAAGTTGTCGTTCCGCACAAAAATGCGCACAACGAGCGGAAATTTTGATTTTGGGCTTGACAGCGCCGCTGAAATCTGGTAAATTAAATAGGCATTCGGTACGGCGTGTGCGGGTGCCCACGAGGAGAGATGTCCGAGTGGTTTAAGGAAGCAGTCTTGAAAACTGCCGTACGGCAACGTACCGTGGGTTCGAATCCCACTCTCTCCGCCATTTTTTATTGAATAAGTGTAACACACTTTGCTCTGGAGTAGTACTCAAGAGGTCGAAGAGGCGCCCCTGCTAAGGGCGTAGGTCGTCTAAACAACGGCGCGAGGGTTCAAATCCCTCCTACTCCGCCAAGAAAAAGCTCGATGATTCTTTGAAATCACCGGGCTTTTTCCATTTTCAGAAACCAAAAGGCCGCCTCCTCGGAATTTGTTCCGTGAAAGCGGCCTTTCTGTTACAAGATCAGATTCGTCACCACAGCCAGCACCAGCAGATGCACCGGGTAGAACCAGTAAAAGGCCTTTTTTTGCAGCGGACTGCACGCGCCCCGCTGCCCGTTGTAGAACCAGACCAGCACAAAGGCCAGCGGTGCGGTGAGCTCCCAGGCAAACAGCACGGCTCCCACGATGCACTGCCGCTTGCGGTCGCCACGGGTCAGGTACAGCGCACAGATGATGAGCACGCCGATGCCGTTGTAGTCCGTACAGGCCAGAAGCGCCGCAAGCGTGCAGCCTGCCGCACACAAGAGTCCTTTCCAGCTGGCAGAGCCGTCCGGCTTTTCAAAATGCTTCAGACCTGCCATGGCCAGCACGCCCAGCGCCAGCGTCCAGTAAATGTTCTGCGCACTGAAGTCAAAGGGGGTGCGGAAGAACGCAAGGTCAAAGGGTACCTCGCTCAGAAGGCCGAACAGCACCAGCCGCCCAAGGTAGCCTTTGACGTTGTGGGTGTGCACAAAGCCCTCCACCAGCAAAAAGCAGAAGATAGGAAAGGCCAGCCGCCCGGTGAAGCGCAGCACCATGTCCAGCCGGTACAGCGGATAGGCGGAAAGGGTGTCCCGCGAGAGGGTGCCGCTGTCCAGCCCGGGCGTAAGGATACCTGCCTCGATGCAGGACGCGCCGATGTGGTCCACCAGCATGGTGATGCAGGCAATGGTTTTAAGGGCGGTGCCGCTGAAGCTGCAGCGCGGGGAAAGTGCGGTCATAAAAAACACCTCGGTCAGTTTGTAAAAAATCGTTATAAGAACTATAACGGCGGAAAGGTGGCATTTCCTGCGTCTGCTGCGGCAAAATCTGCACAGAGCGTGCACAAATCGGCCCAAAATGCTTGACAGGACGGGCGCAGGATAGTAAAATCAAGAAGATAATTGAACTATCTCAAACCAAAGATGAAAAAGATTCACAGAGAATCAAGCGTCTCCGAACCAGATCAGACCGGAAGGAGGCATTGGGAATGACGCTGTTTTCTTATGAGATTTTCGACGCAGTTGCACGGCAGGGCAGCTTTAACAAGGCGGCTCAGCAGCTGCATCTGACCCCCTCGGCCATCAGCCACGCCATCGCCGTGATGGAGG
>OKRV01001081.1_pt1 | contig 17310 bp, 14 predicted proteins | sample 1601201 | NCBI WGS metagenome assembly OKRV01 (sample SAMEA3541540, study PRJEB24748) | human gut metagenome | biome: human gut; feature: human-associated habitat; material: faeces | place: China | collected 2012 | reverse complement strand
CCATGGCTAGAGGACTTGAAATTTCCTAGGGGTTATCAGATGGGTACTCACAAAAGTATAACAAGTATTTGTACTACTTTAAAATTGCATTCAATTATTGATTTGTTCAGTACAAAATTTCAAGAGAGTCAACTAAAAACAATAGAAGAAATTGTTCTGAATCTTAATCTTTACGACGAGAAGAAACATAAATATCAGGCATTAATAAAAATGGGGATATCAGATGAAAATTCAAAAAAACTTTCTTCATTGAACTCAAAGAAATTTTATGGATTGTCAGAAAAATTTGTTTTAAAAACACCATTAAATAAAGATGGACGATGTCTTTTAGAAATATTATTTGAAGATAACCAGCCTGGTTATACAAACGAAATGATGACGGCTATTACAAATGCTTGTGATATGAATGGAAATCCTGTTTCGTTTATTGCTAATAAATATGAGGCAGCTTTTAAAGAGTTAGAAAAAAATGGAGAGTTAGAATTAAATTTTAATAGCCTTTTAGAAATAATGAATGAAACGGGAAAAGGTTTCCAAATTCCTGCTTCTCGTCCAGTACTTCGTTCTATTAATCAAATGATGAAAGTGATTCAGGCTGTTTATTTATATTACGGGGTTCCTAAACGCATTGTATTAGAAATTCCTAGAGATATGTCTGGAAAAAATACAAATCATGAAATGCCTGCAAAACACTATAAAACTATGGAAGCTTTACATCAAGATATTATGAAGCAGTGTAAGGATAAAGATCATCCTAGAAAAACTTGCATCGATCAAAAATGGAATGATTTAAAAGATTTTGAGGTAAATCAAAAAAATAGAGTAAAACTTGAATTGTATCTTCGCCAAAATGGAATGGATATGATAACAGGAGAAAAAATCAATTTGAATGAGCTTGAAAACTATGAAATTGACCATATTCTTCCAAGAGGATTTGGGGATGATTCAATGGATGATAAGATACTAATACGTTTTGTATCTAATGCATTGAAAAAGGATAGAACACCTCTTATGTGGATTACAGATCCAACGGATCCAGTTATAAATAAATCAGGTAAAGAAATTACAGCAGATCAGTATATAAATCGAGTGAACGAGCTCTTTGATATGAAGTTAATATCTGAAAATAAAAAGAAGAGATTGTTATTAAAAGATACAGAAGATTTGGATCGATTTATTAATCAGAATCTTGTTGATACTCGATATATCACAAGAGAAATGATTGGAATTTTAAAAGCATATAATCGTGTAAAGGGTTATCCTACAAAAGTGATTGCTTTAAAGCCTGCATTCACAAAGAATTATTCGAATGCATTTGATATTTACAAGAATAGAGATTTAGGCTTACAACACCATGCATTGGACGCAGCGGTATTAGGTATTACGGATATTATGTTAAATAAATTATTTCCAAATTATGAAAGTGGACGAATATCTACATCATTCGCTAAGCATCATCAGATGTTGGCAGATGTTGGAAATGATAAAAAGCTAAGAGATTCGACTAAATATATAATACGTAAAATGTATGAAAAAGTATTCGGTGATTCGCCATTAGATTACGGTTCACTTGTATATGTATGCAAAAATACCATGCCTTTATATTCTCAAAAATCAAATAGAAACTGGAAAGGTGAAAAGTTCCCAGCTTCTAGAAGAGTGCCTTATCAAAAATATGACATAAAAAATGGAAATATAGTTGGAGTATATGATGATAAAAGTGAAGAAAATATAGGTAAACAAAACTCTGAAGTATTACGATTATTTGAAATCAACAATAAAAATCATGCGTTTGATAGTGTGAATTGTGTTGCCTATGACATATATAGAATTCCAGAAAAGAAAAATAATAAAGTGATTTGGAAAAATATAGGTATACATATTCCAAAATGTATTGTAGATGAAGATGGCACTATACAAAAGGATAAGTATATTAAGCTAATTAAGAAGTATTATGGTTTTGATGATAATCTTATAGATGAAAAAGGTGACCTTATTACAGCTTATTTCAAACTACGTCTTTATAAAAATGATTTAGTAGGAAATACTGAAAAACATGAAATTAGAGATTTAGTATTGGGAAGTATTGCTGATAAAAAATTAGAATTAAATAAAATTGATTGTTTTGTATATCAGAAAATTGCACAGAAAAAAGCAAGTTTATTTAAAATGATTATCGATAATCAAGGATCTTCAAAATACGATATTCATAATTATAAGGAATATCAGGAGTGTGAATGTAAAGAAGAGATTCTACAAGATATGATTTTTGATAATATGAATATCAAAAATCAGGAGTTTGCTTCTCTTCTATACGCTAAGATTATTAATGATAAAAAATTAGATTTGGAAAATATAAACAAGATTTGTTGGATACTTGCCTATTATCAGCAATTTTTAAATGAAATTACTGGTAAAAAAGAATTTAATACAGGACGAGGAATAGGTGCTTTAAAGAAAGATGAGAGTATTAATTACTTCAAGCTAAAAACATCACCGTTGGGGGTGCGATTTAATACAGAAAAAAACCAATGGACCGGACCTGTTGGATATGAAAATGCCTTTAAAATCATAAAAAAAGAAGCATTTACTTGGAAAATTACAGTTTAAGTAGTACAATGTGATTGTAACTTAGTAAAAGGATACCATAACGAAAAATTATGAATATTCTACTACTTTTAGAGGGCATAATTGGTTGCCCTCATTTTTTATTATTTATTGTATTATTTTTACAACCATCCATCTATGTTTCTTTCTACAATTAATGAAAAAATACGAGTATAAAAATGAAAGGAAATAATATATGCCGTGGCAAACATTGTGTATCAATGCTGAATCAAAAATAAGCCTTGATCAAAATAATATTGTAATTAAAAAAGCAGATGGTACTTATCAAAGTTATAATTTGAGAGCAATTGATTGTGTTATTTTCAATAATGCAAGACTTACAATTACACTTCCTATTATATCAGCGTTAATAGAACATAATACTACTTCAATATTTTGCAATAATAAACATGATCCAATTGGAATGTTTGTTCCTTTTGGAATTCATACAAAAGCATATGAAAAATTAAATGAACAAATAAATTGGAATAATGTAAGGAAGAAAAATCTTTGGAAAATGATTATAGAACAAAAAATTAGTTCAGAGAAAACAACAATTCGATTTCTAAAAGAGGATGTTGAAACTATAAATAAATTAGATGCTTTACAGCATTCAGTAAATTCCAATGATAAAACTAATCGTGAAGCAATAGCAGCACGCATTTATTTCTCGCATCTATTTGGTGAAGATTTTACACGAAATAAGAATTGCCCTGTTAATTATGCACTAAATTATGGATATAAGATTCTAGCAAGTTATATCTCAAGTTGTATTACTGGAAGAGGACTTTTACCTGCACTAGGAATTCATCATATTGGACCAGAAAATGCATTTAACCTGACTTACGATTTTATAGAACCGTTTTGCTATATTATAGATGTTTGGACATATTTGTATATATATAGTATGGATAATGATGCGTTTCTGTCAGGACATAGACAACAATTAAATCAAATATTCAATATAAAAATTCGACTTGAGGACACATGGATGAGATTAGATGATGGAATTTCTAAGATTGTTGATTCTTATATTTCTTATTTAAATAATGATAGAGATACTATATTGCGTATTTCATATAAGGATGGTATTCAACTCAATGAATAAGATAGGTAAGTTTATGCGTATTTTGTTACTTTATGACCTGCCATCTGTCACAAATGCAGATAAAAAAATATATAGAAATTTTGTAAAGTATCTTACAACGGAAGGATTCATCCGTATACAAGAATCTGTTTTTGTTAAAGCTTGTTTAAATGCAAATGCTGTAAAAACATGTAAAACACGAATACGACAGAATTCTCCGGCAAAAGGAAGTATACGATTATTTGTTTTAACAGAAGAAAACTATCAAAAGGGAGAGAACATCAATGATAATTACTCATTTTCAGAACTTATCCAAACAACGGATTATTATATACAAATAGGAGATGAAATTGACTATGATGAGAATTAAATATAATGAACAGAATATCATTCTTCCAGATTTGCGCCTTATTAATATTTTTCAAAATAATAGTAACTATAAAGGTTTAGAGGAAATGCTAGATTATTATTTTGGAAAAAAGAAAAAGTCAAAGTGCTCTGTCAAAGGGAACGAAAATTACCCGATATCTTGCAATGAAATGAATTATATATATTTTGAAAATAATTTAAATATGATTTCAGATAATTTGGAATTGAAGCCAAAAAGTTTTCTAAATGGATCATTGGAAGAATTTGTTAAAGCAAATCAAAATGATTTTAATACATTGGAATCTATTCGAAATAATGTTAGGAATTTCAGAACGGATCAAGGATTTTATAAGATTCAAAAAATTTTAGAAAGAGGATTGCAATGTCATTGTTCTTTAGAATTTACAGATTTTCCTTATTCATCAATATTATCAATGTTAAGTTTTAAGTGTGATGGGATTCCCGAAGAGAAAAAACTAATGATGCTATATAATCTTTCTATATATTTGCAACGAGCGAAACCACTTATAGTAAATTTATCATTTAAAATTGACGAAAACGTGTTAGATTGGATTTACACTTACAAAGATAGTAATGTCTACTTTATAGTATCAGCAGATCAAATCGATTGTTCTATTTTACCGGAAAATGATATGTTACAATACATAATTTTAAATGATTCTGAAAGTATAAAAACTGAAATGTATATGCCTGAAGAATTTGATATGCTTTGTTATTCGCAAAATAGTTATATTCAAAAATATATACACTTACAAAGCCGAAATATACAGAAAATCGCATCTGATTTTTCGAAAAAAGACAAAAATTATGTATGTTTATTCTAAAAAAATGCAATTTTATTGAAAATTAAATTAAAGATAAATTGCTATTTATACTTTATATATAGTAATATTTACCTAGTAAAAAGAATATCTGATTTTAAGTATGGTTCTTTTTACTAAGTTACTGACGCGAGTACGAAAAAATCTTCGCATCACAAGATTTTAAGTATGGTTCTTTTTACTAAGTTACTGACACCAGTTGTATGTTGCGTTTTAGACCATGAGATTTTAAGTATGGTTCTTTTTACTAAGTTACTGACCATTCTCTGTTTCAAATGCGATAAAGTCAGATTTTAAGTATGGTTCTTTTTACTAAGTTACTGACTTGTATATACTAGTATAGCATTTAAATATGATTTTAAGTATGGTTCTTTTTACTAAGTTACTGACTTATGAAAAGTAGCAAGCACGTCATTTGTGATTTTAAGTATGGTTCTTTTTACTAAGTTACTGACCTCTGAATTTTCTTATTTTCTTCTTTTCCCGATTTTAAGTATGGTTCTTTTTACTAAGTTACTGACATTTGTTTAATGATATAGATATTGAGGGCGATTTTAAGTATGGTTCTTTTTACTAAGTTACTGACATGATTATTCAGCATACCGGAAAGATATTGATTTTAAGTATGGTTCTTTTTACTAAGTTACTGACCAAAATATTAGTGATATATACACAACTGTGGATTTTAAGTATGGTTCTTTTTACTAAGTTACTGACTTTTGAAAAAATAAACTCTTCAATGCCTTTGATTTTAAGTATGGTTCTTTTTACTAAGTTACTGACCATCGGTGATTTTAAATCATTGGATTACTGGATTTTAAGTATGGTTCTTTTTACTAAGTTACTGACGAATGCGCTCGCATTCACCTACACCAAATTGATTTTAAGTATGGTTCTTTTTACTAAGTTACTGACATTTGGATGCTTGTCTGTCACCAAAATATGATTTTAAGTATGGTTCTTTTTACTAAGTTACTGACAGATAGTGATAGCAATATACTAAGACAATGATTTTAAGTATGGTTCTTTTTACTAAGTTACTGACGAGTACCGTCTGAATCAATGCACTTAATATGATTTTAAGTATGGTTCTTTTTACTAAGTTACTGACGCAATACGTCTAATTCTGTTACTTGTTTTCGATTTTAAGTATGGTTCTTTTTACTAAGTTACTGACGCACCAGTTAAGAAGAATGAGCTAACAGAGATTTTAAGTATGGTTCTTTTTACTAAGTTACTGACATTTGGATGCTTGTCTGTCACCAAAATATGATTTTAAGTATGGTTCTTTTTACTAAGTTACTGACGCACCAGTTAAGAAGAATGAGCTAACAGAGATTTTAAGTATGGTTCTTTTTACTAAGTTACTGACATATACCGAAGTGAAGAAAAAATGACTCTGATTTTAAGTATGGTTCTTTTTACTAAGTTACTGACGTGTTACCTTTGTTTCTAATATCTCCAACTTGATTTTAAGTATGGTTCTTTTTACTAAGTTACTGACCAATCCATGTAATAAAGTCGACCTTAAAAGATTTTAAGTATGGTTCTTTTTACTAAGTTACTGACTGGATTTACCTTGTCACGTTATGATTGATACGATTTTAAGTATGGTTCTTTTTACTAAGTTACTGACAGTTTGGTCGATATGACAGTGGTCACCTGGATTTTAAGTATGGTTCTTTTTACTAAGTTACTGACTGTGGTCGGAAGAATAGAATATATTCGTGGATTTTAAGTATGGTTCTTTTTACTAAGTTACTGACGACACAGTATTACAAGTATATGCACATTGGGATTTTAAGTATGGTTCTTTTTACTAAGTTACTGACGGCTTTGAATACTGTTGCGCCTACGAAGGGATTTTAAGTATGGTTCTTTTTACTGAGTTACTGACCAATGCGCAAATTAAAACCAGAGTTTGTTGATTTTAAGTATGGTTCTTTTTACTAAGTTACTGACAGTTAGGAAGTACCTAAAAAGACCAAATAGATTTTAAGTATAGTTCTTTTTACTAAGTTACTGACATCCTGTGCCTGTAGTTTCTTCTTCTGCCGATTTTAAGTATGGTTCTTTTTACTAAGTTACTGACTTGTCTATCGATTCCAGCGCCCCAGAAGCCGATTTTAAGTATGATTCCTTTTATTAAGTTATAAATGTATAGTTAACGGATTTTAGACGGCTGAATTTATTTGTGTTATTTGATTTTATTGATCTTGTTTAATATTAACTACCACATACTCACATATACCCTCTGTTCTTATAGGAAAACCTCAATCAACAAGGCCTGAGCTAATGATTTTTGCGTAGTGCATGAATGTTTCTTTTCCGTAATTACCGGCAAAGTCAGGTTGTAAATGGTAAGAATAAGAGAGTGGAAACATTTGACCGTTATGAGTATGGCCGCTGAGTTGAGGTCGACATTATTTTTAATGTTTTCTCTTGTTCCTTGTGGTTGATGGTCGAGGATGATGTTATAGGTGTTATTTGTAAGATGGTAGTCTTTTGTTTTCTTTCGTTTTTTTTGTGTAATCTTTTCTGCCGATAAGGATAATGTTATTTAAATGTACTTCTTGATCATTTAGAATGGTGATATTGTTTTTTGTAATTTCTTGATCGAGTTTGTTTCTTGTGAATTTTGTTTTGCCTTCGTGGTTGCCGTATACAAAATAGACAGGGGCCACTTTAGTAAGTCTTCCGAGTTGTTTAAATAGGATTCCCATATCATATTTGGATGTGGATTCATTCACGAAGTCTTTGCCTAATAGATAGAAGTCGGGTTTAACTTTCATTAATGTATTTGTGATTTTTTTTTAATCTTTGAGGATTATTCGCATTGGGATAGTGAACATCTGAAATGAAACAGATCTTTGTTGGATTTATTTCTTTTGTGGTTGTGATGTTGTAGGTGGTTTTATGGATGGTATACATATTCACAGAGCCAAAAGTAACGATGGATGTGGATATGATAGCTGATACTATTATGCAGAATATTGGTTTTCTTTTCTTGAATACGATTAATAATACAAATTATGTATAGCTCACATAGCTTTATACGTACGCATATTTCAACAATTTAATAGTAATGCGATACAGATGGTGTATCGAATTTTTTTTGTTAGATTTATTATTTAAAAGATCATTTAGTAACATACATAACCCAATTTCTAGAATGAGGATTCCAATTTGAAAATAGATTATACTATCACTTCCTTTTTGTTTTATCTTACAGCATTGTTAGAAAGATTTCCTGGCTTATGCAGTATAATAAAGTGGGTGAGATTATGTATAAAATATTGATTGTAGAAGATGATGAACTCATCTCAAAAAAGTTAGAATCGTTTCTTAAATCTTGGAACTATAGTGTTGAAAGAGTTACAGATTTTTATAATGTGATGGATGCATTACAATCCTTTAATCCAGACTTAGTGTTAATGGATATAACACTGCCTTATTTAAATGGATATTTATGGACGGAAAAGATTCGTGAAGAATCCAAAGTTCCAATTATCTTTATTTCAAGTGCTACAGACAATATGAGTATTGTGATGGCTATCTCTAAGGGTGCGGATGATTTTGTATGTAAACCGTTTGATTTAAATGTTCTAGCTGCTAAAATAACAGCTATCTTGCGTCGTAGCTATGACTTTGTATCCAATCATAATATCCTTGAATATCAAGGTGTACGCTTTAATTTAGATGATAACACGGTATGTTTTCAATCTTCTCAAATGGAACTGAGTAAGAATGAGGCTAAGATTTTACGTTTACTTATGGAAAAGAAGGGGACGATTGTATCTCGAGATAGTTTAATGGAATATTTGTGGAAGACCGATTTTTATGTGGATGAAAATGCACTAAGTGTGAATGTGAATCGTTTGCGTAAAAAGTTAGAGAGTATTGGAATTGTGGATTTTATTCAAACAAAAAAAGGATTGGGATATAAGATATGAAATTGTTTAGTCATTATTTAAAAGATCGAGCGTTCTTTATCACAATTTATGGTGCGAGTGTATTTGTCTGTTTATGTGTATTTAAACTCTATAATTTAGAACTTGAAGCTTTTACATATGCCTTTATGCTTTTATGTGTATTGTTGGTGGTTTGTTTCTTTTGGGATTACTACAAATATTATAAGAAACACCAAACACTAGTAACACTTCAATCCAATAGTAATGTTTCTTTGTCTTGTGATCTTCAAGATTCTTCATTGATGGGAGAAGACTATCATAAAATCTTAGTAGCTATGAAAGAGTATCATGATGAGTATGTTATTTCTTCAGAAAATAAAATGCATGATCTAGAAGATTATTTTACGATGTGGGTACATCAGGCTAAGCTTCCCATTGCTGCTATGAAATTACTACTTGAAGATGAGGAATTGAGTCGTAGTGAAATTAAGCTGCAACTCTTACGCATGGACCAATATACAGATATGGTTTTAGCCTATTTACGCTTACATAGTACGCACACAGATTTCTTATTTAAAGAATTAGAATTGGATGATTTGATTCGACAATCGATTCGCCGTTTCTCAACAGAATTTATTCGAAAACACATTCAGTTGAGCTTTAAAGAAACCGGGGATGTTATTTTGAGTGATGAAAAGTGGCTTGTGTTTGTGTTGGAACAAATTCTTTCGAATAGTCTTAAATATACCAATGAAAATGGTTCTATATCTATATATATGAAGTCTAAACATGTCTTAGTGATTGAAGATACGGGTATTGGTATTAGTGCAAGTGATCTAAATCGTGTATTTGAAAAGGGATATACAGGCATAAATGGGCGTAGTGATAAAACGGCAAGTGGTCTAGGTCTATATTTATGTAAGAATATTTTAGATATGCTGAATCATAAAATAACGATTGAATCGAGTGTTGGTAAGGGCACTCGAGTGATATTAGACCTTACGCATTTTGAAGGAAGAATTGAGTAATCTTACAATCTTGTAAGAATAGTGTTAGCTGAATCGATGGCTGCATTTTTGAATTCTTTGTAGAATTTTGGTGTACATGGAGGTAATGAATATGGCATTATTGGAAGTAAAAAATTTAAAAAAAGTATATACAACAAGATTTACACAGAATCAAGTACAGGCATTGACCAACGTAAACTTTAGTGTGAATAAAGGCGAATATGTCGCTATTATGGGTGAGTCTGGATCTGGTAAGACAACACTATTAAATATCTTGGCAGCTTTAGATAAACCAACAAGTGGACAAGTCTTATTACATGGTAAAGATATTACGCATATTTCAGAAAAAGAAATTGCGAACTTTCGAAGAGAACACTTGGGCTTTGTATTCCAAGATTTTAACTTATTAGATAATTTTAATAATCGCGATAATATTTTCTTGCCTTTGGTTTTAAGTAAGAAAAAATATCCAGAAATGAAAAAAAGATTGGATCCTATCGCAAAACAACTAGGAATTGAGGGTATTTTAGATAAGTTTCCATATGAAATTAGTGGTGGACAAAAGCAGCGTGTAGCTGTAGCTCGTGCTATCATCACAAATCCAGATCTAATTTTGGCCGATGAGCCAACGGGAGCTTTGGATTCAAAGAGTACAGAGGAACTTTTACATTTATTTGGAACAATCAATGCGAATCAACAAACAATCGTAATGGTTACTCATTCGACAAAGGCAGCAAGTCACGCTTCTCGCGTTCTGTTTATTAAGGATGGAAAAATTTTCCATGAAATTTATAAGGGAAACAAGAATTTAGATCAGATGTACCAATGTATTAGTGATACGTTGACATTATTAGCTACAGGTGGTGTGCATCATGAGTAGAGCTTTCTATTTAAATTTAGCTGTAGATAATTTGAAGAAGAATGCGCGTACCATCATTCCTTATATATTAACGAGTGTCTTAACGACAATGATGTTGTATATGGTTGTTTCTTTGGCAAATAATCCACATTTAAATGAAATTGTAGGAGGAGCATCTATAAAGCAGTTATTAGGTTTTGGCACTGTGATTATTGAAATCTTTGCGTTTATTTTCTTGTTCTATACACATAGTTTCTTGATTAAAAGAAGACAAAAAGAATTCGCATTATTCTCTATATTGGGAATGGAAAAGAAACACTTAGCTCGAGTTTTGTTTTATGAAACATTAATAACTCTACTTGTTTCATTAATTTTAGGAATTGGATTAGGTGTTTTACTGGATAAAGCGATGTTTTTGGTTATCGCAAAAATGATTGGTGCAGATATTATACTCGGCTTCTACTTTTCTTTTATAGGTATGAGACAATGTGTTCTTGTGATTGGATTGATTTATGTATTGATCTATTTCTATTCTATGATTCGTATTCATATTTCAAGTCCGATTGAATTACTTCATTCCAATCATATGGGCGAAAAAGAGCCTAAGGCCAAATGGTTTCTTTCCATTGTTGGTATTCTTTGTCTAGGTATTGGATACTATTTATCAATTACGACTAAAAATCCTTTAAGCGCACTCTACGTCTTTTTTGTGGCTGTAGTACTTGTCATTATTGGAACCTATTTATTATTTACATCGATTTCGGTCACTTTCTTAAAATTAATGAAGAAAAACAAGAATTACTATTATAAGACGAATCACTTTATTAGTATTTCTGGCATGATGTATCGTATGAAACAAAATGCCGTAGGACTAGCCAATATTTGTATTCTTTCAACAATGGTTTTAGTGATGTTGTCTACAACCCTTAGCATGTGGTCAAGTATTGATAGTATTGTGGATTCACAATATCCTAGAAGTGTAATGGGAAATGGATATGGGGATGCTTCCAATATTGATTTTGATGAAATGAATGAAGAATTGATTCGTATGGGCATTGTTCCCAAGAATCTTCTTGCGTATAAGAGATTGGATTATGCTGGATATTTAAAGAATGGAACTTTGATTACGGATTATAGTAATGAGGGCATGAATGCCGTAAATGAGATTCAAGAATTTTATTGTCTTTCGCTAAAGGATATTCAAGATTATGAAAATATCAAGGGTTCTTTAAAATCGAATGAAATTTATGTGTATTCTAATGTAGAAAAGGTTAAGGAGAAGACTTTATCTTTATTTGGAAAAGAATATGTTGTAAAGAAACAATTGGATCACTTGAAGATGGATGAAAATAATCCAAATGTGACAGAGCATTATTATATTATTGTGGATTTAGAAAAGACTTTAGAAATGATGCAAGAAGATCAGATACATGTGTATGGCGATAATGCGAGTGCAATACGTGCTTATTATTCGTTTGATTGTGATGCGAATGAGCGTGAAGTTATTAAAAAGTTAGGTCAGAATGAGAATATAAATGATTTTATTTGGACAAATAAATCGGATCAGAAACAAGGCTTGATTGAATTATATGCAGGAATCTTATTTATTGGAATCTTCTTAAGCTTCTTATTTATCATGGCAACCATTTTAATTATGTACTACAAACAGATTACAGAAGGCTATGAAGATAAGGATCGTTTTGAAATTATGCAAAAAGTGGGCCTTGAACAAAGTGATGTAAAGAAGGCTATTCACTCACAAGTGTTGACCGTATTCTTTATGCCTTTACTTGTTGCAGGACTTCATGTTTGTTTTGCGTATCCAATGATTGAAAAGCTGCTTCATTTGTTGTTTGTGAGTGATGCTTGGCTTTATATTCGAACAACAGCTATGTGTTTTGTGGCTTTTGCCCTAGTCTACATTGTGATTTATGTATTAACTTCAAAAGTGTATTATGGAATCGTGAAAAGAAATGTTTAATTGGATGTTGGGATTTATCTTGATTGGATTATGTATCTATATATATTATGTGAATCATCATGGAATTTAGTACTCGAATAGAGTACTATTTTTTTAGGTGATGATTATGTTTATTAATGGATTTGACATCTTGTGGGATGAAATTGATGATTATGTGGCAGATATTAAAAGTCTACGAAGTATCGATCAATTCATGTTTAATAAGCCGGTCACTTTCTTTTGTGGCGAAAATGGAAGTGGTAAATCTACTTTGTTAGAGGCTCTTGCGATTAAAAATGGATTGAATCCAGAAGGTGGAACAAGAAACTATGATTTTTCTACGTATGATTCGTATTCTAGTTTACACAAACATATGCGTTTGTGGCGTAATAGAAAACCGGATTGGATGTATTTCTTGCGTGCAGAAAGCTTCTATAATGTTGCGACAAAAGAAATGGAATATAGTGGTGTTTTTTCTGAAAGATATCATGATCAATCGCATGGTCAAAGTTTCTTTTCTGTATTGATGAAACAAACAAATAAAAATGGACTTTACTTGTTGGATGAACCAGAAGCAGCTTTATCTTGTCAAAATCAATTGGCATTACTCTATTTGATTCAATTGTGTGTGAAACAGAATTGTCAATTTATCATTGCGACACACTCACCTATTTTATTGGGGTTTCCGGATGCACAAATCTTATCGTTTGATGAGGATAAAGTGGAAGAGGTGGATTATAAATCGACGTCTAGCTATCAAACAATGAAATTATTCTTTGATCGCTATGATTATTTTGTGGAAGATATTAAAGAAAATGAAATTTGAAAATCATTTATGTTTTTAGGATAATGTATTTGTTTGGAGGGATATTGTGATTAAATTAATTGCGATTGGAAAGAATAAAGATAAGGCGTTACAGTCTTTAGAGAAAGAATATATGAAGCGATTGTCGGCTTTTTGTAAGTTTAGCGAAATCGAAGTCAAGGATGAAGCAAATGAGCATGTGTCTAGAGAAGCCGAGGTTTTATCGGTGAAGGAAAAAGAGGGAAATCGTGTTCTGGAAAAATTATCAGATCAAGATTTTGTGGTATTGCTTGATCTTCATGGCAAGATGATTGATTCTGAGACGTTTGCGAAAAATTTGGATATGTGGCAAATGAAGCATTCAAATATTGTTTTTGTGATTGCGGGAAGTCTAGGACCAAGTGAAAAATTAGTTTCTAGAGCGAATTATCGTTGGAAATTATCGGATCTAACTTTTACTCATTTAATGACCCGTGTATTGATGTTGGAACAGATTTATCGTGGTTTTATGATCAATAATGGTCGTAATTACCACAAGTAAGTGATGTAAGCGCTTTTTGTGAAATATTTTACTTGTGAAAAACTAGTCAATCAATTTATGTAGTGATATAATGGATGTGCAAAAAAATGACAGTAGGAGGAATATACATGACAAAGAGAACTGTTAAAGACCTTGATGTAGCTGGAAAAAAGGTCATCGTACGTTGTGATTTTAACGTGCCAAGAAAAGATGGTGTTATCACAGATGATAACCGTATCGTAATGGCTTTACCTACAATTAAATATTTAGTAGAAAACAAAGCTAAAGTTATTTTGATGTCTCACTTAGGAAAAGTTAAGACTGAAGAAGACAAAGCTAAAAACAACTTGGAATGCGTAGCCGTACGTTTACAAGAATTGTTACCAGATGTAAAAGTAACTTTCTGCCCAGTAACTCGTGGTGAAGAATTAGAAAACGCTGTAAATGCATTAGCTGATGGTGAAATCGTATTAATGCAAAATACTCGTTACGAAAAAGGCGAAAGTAAAAACGATCCTGAATTAGGTGCATATTGGGCTAGCTTAGGTGAAGTATTCGTTGAAGATGCATTTGGATCTGTTCACCGTGCTCACGCTTCTACTGTAGGTATCCCTACAAATATTAAAGAAAATGGATTAGGATTCTTAGTTGAAAAAGAAGTTACAATGTTAGGAAAAGCTGTTGATGAACCAGCTCACCCATTCGTAGCTATCATTGGTGGATCTAAAGTATCTAGTAAGATCGATGTTGTTGACAACTTATTGAAAAAAGCTGACAAAGTTATCATCGGTGGTGGAATGGCTTATACATTCTCTAAAGCTGTTGGTGGTTCAATCGGTACTTCATTAGTTGAAGATGACAAATTGGATTTAGCAAAAGAATATTTAGAAAAAGCTGGAGACAAATTAGTTCTTCCTGTAGATAACGTAATCGCTGATGCATTCAGTGAAGATGCTAACACTTCTGTTGCTGATGCTGGACAAATTCCTGATGGATGGATGGGATTAGATATTGGTCCTAAATCTGTTGAATTGTTCAGAAAAACTTTAGCTGGTGCTAAAACTGTAGTATGGAATGGACCTATGGGTGTATTCGAAATGCCTAAATTCGCTAAAGGTACTGAAGAAGTATGTAAAGCTATCTCTGAATTACCAGAAGCTATTACAGTAATCGGTGGTGGAGACTCTGCTGCTGCTGCAAAACAATTAGGATATGCAGACAAATTCTCTCACGTTTCAACTGGTGGTGGAGCTAGTTTGGAATATATGGAAGGTAAAACATTACCTGGTATCGCTATTATCAGCGAAAAGTAATAAGGAGATGTACTTAAGATGAGAAAACCTATTATCGTTGGAAACTGGAAAATGAACAAAAACAACGCTGAAACAAAAGCTTTCTTCGAAGCTGTTGATGGTGTTGCTGCTAGCGAAAATGCTACTTATGGAATTGGATGTCCATTTACTGATTTAAGAACTGCATTGGATCACGCTAAAAACTTAGTTGTAGCTGCTGAAAACTGCCACTTTGAAGATAGTGGAGCTTTCACTGGTGAAGTTAGTGTTCCTATGTTAGAAGAAATGGGAGTTAAATATTGCATTATCGGTCACTCAGAACGTCGTGAAATGTTCGGTGATACGGATGAAACAGTAAACAAAAAAGCAAAACGTTTAATTAAAGCTGGAATCACTCCAATCTTATGTGTTGGTGAAACAGAAGCTGATTACGATGCTGGAAACTCAGAAAAAGTAATTCGTGAAGAATTAGCTGGTTCTTTAGCTAACTTATGTCCAAAATGTGTTGGTGAAATGGTAATTGCTTATGAACCAATCTGGGCTATCGGAACTGGAAAATCTGCTTCAGTTGAAATTGCTGAAAACTGCTGTAAGATCGTACGTGACCAAGTTAAGGTTATGTATGGTGAAGAAGCTGCTGAAAAAGTACGTATCCAATATGGTGGAAGTGTTAAACCTAACAACATCGTTGAATATATGGCTCAACCAGATATCGATGGTGCATTAATTGGTGGTGCTAGTTTGAAAGAAGATAGCTTCACAGAAATCATTGAAAAAACAAAATAATTGATGAATATCTAGGCCTCTTTGAGGCCTTTTATTTTTAGTTATTTCTAACCAAAAATAAATTTTAGGGTTGTTTGTGATGTGGTTTCGTGGTAAACTAATCATGAACTATTTTAAATAGGGGGTAGAATAAAATGAACTTTGTAGAAAATAATGGTAAAAAAGTTGCAGCGATTTTATGTGTAGCATCTGCTTTCCCTGTTGTGGCAACAGTAGTTGCAGCTAAGGAAGAACCAGGATGGCATGGTGATCGCTATGTTAATGAAGATAAAACTGTAGCAAAAGGATGGCAAGAAATCGAAGGAAAATCTTACTATTTCTCAGAAGATGGAACAGTAAATTCTTCAAAGACTGAAGAAGCAACAACAGCTAGCGTTTCAAGTAACATTACAGGGGAAGTGAAAGAAACAGTAGCAACAGCTAGTCAAGAAGCTGTAAAAGAAGAAACAGAACAGAAAGCCGAAGAAGTAGTTGAAACTCCAGTAACTACAACTGAAGCAACAGATACAACTGAAACTCCAGCAGAAACACCTGCTCCAGAACAGACTGAGACACCAGCTCCTGAACAGACTGTAACACCTGCTCCAGAACAAACTGAGACTCCAGCTCCTGAGCAAACTGTAACACCTGCTCCTGAACAAACTGAGACTCCAGCTCCTGAACAGACTGTAACACCTGCTCCAGAACAAACTGAGACACCAGCACCTGAGCAAACTGTAACACCTGCTCCAGAACAAACTGAAACTCCAGCGCCTGAACAGACTGTAACACCTGCTCCAGAACAAACTGAAACTCCAGCACCTGAGCAAACTGTAACACCTGCTCCAGAACAAACTGAAACTCCAGCACCTGAACAGACTGTAACACCTGCAGCTAGTACTTTAGGACAAAGAATTTCTGCTGAAGCACAGAAATTAGTAGGTGTAACTGATGGATTATGGTGTACACAAGTTGTACAACAAGCTTTGGCAAATGCCGGTGTAAGTGATGCTTATCAATTATGGCCAGATCAATACGCAGGTCAATATGGATACTACACTAACGATCCTCAAGAAGGTGACTTATTGTACTATAACAATGGTGGACGTGGTGTTGACCACATCGCTATCTATATTGGAAATGGACAAGCTGTTCATGGAAACTACGAAGGTAAGACTGTAATTGCTAGTGCATATTTAAGCACAGCAGCATCTCCACAATTCATTCGTGTTGTTAGATAATTTTAAATTTTAGCTTGGCTTTTTTAGCCAGGCTTTTTTTGTATA
>OKRV01001073.1_pt1 | contig 17422 bp, 18 predicted proteins | sample 1601201 | NCBI WGS metagenome assembly OKRV01 (sample SAMEA3541540, study PRJEB24748) | human gut metagenome | biome: human gut; feature: human-associated habitat; material: faeces | place: China | collected 2012 | reverse complement strand
ATGACTGAAAAAGACATCACATCGGCCCTGGAAAAACTGGACGGCGAATATGAGAAAACCAACAGAACCTACACGGATGCAATGCAGGCAAAAGCCAAGGAAACCAGAACGACACTCGACGGTCTGGTACAGCAGGCAAATGGTCTTGCTGACGCTCCTGACGGCAACGACAAGAAGCAGATGCAAAGCCTCGCATCCCAGTGGAAAAGCACGGAAATAACGTCTGACAACCTGTCCGACGCTATTTCGGCTTCGACCGAACTGAAGAACCTCATCTCCAAAGTGGATAAAGCCAAGAAGGATGCGGACGCGAAGAAGAAAGCCGAGGAAGAGGCCAAGGCAAAAGCGGAAGCGGAACGACAGGCCCAAGCCCAACAGGAGCAGCAGCAGGCGCAGCAGCCTCAGCAGAATCCATACGGGAACATGTACTACTGGGGCGGGGGATATGGTTCGACTGGTGGATCAACCGGCGGATCAACCGGCAACAGTGGGGGAGGGGTATCCCCGCAACCGCAGCAGGAGACGCCACCCAAGGGCAACAGTGGCGGCAACGTCGGCTGAAAAAACGGGAAAGCCGAGGCAATTGACCTCGGCTTTCCCGTTAATCCCATGCATCAGAACATGTCGGGGTAATCCTCATCGTCCACGTCATCATCTTCAACCTCGACAGGCTTCGGACGACGACGGGAAACGGCAGCCTTGCGACGTGGCTTGACCGCGATTTCACCGGTATCCTCGTCCACCTCATCATCGGAATCAGCCTCATCGAAGTCAGTATCCGCAAGAAGAGCCGCCTCATCATCGGCCTTGGAAGGCTTTGCGTTCACATGCTTGTCTCGCCAAGCGATAAGAGCCTCGATATCCTCATCGGTGAAGTCCTCATCGTATTCGAAGCTTCCATCTCGCACGCCTCCGCCAACAATCGTGAGATTATCCAAACGATAGCTGACACCGCTACCGGTCTGAGTCTTCCACGCACGTGCCGTAACCGAAGCCTGCACGTTCTGACCGGGATACACCAGCTTATCCCATAAGACCTTGACTTCCTTGGCCTTGGCATCACGCTCCTGAGCCTCCTCAAGATTGCGCGTCGCCTCCAGAACGAGCGTCTTCGCCTCCTCCCGAGCGTCTTCATCAGCCGTAGCGTAAGCGGCTCGGGCATCATTAAGATTGGCTTGAGCGGCCTGAATGTCCTCCTTTGTCCCGAGAATCGGTTCGGGGAGCTCACGCAGGATTCCTTCATCGTCGATGTAGCGGATTCCGGGACGACCAGCCTTGGAGCTACGACTGAAGTTCACATAAAAATGGTTGGCTCGATTCGGATATTTATCGGTCATGAGGACGGTTTTATCACCGTCAAGGATTTCATCCTCGTCGGCATCCTTGAGACCGTCATTGGAAACGATACGATCCTTCTTACCCCATTTCTTCAAGGCGATGGCGTTGGCTTCCGCATTCTTGCTCAGCTTCTGAAGGATTCGGACGGTTCGCATGTGATCGGGGTCATCCTTGTCGAGAAGCACAGGGAACCCGTATGCAGGCGTGCTTTCGTTTTTCTTCTCATCGTCCTTCTTGGCGGACTTGTCATCGTCCTTGTTTCCCTTGAATGCGACCGCCTCGTAGAGCTTGGGCCATCCCATCTGGATGACTCCGGTTTTCGCGTGAGTTAGCAGTTCTGTTGCCATGATGGTTCCTCCTTGACGATTTAGACGATCGCTCCACAGTGCATTGAGGATGGGAGTTTTCGTCTTCTCTTCTTTTTTCTATGTGGACATATTCAAATATACGCAGTTATCTGAACATGTATATTATTCGGCGTGTTGCCTTTATTTCCAAGGCGTTTCTCCTTGTTAGAGAATGCTGAAAAACGCAGTTTTCTGCATGTTGTACAATGGGAGCGTGAACACAACCAGAAGACTGGACGACACCAGTCCGACCACTGCATCCAGGAGAGGCGAATGAACCAGCTATCAATCAGACGCCTGCGCCAGCTAGCAGGAAAAACCAAAAACGAGATAGCCGACCTGCTGGGCATGAGCGTCAACACGTACAGCAAGTACGAGGACAACCCCATGAGCCTGTCCTACGCCGCATACCATCAGCTCATCGAATATCTCGAAACAGCAATCCAAATCAGGAAAAAACTGGAAAAGGAGCAACCTATGAACACCCCCATCAAAGCGAAAGTCCGATTCGTCGCACCCGACGAAGACGACGAGGACCGTCTCAGCGACTACACAGTGCCGATCCCCGAAGGGCTGACCGAGGAATTCCACCCCTCGCAACCCGTCACACCGAAGCAGCTCCTCGACTGGGAAACCAAGAACAAGGAACCATACCCGGGTTATTCGGAGGAATTCTTCAACTGGGAGAACGCTTGGGAAGAGGTCAACCGCGCCCAGCAGAAAGCCGATGGCGGATATCTCCACCTCTCCGACCCGGTGCCCGTCAGCCCGGAGTTCGACGAGACGACCGGAGAACCCATCACCTACGACGAGCCTCACGTCGTCGTGGATCCGGAAAGCGGCAACACCAGCGTGTACGTCGACGAGGCTGACATGTCAGCCCAGGAAATCGCCGAATCCGATCCAGTGAACAACAAGTAGCCTCCCCACATACCGTTCCGGCATGCTCCGTCCATAGGCATGCCCGGAACTTGAATCCAAGAAGGAAAGACACCAATGGCCTACGCGAAAATCATCGACATCGACGACCCCGGCTACTTCCGGTTGAAATCAATCGACCAAAGCCAATTGAAACAATTCCTGAAAAACCCGGCCGACTGGGCATATCACCGTCTCAACGACGACCACAAGCCCACCGACGCCATGAAGTTCGGTACGGCGTTCCACGCTTACCTGCTCGGCACCAGCGACGTTGTCAGCCTGCCTGAGGGAGAGAGCTTCAGGAGCAAAGACAACCAGAAGTGGCGAGCAGACCAGCTGGAAGCAGGAAACATCATCGTCTCCTACAATGACATGCAACTGCTCAAACGCATGAAAGAAGGCATCGAACAGACCAGTCTCATGCCCGAATACCCCGATTACATGGAAATCATCGAACAGGGAACCAAGGAACAGTGCATCGAATGGAAGGACCGTCAAACCGGTCTGATGCTCAAGGCGAAGCCTGATCTGATTCCTGCCGGCACCGATTACCTGGTCGATTTGAAAACCGCCCAGAAGGCCGACGCGGAATCATTCGCCAAGGAAGTCATCAACTACGGTTATCACATTCAGACCGTTTTCTACCGTGCCGCGGTAGCCGCATGCAAGCCGGACGCCTTCGACCGTGGATCCAAGGCTCCCAGCACCATGCAATTCTGGGTGTTCGAGAAATCCGATGCCTGCGACTGGCAGCCTTTCAGCATCAGCGATGACAATCCGATCACGAATCTTGCCGCGACCAGCATCCGCCAAGCACTCTTGGGCATCGCCTTGATGGTCAAGAAAGCCAAGGAGGAAGGCTACGCAGAGAACACTCCAGACCCCGTGGACGCCGCCGCGAAGTATGCGCTCCGACATGGTTTCAACAAGAAGGTCAAGGAGGTTTCGTTCCAGAACTGGCAGCTGCTGACTGCGGAAAACATGCTCTGCGATCTCGCCAGCTGATTGCCTGAGGGTTGACGGAGAGGACCATCCAGCACGATGATCCTCTCTTCTTTTTTTATCGTTTGCTCGTTATACTGAATATGTCCACATACAGTAAAGACGACAGAACCAACGCCAATGCCATCAGCACCTCGAACACGCCGGACAACATCCAGCAATCCAAGAAAACCAGCCAACTACAAACGCAGAGGCTACGCCCACGAGTTCACCATCCCAATCGAATGGTGGAGTACGACCGACACCATACAGACGGAACGCATGCGAGCCAGACGAAGGGCATGGGTGAGGGACTACGCGAAAAACGAATGGCGCAACCTCAAGAAAACAGGAAAAGCCTGGAAAGTGGAACGGTTCATCGCCCTTATAGGCGTAGCCTGTCCAAGCCAGAAAAACATTTTCCCGGCGAGAGCGGCCGAAACCATCAAACCCATCATCGACGGTGGCAGTGATGCCCGACTCTGGGACGACGATGACAGCCAGCACCGGCACAGCACCGTATACATCCAACTGCCAACACCGGCACCAGTCAACCATTACAGGCTGAGCGTGCTCATCATCCCGGTGCCGGAATCAATGCCGAAATACCAGATCACCTCACGTCTCGCATCGAACATCGACCAGCATTGGCGAAATAATCCCAATCCGCCGGCATGGCACGACGGGTACTCGGTGTCATTCACGATTCCCGACAAACAGTGGATAACCAGCAACTATACGGATAGTGACCTCATCGCCAGACAGAACGGCGAACGGAAATCAGCCACATGGGGGAGGGGAGGCAGCTTCGGCATTCGGGAACGAGTACGCGCACAACTCATCGAACTGGCCTTCCAACAGTGGAAAAGACAAGCCTACCGTCCGTATGAAAGATTCGCCATCATCGCCGGAATCGCATACCCGTACGGGGTGAAAACCGCCGACCCTGACAATGCGGCGGAAACGGTGAACACCATACTGCATTCGGGAACCCGCATCGGAGCCTGGCCGGATGTGAACAGCCAGCATTGCAGGGGAGTGGCTTTCGTACGTCTGCCGAATCTCATGACGGGAAACCATATGGTCAGACTTTTTGTTTTCCCGGTGCCCGAGAATTTTCAGATGGCGCAGAGCATAGCCGAAAGCTCCATCGACGCTTGGGGCGAACATGATCGGAGAATGCGTTGAACCTGAGACAAGTGCTAGTCCAGACCGCGATAGGACTCATCGCTATCCTCATAGCCGTCCTATATGCGATGTTCATCGTCCCGCAGGACTGGTTCATCGACTCCAGAGAATCAGTCATCACCATATCGGTCATAATCTGCGCGACCGGATACATCATCACGGTCTGGGTCCGTTATATCCGTCATCTCATACGCCGGAGAATCGATCAACGAATCATCCGCGACGCCGAATCCGAAGGTGAAAACAGGTCTTTGGAAAAAACCGAAAATTCTTCGAAATGAACCGGCCGCAACCATACGATTGAACAGGAAGCACATCCATCAATCTCAGAGAAAGAGCCGATAATGGTATGGACACCAGCGACACAGCCGCGTGACCCCCTTGGTAGATTCCGGAAAACCAATCTCGTCCCCGGCGAATACACGTACACCACGCGCAGCGGCATCGTCAAGAAATACTATGTCAACGATATGAACCAGCTGGCAGACGGGTCCACCATCCTGCACATGAGCGCCCAAGGCAAGGTGTTCGGCAGTTTCAAGACCCAGAACCCCATCGAACGCATCCACATCATCGGCAACAGCGATATGGAACAGATGGCCGTCGCGGCGTCCGGGGAAACCACATTCGGCGTGATCAACCACAGCAAGGCCGCCCCACCGGATGTGTTCAGCCTCAACCGCGGACATGATTTCCAACCGGTCGGCTCCAACCTGCCGGACGGGGAAACATCCTTTGGGGGAAGAGCGGCTCAAATCACCGGCCGTCCGGACGGGAAAACCTATGACACGTTGAACGCCCAGAAAGCCGAACAAGCCAACCTCGCGGCGTTCGCAGACCCAAGCAACCGCGTCTATTCCGCTGACCCCGGCGACTTCGCCGAAGCTGCGGTCCAAGCCCGGCATTACTACGAGAAGGAATTCGGGCTCAGCGAATCCCAAGCCCGGGAAATGCCGGTCTACGTGTATGCGGACAAGAACGGCAACGTCACCGTGAAACCCGCATACAAGCCTGAAAGCGTTCCCATGAGCGAACTGGGCATGAAACCAGGAGATCCCGTTCCCGAAGGATTCCACGTGAACGGAGATAATCTCGTCGCCATGGTCGCCCAGAGAAGCCCCAACACCCACGGCGGCAGCGGCAGCGTCCGTCTTCGCGGCCGGGACCTCACACGCATGACCCGCGCCATGCAGAAGGATGGTCTCAAGAGCGTCGACTTCACCGTGAGCGGAGGCACCAAGGTATCCACAAAAAACGGCAAACCGTTGCAGAACGCCTTGCATTTCCGCACCGACTATATGAACCCCCACAGCGGAGACGACATCACCGTATGGGGTTCCATCGAAGCGAAACAGTACGGGACGCAGCCGGTCAAGGCACGCAGGGAGTTCACCACCAACGAGGAATTCCAAGACTATACGCGCAAGGTGCAAGCAGTCCGTGAACGGGCGGCCGCACCATACGTGGATCCGCAATCCCCACAGGCGGCCGCGAAACTGCTGCGGGCCAAGTATGGGACGAATCGGTTCTACAGCAGCGACATCCAGATGCGCGACGGCAAAGAGGGAGTGGCCTTTGCCGTCAACACTCCTGGCGGACACGCCCGCATGCTGTCCAACGGGAACGGTGTCTGCATCGGCAAGGAGCCGGCCGACGCGGAGGGCTTCGCATCCATGTTCAATAACGGCAAGAGTCCGGCCAATCGCATCACCGCCGACAACGTGAAGGTCTTGTCGGATGGTAATTTCCGCGTCCGGAAAAACGGTCAGGAAACGTTCTACACGCCATCCCTGTCCACTACCCGCGGGACTCGTAGCCGCAACGGAAAACTTTACGGCTACAACGAGGCCGGAGATTTCATGGAATTGCCGAATCGCTGACTCTAGGAAAATGCCGGGTGGTTTTTTACTTCCCGGCATTTTACCTGTTATACTGAATCTGTCCACATAGAAAAAAGTGAAGTCAGGAGACCCAAATCCACCATGCCCATCATCGAATTCGACACGAAGATGCGAGGCTACGATCCCCAACAAGTCAATGACGCCGTAACCAATTTCCAGGACACCATCAACAAGTATGCGCAAGCAAACACTGATCTGAAGAGAACCCTGGATACGGTCAACAACCAGTTCACCCAGGCAAACCAAGACATCGATCAGCTGCAAGCCGAAAACAAGAAGCTCTCCGAACGGATCGAAGAGCTCGAAAAGCAGAACGACGATCTGGAAGCAAAACTCAAGAACAAGTACACGAGCGTGGGCGACGATGTGAGGAAACTCCTCGAAGACACCCAGACCGTTTATCATGCTGCGGAAAAGAACGCAGCCGACATCAAGAACAAGGCGCTGCAGGAAGCTGAAAACATTCGCAAGCAGAGCCAGTCCGCCGCGGAGAAAGCGATAGTGGACGCGCGGCAGGTCGCCGAAAAGAACGTGAAGGAATCCCAAGCGAAGTCGAAGCAGATCATCGAATCCGCGCAGCAGTCCGCCGCACAGTTGCGTAAGGAAGCCGACTCGTATGCCACTGGACGGCAAAACATCGCGGAGCAGGCCGATGCAAGGGTTCGTGCGATTCTCGGCCGTCTTGAGGAGGCAAGCAAAGTGCTTGACAACGCCTACCAGTCCGGACGCAAGCCTAACGCCACTACAGTCCAGTCAGCTCCGAAGGATGCGCCAACACCGGTCATCGCCGGCCAGGCCACTAATCCGAACGAGGCAGATCTTGAAGACGATAGGACCATCGCCTTCGCTCAAATCCGTGCGAAGAACACCGCATCAGCACCCGCGACCCCTGTTGACGCCCAATAAGACCATTCCCGGAACGTGAGAATCTTGATCCTCCAATACGTAATGGTTATGACCGGAGGATATGCCAGTTCATGGCTTATCCTCCATGTCGGCATGCTGTTCGGGCAAGGCGCGAAGAACGCCGGATCATTGGGTCTCATGCTCCTGTTCAAGGAGCTGATCATTGACTGAAAAAACATCCCTCAAGCAGTCCCGTAATCCTTTCCTGACCATCGGACGCTATGTTCGGCAGGTAATCGATGAAACCCGTAAGACGGTGACTCCAACCGCCCGCGAATGGTTGGCCTGGAGTATTGCCGCATTCGTGTTCGTCATCCTGCTCATGATATTGGTCACGGGCATGGATTTCGGGCTCGGCAAACTCACTCTCATGGTGTTCGGGTGACGGTAACACATCCCGTGACCCTTGCCATGCTGCTATGGATGGGTATCGCCCTGCTCACGTTTCTTCTCATGAGCGTATGGACGGATAATCCACAGCATCGCAGCACCTATCGTCATTGGGCTGTCGCATACCTGACAGCCCTGATCGTCTTCATCGCCGTCTTCTATTCCGAAGGAACCTATGGCCGTTCTCATCATCGTTTTGAAACCCATCGTCGCCGTCCTGAGCGTCCTGCTATCCCTGCTGATTCTTCTGCACAAAGGCAAGGGCGGGGGATTGTCCGACATGTTCGGCGGCGGCTTGACCGCAAACGCGGGCACATCCGGGGTCGCGGAGAAGAACCTCAACCGTTGGACGGTCGGCATCGCGATCCTATGGGTTTTGCTGATCGTCTCGATCAGCCTCATCGCAAAAACCATCTAGCGAAACAGGAGACCTCATGCTAATTGCCATCATCTGCCTCTTTACGGGCTTCATCCTTGGCTTCTTCACCGCAGCCCTATGCCAAGCAGCATCGCACTCAGATTCCGACAGAAAGAACGACCAATGAAAAACAACTGGTTCTGCCCCAACTGCGGGCAACCGATGGAAGCACAACGCCACGTAGACAACTCCACCGGCCGAATCACATGGACAATCGGCTGCCTCAACCCGAAACACTTCCACACACACGGCTACATGAACGCCGCCATCGCCGAAACCGCTGAAACCTACGATCTTACGCTGGTCGATATTTATGGCCTCACCAAAGATCATCCGGAATGGTTCCTGGACGACGGCATCCACCTCACAGACGAAGGCGCATCAGCCGTCGCCGATGCCGTGGCAGAGGCAGTGCTGACAGATTGAAAACAATTCCCCTACTCTGCGCGCAGAGTGGGGGGATTAACATTTTACGGAATAAAAAATGAACATAAAATGAAGGAATTCCTAATTTTTTCTTAATTCGTCTTCACAATCATTGAAAGCGGTGCTGCAAAGGTGTAGGCTTGATGTAGATCGATCGTTCAGTCGGCTGTGGTGGAAGGATTCGACGAGGATCTTCGCACTGCTCTGTGGGGCAGAAACTCGCCTGCGGGAATGCTCATTCGAAAACGGACGCTACGGCCGCTGGAAGGAGGGATCGGACTGTTGAAGAACGATGACGAGAAAGGGGCGATTGGAATGTTGAAATGGAGAGCATTATTGGTTGCTGTTGTGCTCAGTGTGTTTGTCGCTTGTCCTGCGATGGCGGCGGACGCGAATGAATCGTCGGACACGGTTTTGGACAATGCGGTCCATGAAGGATTTGTGTCGGAAGATGAAAATGTCAACGCAGCGCTTGCTGTGGCGCAGCGGGTACATGATGCGTTTGTTGCTTCGTTTGAAGGCGATTTTGTTTTCCTGGATAAAAATGATTTCGCCAGCGATTATCTTTATCAGCAGGTGGAAGGGCGCAATGCCTGGTGCCGCCACAGCGCTTGCGGCTACGATATCACCGATAAAGAAAGCGCGTCCTATGTGGATGGCTACTATCTGGTGAATGATCACACGATGAAAGTCGTTATTTCCTATGCGATTCACTATAACCTCAACACTGGATCTGACAGCGGCTGGCCGGATTATACACAGCTCGTCAGCGCTGAGGGGATGGTTTTGACCAAGCAGGACGGCATGTGGAAGGTGTCGCGGCTGATCGATAATATGTATCGCGCCAATGATGCGATCAATGCATTTTACGAAAATCTTGAAAGCACAGACACCGATGGCTCGGTGCCGAGCGCGGCACAGATTGTTAAAGATATGACATTCCAGGATTATGTTTCTCTCTGGGATGAAAACGTCGGCGACACACCACAGATCTACTGGGACGGCGTCAAGCTCGAATTCCCTGATCAGCAGCCAGTCGTGCAAAACGGCGTTTCTCTGGCGCCATCGCGGCTGATCGTTGCCGCCATGCCTGGGGAATACACCGTGAATATCTTGCAGAGCGATCCGTGGAGGAAGATCAGCGTCGAGCCTGTGGGCACAGAGCCGGATTACTGGCTCACCTTCTCGCAGGGACACGACGGCCTCCTGCCATCCTACACCGTTGACTATGGCACAGCAGATAATTATGACCCAGCCCAGCACAAAGAAGCAACGATGAACGTGCCGGTGCAGATCGTTGGCGATCGCCTGATGCTGCCAGTGCGCGCGTTGATCGAGCCATTCGCCGATGTGGTCTGGGATTGTGGCAGCAACATCATCTATATCATCAGCCGCTGATAGCGAAAAATGGAACCCCATGCAGGGTTCCATTTTTTGTGCAATCTTTTATTTTAGACCATCGCGGCATCTTTTTCCAGCTTTTGGCACAAACGCTGCCTGGCTGGCTGCGAAATCTGCGCTCAGCTTTCGCGCGCCTGCACAAGCTCGATCGCTTCTTTGCCGGTGATGCGTTCTGGTGTGAGCTTGAGGATGCAGAGCGCCGACCAATGGCGATGGATCTCTTCAGCGAGATGATCGTTTGATTCGTGGGGCGCGTATTTGCGGCCAAGCGCTTCGATCGCGGCGCGCTTTTCGTCGTCGTCCGTGATCTCTGACAGCTGGCCAAAACAGATCACGCTGCGGTAGTAGGTTGTGTATGCTTCTGGCACGATGTGGTCTTCTGCGACAACGCAAAAACTTGCGCGGCTGTCGCGGCGGGCGAGCTCCAGCTTCATCCCTTCTCTGGCGCAGTGAAAATAGAGTGCGTCGTCTGTGTAGACATAGCTCAGCGGCACAGCGTAGGGAAAATCGTCACCAGCAAGAGCGAGCACACCGTGGCTCTCCTGGGCGAGAATATCAGCGCAGGCTTCAGGCGCGAGCGCCTGGCGCTTGCGGCGCATGTCGTGTGTCATGGGGCGTGGCCTCCTTTGCGAGATAGTGCGTTCACTATAACAGGCGGCGCCCCGCGCTGTCAAGGGCGATGTCTTGCGCAGCGTGGAATTTTGCGTTATAATGAAAACGTTGGCCTCAGTGGGGCCGATATTTTTTTCATGTTTTCACAGAAAGGAGCGACGGTAGTGACCGCCAATAAATTAAAACGTTACATTCTGTTTTTCATCGGTGTCTTTATCAATTCGTTCGGCATCAGCGTCATCACCAAAGCCGATCTCGGCACCTCGCCGATCTCTTCCGTGCCGTATGTGCTGAGCCTCAATTTTCCCTTCAGCCTCGGCGAATTTACCATCGCCGTGAATATGCTCATGGTGCTTGCGCAGCTCGTCATTCTCCGGCGCAATTTTAAGCTTGAGCACGCGCTGCAGATCCCGATCTGCGTCGTCTTTGGCTATGCCATCGATCTTACCGGCATTTTTATAGAAAACGTGAGCCTGGATCTGTATATTGAAAAGATCCTTTTCCTGTTGGCAGGCTGCGTCATCCTCGGCTTTGGTGTGTATCTTGAGATGCTCGCCAACGTCGCCATGCTTCCCGGAGAATCCCTCGTGCGCGCCATCAGCACCACCTGGCACACCGATTTTGGCTACACCAAGATCGCCAACGACGTCACCATGACCGTCGTCGCCGTCATGCTTTCGTTCGTGTTTGCACACCGACTCAACGGCGTTCGCGAAGGCACCCTCGTCGCCGCTTTTCTCGTCGGCTATATCGCTCGGCTCTTTGGTCGCAAGATCCACATTTTCGACCGCACCATCGCCGAAGTCGAGAGCGACGTCGTTCCAACCTATGCAGAGATGCAGCACGGCGGCTGGGTGATCTCCATCGGCCGTCAGTACGGCAGCGGCGGCCATGCCATTGGTCAATATCTCGCCCTCAAGCTCGGCTTTGATTTTTACGACAAGGAGATCATCTCCGAGACCGCCGGCATCACCGGCTATTCCGAAGACTACATCCAGAAAAACGAGGAGAGCATGGGCAGCCACCTCATCCACGATCTTTTCAATCAGATGTATGTCTATTCCAACAGCGACGACGCACCGAAGGACGTCATCTTCGGCGCTCAGACAAAAGTCATCCGCGATCTTGCCGCTGGCGGCAACTGCGTCATCGTCGGTCGCTGCTCCGATTATATCCTGCGCGATTACGACCGCTGCGTCAGCCTCTTCCTGCACGCACCCCTCGAGCGCCGCGTAGCGCGCATCATCCGCACAGAAAATATGGACGAAGCACAGGCCCGCACCGACCGCCGCCGCGCCGATAACTATAATTACTACACCAACCAAACTTGGGGCTACTCCGACCACTACGACCTCTGTATCGACACCACCCTCGGTCGCGAATTCATCCTCGATGCCGTGCGCGAAGTAATGAAGCAGAAAGAAGCGGTGGAGGGGTGAGACAGATCAGAGCTGATCGCGCTTTAGAGTGCGGACAGCTCTGTTTTTTTATAGGGCGTGATCTGCTCTTTCTAAAGTGTGAGCGATGGCGTATAATGAAAGTAATATAAGAGGAGGTGCAACATGGAGGAAAACGCGGTATTTTATCAGCCAAATCTTGCAGATATTAAAGCGACCAGTATTGATGGACGGCAAAGCGCCTATCGCTCCATTAATACAGCAATAGTTTTGACTTATTGGCGGATTGGGAAATTTATCAGTTTGAGCAAAGGTGCTTGATTATGGAAACTAATAAAGTGATAACCAAATTGCCTTTATATACTCTGAAAATTGTTCCTAGTGTCAGAAATATGAAAAATCGAAGAGTAGTAAATCACCATTGATTTGTAAAAGTCCAATGGTATGAAGTCAAGAGGGTGAGGCAATAAAAAACAAGCAAAAAACAGCACGATATGAGAAAAATGGCCGCACCTACCTAAGCCCTGCTTCCTGTAATTTTTTCACAGGGCTTGGAGATCACCAGAACGCATCCGTCAAGATGCTTAATCCTCTGGTGGAATATACAGGCGGTTATCTTTCAGCAGTCGGAAGATAAGCCGCACCAGTTTTCGAGCAGTTAGAGCGAGTGCACGTTTGTGCTGGTATTTATTGACCTCATGGTATTTAAGGTCATAATAACGTCGAAACTCAGAGTCGCATCTTCTCACAGAGTTTGCAGCTTCCAGCAAATAGTATCTGAGGTAACGATTGCCAGACTTAATCAGACGGGAGTTTTCAGATTCAAAAGGGCCAGATTGGTGTTGAGTCCAAACAAGACCTGCATATTTGGCAACAGCAGCATGAGAATGGAAACGGCGAATATCACCAATTTCAGCAATGATTCCAGCGGAATAAGCTTTGCCAATTCCAGGAATGGAGGTCAAAGTATTCGGGATGATCTCAAAGTGCTTTTCAATGGCGCCATCTAAAGTCTTGATTTGGTCCTGTAACGCTTTCATTGAAGCGATTGAAACAGCCATCGCCTGGTTAACAGAATCATTGATCGTCTTGGGCAAACGATAGGATGCCCGGGCGGCAGCCTGTACAGTCTTAGCCGTCTTTTCAGGATCGGAAAACCTTCCACGACCAGCCTTTGAAATAAAAGCAGTCAGATCATCCAGATCCGCATAGGCCAGCTCATCTACCGTCTCGAAGTGTTCCATCAAAGCCAGAGTTGTGGCACTGGCGTTTGGGATAGAAGGATCTTGAGCAATACCAGAGCATTTCAGAAAAAGGTAATTGGCGAAACGATTCTTTTCGCGAGAAAGATTTTGCACCACCTCAAAACGCATTCTGGTAAGCGTTCTGAGCGCTCTATAACGGTAATCTTCCATATAGACCTCCTTATTGATACGGCCAAAGCGAAGATGGTCAGCAATCACAAAAGCGTCAACCTCATCGTTTTTTGGTAAATCAGGATAAGCCTTTTTAAAGCCCTCGACCTGCTTAGGATTGAGAACATGAATCTTACGTTCGAAGCTACCAAGAGCGCCGTCTTCACGAAGCGCGTAGACCAAACCATCACCGTAGATAGAGGTAGCCTCAAGACCGATAGAAACCCTTGAGAGATGCAAAGACTGAAGTGCAGAGACAATCTTTTCGGATAACAGTTTAGCGTCCTTGGGACTATTCATGAGAGAAAAAGAAGAATACTTATCCCCATCAGGCCGCATGAGGTAAGCAAAATGTGTACGGCTACTCACATCAATGCCAACAAAAAGTGAATTCAAATCAATCACCTCCCTAAGTGGGGAATACAGGTCAGCAGGTTCTGAGATGCCCATGATCACCGGAGCATCAGCACCCTTGCATATTAGAATCAAGCCAAAGCAGACCAATGCGAAAGACCTTACTGCTGAAAGGCCGGTCAAGTCTTTGGTAAACAGCCAATGAGTATGCAGCTAACTTCCGGATCAGGGGAACAGACTTTCAATGAAGCAGCCAAATGGCTCAACAGGAGAAAAAAGAACTCGCACCTGCTGTCCTACAGCTATTGTATCATGGGCAATTCAGAGCCTGCTGATTAAATGAAGTGTGCTAAGCAGATACACTATAAATCATCTGCAAATCTTATTATACGAGGGAGAGGAAGTCATGAGAATAAGAAAGAAAATCATTGTTGCCGCCGCATTGCTTTGTGGCATACTTGTAGCGCCAACGCCATCGTTTGCTTATCGGGAATTTACGTATAATGGCAGTGTTATTTATGAATTTGTATATGAGAATAATATGCCTAGCTACACCCTTAGTCAGCCAATTACCATCCATGTAGATGGTAAATATATCCCATCTGATGTTGACCCAACTATTAGAAGTGGGCGTACCATGGTGCCTCTTCGAGCTGCAGGAGAAGCCCTGGGAGCTCAAGTGACATGGGATCAGAGCACACAGACTGCAACAGCAATGAAAGATGATCGAGTAGTTCAATTTCGCTTAAACAGCCAAACGTATTATGTAAATGGACAAGCGCAATACACGGATGTGGCACCAACAATGATTAATAACAGAACGCTGCTGCCTTTACGTGTTTTTGCAGAAGCATTGAATGCAGATGTATTCTGTGATCAATCCTTGTATGATGTGCAGATTGACACACCGGCAGCAAATATTGCTGAGCCGAACATTCCTGCCGATGTTACTCAGAAAACGGCTAATTTTATAAAGAAATACTATGTGCAGCCGGATCCGGCCGATCCTGTTGTAGGGAGCTGGAGAAGTCAATATATTGCATTCGAAGTACCAAAAGATTCCTATAAGTTCATCACTAAAACAGGGGATAATAAATACCAAACAGTGGAAATGACTGTAAGAGATAACGCGTCTCATGATATTGAATATTACGAAATCACTCGTAATGATAAAACGTATTATTCAGGGAACAATATATTCTATGTTAATGAAGGCTTGCGTTTGTATTCATTAAGTCAGCCGATGGGATGGGAAATGTATGTTTCATACTATTCAGTTGGAAAAAATACAATGCAGTGCATTACATCTTATAACACTTTTGGGGAACCAATAAAAGAAGAAAATAATTTTTTGAAAATAAATCCACTGACAAAGTTCTAAGCAATGGAATTCATTTAAGGAAGATTACTCGGAGACAGCTTTCAGAAGAAAATTTTTTAAAAGGAGTAAGAATATATGAATAGAAAAATTATTGCTACATCTATGGTTGCAGCACTAGCTTTTACCAGTGCAACACCAAGTTTTGCGGCAACAGATTTACAAATAATTTCTAGTACACATCAAGAAAATATTCCAATCATTATAAATGGCGAGGAGATTGTTTGTGATCAGCCGCCTGTAATCATGGAAGGCCGCACATTGGTACCATTGCGTGCTATTTTTGAAGGCCTTGGTGCAGAAGTTTACTGGAATAATGATACGAGAAGTGTAACAGCAACAAAGGATGGAACAACAATCTTCTTAACTATTGGCAGCTCAGTTTTATATAAGAACGGAGAAGCGACTCACATGGATGTTCCGGGACAGATCATCAATGAAAGAACAGTGGTTCCTGTTCGCGCGGTCTCTGAGTCTTTTGGTGCTAATGTATATTGGGACAATGACACACGGACTGTTCGTGTCTACACTGATACTTATACCGAGCCGGAAGAGCCTTCTGAACCAGAAATTTCAGAGGATAATACAGATGCTAAACCGGAGAATCCTGAGGTGAATCCACCGGAAGAAGAACGGCCTCCTGTAGTGGATGATCAGGCTGCCGCATATAATTCTGCGATGGATCTTTATAGGAATGGCTACTCCTATCAGGCCTATTACGCTTTCCGTGACCTTGGTAATTATCGAGACAGTGCAGAGATGATGGAAAAAGCACAGCTATTGAATTTTGTTTCTTACAATTTCAATGATTACACATCTAAATGGTTTGTGGCGCACGTGAATGATTTTGTGCCAATATCTGAATCTGAAATACCATCCATTATAACGCAGGGTTCGTGGTTATGTCCTGGATCGCAATCTCTAGGATATTCTACGGATACTTTTCTGCCAAATGGCAGTCGCATTTATAATGGCTCATTTTCAATGGAATGGTATGTTGCTTTTGGCGGAATTTATCCGATGGTATATGATCCAAACAATACAAATAACACGATATATTCGTTAATTCTCCGAAAAGATTTTAGAAAATTGACTGATGGCGTTTACGCAGATATTGCCGTAAAGGTATCCGAACCGATCAGATCTGGTTCTTCAGCAGATATCTATATTCAAAAGGGTTCGATATTTGGAAACGCGTATGAAGCATGCATGGAACGTCGAATATCTTATATGAACGCTGGCAGTATAATTGGCGTTTGTGAGGACGAAAATGGTGTGAGCTATATGGCTCCAATTGATCCAAACACAGGAATGGAGATTGGTGAAAAAGTCCCATCTTAAAATGCAACGGAACAAAAGAAGTTGTCCATTCATTTGTCGCACAAAAACCAAACACCCCCTCGTCTGGCCGGGCGAGGGGGTGTTTGATAAGGGGGTGTATGTATGTCAATGTTTGGCGGAAAAATCAATGTCTTTGTATGCTTGCCTTATCTGGAGTGATCATGCGCCGATCATTCGATGGCGATGGTGGAGCCGCTTGGAACGGCTTGTTTGTCAAATTTAGGGACGACGAGTTTCAGGATGCCGTCTTCATATTTGGCGCTGATATCGGTGGCTTTGATGTCGCCGACGTAGAAGCTGCGCTTGCAGGAGCCGCTGTAGCGTTCCTGGCGAATGAGTTTGCCGTTGTCGTCTTTTTCGTTGGTTTCGGCGTTGCGCGCTGCGCTGATGGTGAGGGTGCCGTCTTTCAGGTCGACTTTGATGTCTTCCTTCTTAAAGCCTGGCAGATCCATATCGAGTTCATATGCGCCGTCGAGCTCGCGAACGTCGGTCTTCATCATCTGAGGGACGGTGTTGCGCATTGGGCGCATCATAAAATCGTCATTAAAGAAATCGTCAAATAAATCTTCACCAAAAATTCTAGGTAACATAAGTCATTCCTCCATTTCTTTGAACATATTCATATTTGCTTATGCCCTATGGGGAGGAACCCCTTTCAGGTCCTTCTCTCTTGGTACAATTGTATGATAGCACGATTTATTAGCACTC
>OKRV01001063.1_pt1 | contig 17500 bp, 18 predicted proteins | sample 1601201 | NCBI WGS metagenome assembly OKRV01 (sample SAMEA3541540, study PRJEB24748) | human gut metagenome | biome: human gut; feature: human-associated habitat; material: faeces | place: China | collected 2012 | reverse complement strand
TATAATTGGAAGATACATTTATTATCATAGTGCACAATTTAAAACAAATAAAATAATAGGATTCACATTCTTCTTAATATGTTTCAAACTTCTACTTCATGTGTTCTGCAAAATATACTCTCTCCAATCTATATTTAGACCAACAGATTACTGTAATCCCCTAAATGTAATGTTAGCAGCAGCAGTTCTTTCCCTAATTATAAAATGGAAGTCAACATGGACTAATAAAACAATCAATAGCATCTCAACCTCTACTCTAGCAGTTTATCTAATAACAGATAATCATATTATGAGAGAATATTTGAAAACATGGACTAATATGTATTACACATATATTCCAGTTAAAGAACTGTATTTTCCGACCTATATTCTCATACTTATCATACTATTCATTATATGCATATTAATAGATAAATGTAGGCTTATAATAACAAGAGTATTTATTGATAGAAGTGTTGAATACATGAATCAAAAAAATCTAAATCAAATATGGAAACTATAATACAAGCAAATATTCCCAAAATTTCAGTAATTGTACCTGTATACAATGTTGAAAAATATATTCGTCGATGTATTGATAGCATACTATTACAAGCATATACAAATTTTGAGCTATTACTAGTTAATGATGGTAGTACAGATAATTCAGGGAAAATTTGTGATGAATACGCTAAAATAGATCAGCGCATTAAGGTTTTTCATAAACAAAATGGTGGAGTTAGCTCTGCAAGGAATTTAGGATTAGATAAAGCAATAGGAGAATGGATAGCGTTTGTTGATTCAGATGATTATATAACGAAATCTTACCTTGAGAATCTAATAAAAGAAGTCAAATCTAACGATTGTATCGTCATATCCAATTATCACCACTGCAACAAACCACCTATGATGCAACTAGAAAATATCAACCTGAGTAGGGAAAACATGGTAAGATATTTTTTTGACTATCATATATTCAATTTATCTGTTCCATACTCCAAATTATTTAGCTCTCATATTATCAACCAAAACCATATACGTTATCCATTAGGAATTCACATGGGAGAAGACGGTATATTTATGGCACAATATCTGAATTGTATATCATCTGCGATTATAATTAATACATTAGACTACAATGTAAACGAAACAGAAGGCTCACTTTCCTCAAAATATTATTCTTTCAATTCTGAATGGGAATGCTATAAAACATGGAAAAAAGAATTATTGTCATTTATTAACAGATTTGGTAATATTTATCCAGATCCTTTAAAAATAGTATGGGAAAATAGAATAAGTGAAACATTTAATCGGTGTCTGCAATGTACATACAAAAATAGAAATAAACTTCCATTGAAAGAGCAAATTACATATTTAAAAAATATACCAGAAACAGATTACAATGAATATAGTAAATATTTTATGCCAAAAACATTAAAGAAAAAGATACTCAAAACTCTCATTAAATATAAAATGTTTTTTCTATACATCATGATTGGTAATTTCTCTTTCAAATAACTAAAAAGACTTCTATGAATCCTCAAATAAGTATAATTCTACCTGCATACAATGCAGAAAAATATCTAGCACCAGCAATCGAAAGTATCCTACAGCAAAGTTTTAAAGACTTTGAGTTTATTATATTGAATGATGGGAGTACAGATAATACAGAGAAAATTATTTTATCATATACTGACTCACGTATCAAATATATTAAAAATGAAAAGAACTTAAAGCTAATAAAAACCCTAAACAAAGGAATAGAGCTAGCAAAAGGGAAATATATCGCTCGTATGGATGCAGACGATATTGCATTACCTACTATGCTTGAGGAATGTTATACCTTCTTTGAAACACACCCGGAGTATTCTATAGTAGCTCCCTCTGTTTACAATATGGATAATGATGGAAGAACATATAGAAAAGGGAATAACCGATACTCATCTGAGGTTCTACCTTACATACTACTTTTCGAGAATGTAATAACTCATCCCGGCATCATGCTCAAGGCTGATATATTAAAAAAATATCAATACGAAGATACTGGACTAGTCACACATTTTGAAGACCATGATTGTTGGAATAGAATTTTATCTGATGAACATAAAATCTATGTTTTGCCCCAACCACTTCTACTTTATAGAATTAATAATGAAGGTATAAGCCTAACACATAGTGATGAAAGGAGTAAACTCTTAAGAAAAAGACAAACAGAATGGATCAAAAGGGAAATTAATATAAATTTTAATGTTACACTAATTGATAACCTTAACAAAACTCCATCATGGAAGAATATATCTCTTTTAGATAAAGAATTGAATTTAGTTCTGCCACTAATATCATCACATCAAGCATATAAAGAGTATATCGGTTGGAAAAGTATATATTTATATAGGCGCATCACAAATTCTTTATATAAACCTATTTTTATAGTATATTGTTTAACGCATAGTAAATTATCACTTCTATCAATAGTAAACAAATTTATACGTAATATTAAAAAAGAGAGAATAGACAAGACATTTAATGCATAAATACCACCAACAGCTATAACATCGAAAAGCAAAATATGGACATTCTAAAAACTTATATCAGATATTACTATTCCAAATTATTCACCAAAACAAGTGATATCATTCCTATATATTTAAAATACAGAATATTTCATTTCTCATTAGATGATTGTAGTCTTTTTATAAATCAATTAAAAGAAAACAAACTTAACTCCATATTTGAAACTAAGACATTGAGAATCCTTAAAAGATGGCATGACCAATATGGAATTGTCGTTAGTCTCTATCTTCAAGAAGATTTATCTTTTCACAATAAGTATGTAGATGAGTTTAACAAAAACGCAAATTGGCTAAGAATATCCTATCATGGTATTGGAGACAAAAAGAGAAGAATAGATAAATTTTTTTATTCTGCCCAAAATTTAAATCTGAAATGTTTAGACTATGTCCCAAGACTTGACTATTTTCATGCCTCCTTGTTAGATTGCAAACTCTTAAAAAAACATGGATGTTTAGGCTTTTTAGGTTGTGATGATTGGAGCTATAATAAAAAAAGAAGAAAGAGCAATTATTATTTAAAGAATAGCCAAAATGATTTACTAGATAGAGTTAAAATTATCTATGATAAAGACCATTCATTATATTTCTTCAAAACAGATTTTCGACTGGAACAAATCAGTCAAAGATGGGGAAGTCCTAATGGAGCTATAAAATTTATCAAGCAAAATAAATTTAATGAAAATTGTATCATATTTTCTCACGAGTCAATATTTGATAAGTTTTCAAAGGAGGCAGAAGAACTTTTTAAGTGGGCTATAAAAGATGGATATACATTTGACTTTCCAATGAATCTCATAAAATAAATTTTATAGCAACCAAAATTGTTATTCAAATATCAAGAACCAGAATAATAACTCAAATTTATATTCCTAATTATCAAGTTACAATGGAAAAAATGAAACATTTCATAGATTGCAGTGTCGGAACTTACGCTTGTAATTTACGTTGTCATTATTGTTATGTTGCACAAAATTTTATATTCACACAGAAAGTTCCTGATTTTAAATATTCTGCAGAACATATAGGCAAAGCACTATCTAAAAAACGCCTAGGAGGGACCTGCATGTTTAATATATGTGCAGCAGGTGAAACATTAATACCACAAAAAGTTATAGACTATACAAAGGCAATTCTAAAAGAAGGCCATTATGTCATGATAGTAACTAATGGTATGCTAACAAAACGCTTTGAAGAATTCGCAGAGTTTCCACAGGACTATAGAAAGCGATTATTTTTTAAAGTGTCTTATCATTACTTAGAATTAAAACGACTTAATAAATTCGATGTATTCTTCAAAAATATTGAACTAATAAAAAAAATGAAAGCTTCATTTACCGTAGAAGTAACTCCATCGGATGAATTAATTCCCTATATTGATGAAATGAAGAAGGTGTCATTGAAACATCTTGGAGCACTACCTCATATAACTGTAGCCCGTGACGAAAGTAAACCTGATTATCCACTACTTACAAAACTATCACGCGAAGAATACATAAAAACTTGGGGACAATTTGATTCAATGATGTTCGACTTTAAAATTAGTGTATTTGGGGAAAAACGTAAAGAATATTGTTATGCAGGTAACTGGACTTGGACACTGAACTTAATTACTGGAACAATGAAACAATGCTACCAAACAAATTATTTCCAAAATATTTACAAAAATATCAATAAGCCCATACATTTTGTTAATATTGGAAAATGTAAGGCACCCCATTGTCACAATGCGCATGCTTTTTTATGTTTCGGAAGCATTCCCGAATTGAAAACTCCCTTTTATGCCGAATTAAGAAATAGGGTATGCAGTGATGGCAGCGAATGGCTTCAACCAGAAATGAAAGCTTTTATGTCATGTAAACTCGATATGTCAAACGAACAAACAAGACCTCATAAAGATGTCGCTATCAATTTTGTCTATAACTTTATTTACAAGACTGCTATGTTTGCTCGACACATTTTAAAGAAGATAAACAAACAATATAAATCAAATGAAGTTCACAAATGAATTGTCTGAATAAGATTTTCCAACTAAAATATCTCATATATCAAACACTTACCCCTTTAATTAACAAAAAGTGTATACTCCTAGATGCCCCATATTACCATAACATAGGAGACGTTTTAATTTGGGAAGGAACAAAAAGTTTTATTAAAAATAATAACATAAATTGCATATATACAGCATCCTATGAAACCTGTTCCTTCCCTAAAATAGAAAATAATGTTACAATACTATTTAATGGAGGTGGCAATCTTGGAGATATTTACCATGAACATGTAGAGTTCTTATTAAGGGTTCTTGAACATTATCCTAATAATCGTATTATTATATTACCGCAAACAATCTTCTATCAGGATAAAAAAATAGAGCAAGAAGATTTTAAAAAACTATTAGGTCATAAAGATTTATATATATGTGCCCGTGACAAAGAAGTATATAAGAACTTATTACCTTCTTTTCAGGACAAAACTTTACTACTACCAGATATGGCCTTTTGCATTAATGATGAACTATTAAATCCGTTCATATTGCCAGAAAAGAAAAATAAACTTATCATAGACCGAAATGATTGTGAAAAAAATAAATCACAAGCTTCTCAGATTGCATTAGACGGTGATATAAGTGACTGGCCTGTATTTGAACAATCCTTCAGAAAAACAACTTTTATAAATAAAATTTTGAAAAAGGTTTCTGATACAAGAATTCCATTCATAAGCAAATTAAATAATAAAATATGGGATATATACGCTCAAAACATATTTTGTAAAGCAATGATCAAAGAAGGAGTAGAATTTATATCTCCATATAAGATTATTGAAACAACGAGATTGCATGGTTGTATTTTATCCATACTGTTAAATAAAAAAATCATTCTTATAAATAATACTTACGGTAAGAATAAAAATTTTTATGATACATGGCTTAATGATATTGATACGCTTATCTTGAAACAATGATTATGAAATTTTCTTTAATACTTCCGGTATATAACGTAGAGAAATATCTTGAAAAGTGCATAAAAAGCTGCTTAAAACAGGATATTTCTCAAAATGAGTACGAGATTATTATCGTAATTGATGGATCCCCCGATAATTCTATATCAATTGCCAAGAATTTTGCGAAAAACAATCCATGTATAAAAATCATAGAACAAGAAAATCAAGGATTGAGCGGTGCCCGAAATACTGGACTTAAAAGTGCTCAAGGAGAATATATTTGGTTTATTGACTCTGACGATTACATAGAACCTTGTATACTTTCCAATATATATAAGCAATTAAAGCAAAACGATTTAGATTGTCTGTGGATTCAATGGAGAAATATTTCAGAAAATGGAAAAATTATACCTCACTATGATCAAACCATTAACCAAATCTCAAACAAAATTTTTGATGGGAAAAGTTTCATGAAAAATGTATTAGGTATATATCTCTATGCTTGGTCCTTTATCTACAGAAGAAATTTTCTTGAAGATAAAGAACTAACCTTTACTACAAAAATGTTCTATGAGGATTCAGATTTCGCATTCCGTAGCCTCCCTAATATAAAAAGAATCCAATTATATAACCAAAATTGCTACTATTATCTAAGTAGGACTAATAGCATTGTAAACACTTTAAATTCACAAAAGATAAAAGATATATGTCATAATGCATTAACAGCTTTCTCCTTATCAAAAGAATCTAAGGAATTAGAAATCTTTTATCAACGGTGTTATTCTTCATTTATTTTGTTGGCAATTCGAGGATGTATTCTTGGAAAAAGCCCAATGGATCTTTCTTATATACAAGCAATTCTGACAAAATACAATATTACTTATCTATATCCAATTGGAAGCAAAACTATGAAAATATTAAGTTACATATTTAACAAAATAGGTCGTAACTTCGTTTTCAAAATAATTTCATGGTATATCAAAATCTCTTAAATGAAATATTTACTTCTATTAATCAGTTACTTATTATCTTTTAGCTGTATAACAGCCAAAGAAAAAGATATTTTTTTTAATCACAAAAAAGGATGTTTAATTGGAAGAGAAAACGATTTATGTCTTGGAGTACGAGAAAACTCAGAAACATGGTCATATCAGTTTCAAACTGATACCATACAAAATTTGATTCATAGTGACATCTATCGAATAACGCAAAAATATCCAGCATTGCTAGGCATGGATTTAGGAGAGGATGCCATTAATCGCTACCACCCCAAGTACATAGAGAATTTCAAAAATTGCATAAAATCATATTATAATCTTACACACGGAGTTATCAGCATTAGTTATCACATGGAAAACCCTTGGTGGTTCTACGAGGGAAAGAAAGGGTCTCCCTATAGATATAAATCTCTGGAGCACCGCAATGTAGTACAAGAAATTCTCCATGATTCTGTTAAACTACCTAACAATATTACCGTAAAAAAGTGGTATGATACACAAATAGAAAAAGTCATTGAAATTATATCAGACTTAAAAGACAAAAAAGGAAATGCAATTCCCATAATATTAAGATTGTTCCATGAAGGCTCACACAATGCATTTTGGTGGGGATATGATTACTGCACAAAAGATGAGTATAAAGAACTATTCATCTATACTACCCAATTAATAAAATCTAGATGCCCCAATAAAATATTAATAGCTTATTCTCCCGATTACAATTGGAATACTTTAAGTCCCAATGATAGATATATGGATAGATATCCAGGAAATAATTATGTAGATATCTTAGGGTTAGATAATTATCACATCAAATCAGAAGAAGGAATAGCAAAATGTATCAATCAACTACAACAACTTACTGAATACGGTAATAAATACAATAAAATTGTAGCTTTAACCGAAACAGGATGTTACGGTCTAAATATATCAAACTGGTTTACTGAATATTTATATAAAGTGATAACAGCTCCAAAGGTAAAAATCTCCTACGTTATGTTTTGGAGTTCATGGTCAAGTAAGAATAATGGTTATTGTATACCATATAAAAAAGACAGTCCTGAAACTAAGGATTTCTTAAAGTTCACGCAAAAAAAGAATATCATTCTTATTAACAACAATGGAAAAACTAATTCTTCGAGAACTCTCTAAGCATATTCTATTTTTAGGAGTTTCAATGAAAACCAAAGGAGGGATGACAGCTGTACTTGTTTCATATGATAAGTACATAGAAAATATGCAGTTCATTCCTACATGGAAATTAGGAAATAAGCTAATTAAATCAGGATATGCATTACAAGCTATCACTAGAATGTGCCTAAAATGTATTTTAGACAGAAATATTAAAATCATACACATTCACGGTGCAGCTAATGCATCTTTTTATCGCTGTAAAATATTTATCAATTTAGCTAAAAAACTAAAAAAGAAAATCATTCTTCACGAACATGCTGCTGATTTTGTAGAATTTTATCAAAACAGCAATGATAAGACTAATATAAGTCAAACTTTAAATAAATGTGATTGTTTAATTGTTTTATCAGAATCATGGAAAGAATATTTTAGTTCGATAGGAGTAGATAAAAATAAAATTCATATTTTGAACAATATTGTACCCCCTCCGAACATTAAAAATATGCCGCGGAAAGACAATAAATTACATCTTATGTTTATGGGAGAAATAAGCATACGCAAAGGAGGCTTCGATTTATTACAGGCAATAAGTGACAATAAAGAATACTTTAAAAACAAATTATTGCTAAGAATAGGTGGCAATGAAGTAGACGGAGATATAAAAACATTCATAAAAGAACATCAATTGGAAGAATTTGTCAGCTATGAAGGCTGGATTTCTGGAAATAAAAAAACAGAATGCCTTAATTGGGAAGATGTATATATATTACCTTCCTTCAATGAAGGACTTCCAATAGCAATTCTTGAAGCAATGAGCTATAAACATCCGATAATATCAACTCCTGTTGGCGGAATTCCTGAAATCATCAAGACACACGAAAATGGAATTTTAGTACAACCTGGAAATAAAAAAGAAATATCTGAAGCTATAAAATATTACATCGAACATCCAGAAAATATTAAAATACATGGTGAAAAAGCTTATCAAACCGTTCAGAATTTCTTCCCTCAAAAAGTATTTACTGATTTGATTCACATATATCAATCACTATTATAATGAAAACAACAATATTTTTAAATACACACATTCAAATAATAACTCAAACAAAATTATTAGAAGACTTAAAGAAAGGAGTCCTAATCACTCCCAACGTAGATCATTTGATTAAACTTCAAAAAGATAAAGAATTTTATGACGTATATCAACAAGCAGAATGGGTAATATGCGATAGTAAAATTTTATATTTACTTTCTAAACTTTTGAAGAATCCTTTACCAGAAGCAATTCCCGGTTCTAGTTTCTTTACAGCGTTTTATGAATATCATAAAAACGATCCTAACTGCAAAATATTTTTGTTAGGAGCAGCAGAAGGAATAGCAGCAAAAGCTATGGAAAGAATAAACCAAAAAGTAGGAAGGAATATTGTAGTAGGTGCACACTCCCCTTCTTATGGTTTTGAAAAAAAAACGGAAGAATGCGAAGAGTTGATTCGCATAGTAAACGAAAGTGGAGCTAATGTTCTATTAGTTGGTGTAGGTGCACCCAAACAAGAGAAATGGATTATGAAATACCGTAATCGTATGCCCAAAGTAGATATATTTATGGGCTTAGGAGCTACTATCGATTTTGAAGCCGGTACTTTAAAACGCGCACCAATATTTTGGCAAAAGATAGGAATGGAATGGTTATACCGTTGTTTAAAAGAACCTAAGCGCTTATTTAAGCGCTATTTCATTGATGATATGAAATTCTTCTACTATTTTGGGCAACAACTATTAGGAATATATAAAAATCCATTTATTAAATAATTCGATAAAATAACTAACACAATATTTTCCACGGGGATTAAACAATACAAAAACCAGCATGCAAAATCATATAGTTATCATGGCAGGCGGCATAGGAAGCCGTTTCTGGCCCATGAGTACATCCGAATATCCCAAACAGTTTATCGACGTAATGGGGGTAGGAAAATCGTTGATTCAGCTCACGGTGGAGCGTTTCAAGGATATCTGCCCGAAAGAGAATTTCTGGGTGGTGACATCGGAAAAGTATGTCGACATAGTAAAGGAACAGTTGCCGCAGATTCCGGCTCAGCATATTCTGGCGGAACCGGAAGCAAGGAATACAGCGCCGTGTATCGCGTATGCGTGCTGGAAGATCCGAAAGGAGTTTCCGCAGGCGAACATCGTGGTGACGCCTTCGGATGCGCTGGTGATTGATACGGCGGAGTTTGCGCGCTGCATTGCCGTGGCACTGGAGAAGACGGCGGACTCTCAGGCTATCGTGACCTTGGGGATGATGCCTACCCGACCGGAAACGGGCTACGGGTACATTGCAGCTCTGGGAGAAGCGGACGCAAAGGGTATCTGCAAGGTGGAAGCGTTTAAGGAGAAACCGGACGTGGAAACGGCAAAGGGGTATCTGGCTGCGGGGAATTATTTCTGGAACGCGGGGATATTTGTGTGGAACGCGGACACGATTACGAATGCCATACGCAGGTATGCGCCGCAGATTGCCGGAGTGATGGACGAGCTGGAGCCTGCCTTGTTTACGGACAAAGAGGCGGAGGAGCTGAAGCGGCTCTTCCCTACTTGCGAGAAGATTTCCATCGACTATGCGGTGATGGAGAAGGCGGAGGATATCTTTGTGCTGCCGGCTGAATTCGGATGGAGTGACCTGGGTAGCTGGGGTTCGCTGCGCACCTTGCTTCCGCAGGATGAAGCGGGCAATGCCAAAGTTGGCGGCCGGGTGGATATGTACAACTGCCGGAACTGTGTGGTGCATGCGGCGGAGCACAGACAGGTGGTGCTGGAGGGTCTGGAGGGCTACATCGTAGCGGAGAAGGACAGACGTCTGCTGGTGTGCCGCCTGAGTGAGGAGCAGCGCATCAAGGATTTTGCTGCGGGGAAGTAACCGGAAATCGCCACGATTCCTGCTACTGAAAGATTTTGATTCTCCATTGTTTTTTTAATCCTTTTATCTTATTCATTAGGAAATAAAGAAAAAAATTTGTTCTTTTGTATTAGAACCAAATCCAAATATATGAATACTACAGTTTTTAATCCGGCTCAATTGCAAGTGCTTGAAATGATGTCGTTTGTGGATAGTCCTGAAGCATTAGCAGAACTTAAAAAGGCTATTTCTGACTATTTCGCCAAGCAAGCGCAAAAAGAAATTGACCGTTTGTGGGAGAATGGAGAATTAAATGAGGAAAAAGTCGATAAATTCTACCAACTACATGAACGTACTCCCTATAAATGAATATGAGAAACATTGTATTGGATACAAACTCACTGATTATTGCAATTTCAGCGAAGAATGACTGCCATAAAGTGTGGCAATCATTCTTGAATGGAGACTATACGTTATGTATAAGCAATGAAATCGTAGAAGAGTATCTGGAAGTCATGACTCGCAACATTAATAAGTATGTAGCCGAAACGATTATCTACACGATTCTTACTCGTGAAAATGTAAAGAAATTAACTCCTCACTACCGTTTTCATCTAATTACAGCAGACCAGGATGACAATAAGTTCGTAGACTGTGCCATAACAGCCAATGCGGAATATATCGTGACGGAGGATCACCATTTCAATGAACTTAAAAATATATCTTTCCCATCAGTTGCCATAATTAATTTGAAGGACTTCGCAAAAACATTGTAAGTCTAATGGTTGATTGTCGACGAATATATCAACTTGCATATTACTGATGATCGGCAGAACAGAATCTATCGGTAGTAGCGTAGTACTGAGTGAGGAGCAGCGCATCAAGGACTTTGCAGTGGGGAAATAACCGGAAATCGCCACGGTACTCTATACGGAGGGTATCGTGGCGATTTTTTTGTTTCGGCTTGTAGTTCACCGAATGCTTACGTACTATTGCGTCACCGTACTGGTGGCAATCAGCCGTCCGGCAGAACTCATCGAAATCACGTTCCAGCAACAGATGCAGAAAAGCTGATAAAAACAGACAATTAAATGATAAACTAAAATAGTATGGCAGAGAATGAATCAGCACAAAGTGCAAGCACACAAGCATGGCCTTTGCCGAGTTTTTATTTCAAAGTATCTATCTCGAACGTAGGCGATATTTCCTGCAGCGAAGTGTCGGGTCTGGAAACGGAATACGAGGAAATCACTTATCGCGCAGGCGACAGTCCGGTGTTCACTAAACTGAAAATGCCGGGACTGAGAAAAGCGGGTGATCTGACCATCAAGAAAGGTATCTTCAAAGATGACAAAAAACTATGGGACTGGATCAATAAGGTGAAACTGAACACCATCCAGCGCGAAGTGGTAACGGTCAGCCTGCTGGACGAATCGGGCAGCCCAGTAAAGACCTGGGAGGCGGTGAACGCATGGCCCAAAAAGCTTACCGTAGAAGATTTCAAGCCCGATGGTAACACGACCTCCATCGAGACTTTGGTTATTGCGCACGAAGGTGTGAATGTGAAATAATTGATCCGTTCAGGACATGACCAACAAGCAGATGTTATAAGAGCGAAAGCTAACAGTTATTAATTCTAAAATGAAAAAACGATGATGACAGCACATATTGACTGATTCGACAGAATACTGACCGTCGCCATGGTACACCTCATGAGAAGTATCGTGGCGATTTTTTTGTATTGGCTTGGCACTTTAAGGTTTATTTGTTTACTTTGTAAGTATCAACTACTAAATGCATTCAGTATGGAAAGCTATATTCGTTTTGACTGGGCTATGAAGCGCCTGTTGCGCAACAAGGCTAATTATGCGGTGCTGGAGGGACTGCTTACCACACTGCTGGAGGAAAAGGTGACCATCCAGAAGCTGCTGGAGAGTGAAAGCAACCAGGAGGATGAATTCGACAAGTATAACCGTGTGGATATGCTGGCGGAAAACTCGAAGGGAGAACTGGTGCTCATCGAGATTCAGAACAATAATGAGTATGCGTATTTCCAGCGGATGCTGTTTGGCGCTTCGAAGCTGGTAACAGAGTACATCAACCGCGGACAGGGATACGACAAGGTACGTAAGGTGTACAGCATCAACATCGTGTATTTCTCTCTGGGACACGGCAAGGATTTTGTATATCACGGAAAGACGGAGTTCGTGGGAATTCATGAAGGGGATGTGCTGGAACTGAGTCCGTTTCAGAAACAGACATTCAAAGTGGACAAAGTGAGCCAGCTTTATCCGGAATATTATATACTGAAAGTAAATGATTTTAACCGGGTGGCAAAGACGCCGCTGGAAGAATGGATTTATTACCTGAATACGGGAAATGTGCCGGAGAATGCTACGGCGCCGGGACTGAATGCGGTGAAGGAACGGCTGAAGCTGGATCGCATGAGCCGGGAGGAGCTGAACGCGTATTACAAACACTTGGATAATATCGTGATTTTACGGGACAATATAGAAACGGAACGTGCAGAAGGTCGTGCAGAAGGTCGTGCAGAAGGTCGTGCAGAAGGTCGTGCAGAAACACAAACCGCTATTGCACGTAACCTGAAGTCGCTGGGCATGAGCAACGAACAGATTGCAGCAGCTACGGGACTGGCAGAGGAGGAAATAAACAAGCTGTAAACAAGTGCAAAAGTTATTTCATTTTTACATTAAAGAAAGCAGATGCGACTGAATATTACCCATATCAACAAAATAAAGAAAGCTGACATTATTCTAAATGGTTTGACTGTCATTGCCGGAAACAATGATTCGGGAAAGAGCACAGTAGGAAAGCTATTGTTTTCAGTCATTAAGTCACTCAGTAATGCTGACAGACTGAGCTCACAATCGCAGGACAGAATCATGAGATTGAACTGCGCAGCACTTTATATGTATGTAAAGCATACCGAGACAGAGTCGGGAGAAAAAATCAAAGGGGTGATTCTGCCGTCTACTGCTGCCGCTTTCCTGAAAGAGGTGGAATCTTTTGCGAATGACAAACGATGGGTCAGTCAGCTGAAAGATAAACTGGAAAAAATAAACATTGTACCGCAGCAAAGGGCTAAAATTATAAGAAGCATAGACCAACTGGTACAATTGGCTACCGAAAGCAGCAACTCCGAAAAAATGCTGGAACGGGCTTTCCAAAGTATCATAGGAGCCGAATTTCTTAATTCTATCTGTACATACAATACTGAAATGTCTGAAATTTGTTTTTCTGAAGAACAGGGGAAAGATATAACCATACAGATAAAAGAGAATAAGGTAACGGAGTTTAAATGTAAAACGGAAACTTTTGTCAAAGACGCTACGCTGGTAGAATCGCCACTGTATATTCATCTGATAGATATCCTGGCAAATGCACAAATGCCGGGAGGACATTATTTCAATATTGCCGGAAAGGATGTATTACGCCCGCTGATAAATTATCACATAAAGGATATGGCACAGAAACTGGATGCTTTCCGTTTCTCGCTGCCTGATAACGTCTACTCTCCTTTTATACAAAAGGCACAGACACTTACTGATAACATCACTGGCGGACATTTCTATTTTGACAATGCAAAACGAAACATGTACTGGAAAAAGGGAGAACAGAATTATGCACCGGTTAATGTTGCTTCCGGAATAAAGGCTTTCGGTGTCTTGCAGATGTTACTGGAAACGCAAGCGCTGGATGAAAGTAAAATTCTGATATGGGATGAACCGGAAAATCATCTGCATCCGGAATGGCAGATCAAATTCGCGTCTGTGCTGGTAGAACTTGCCAAAGCGGGAATCCCTATCTTAATAAGTTCACACAGTCCTTATTTCATACAGGCCGTGAGATATTTCGCTGATAAATTGTCGATGAATGACTTTGTAAATTATTATCTGGCAGAGGAAACAGAAGACGAACTGTGTGTGCTGGAAGATGTTACGGACGATTTGAACCGGATTTTTATGAAACTGGCACAGCCTATGAATGAAATTGTAAACCTTGGCTTGTAACTGCAATGAATATGACTCCTGAACATATTTACAAGCAGGTAATGACAAAAACAGGTGTCACACCATGCAGTCTATGTCAGTTGCATGTTCCTTGCCAGCACACACCTTCTTGCCTCTCTTTACAACAAACGCCTGTTATCAATCTGGATGAAGTGGAAACACAATGGCACAGTGCGCAGGGATGTGCTTCTTCTCCTTCGTCTGATGCTCTTTCGTATACGGAAAAGGTATTGTGCTTTGTTGAACTGAAAGGGTGGAAAGAGTTTTTGTCACATCAGCCAATTGCTCAAAAACCATTGGCTTCCGAAAAGGAAAAACAAGTACTTGAAAAAAGGATAACCAGACAGGCAGGAAAATATGACTTGCAACGCAAACTGCTGGAGAGTATAAAGTTATGTGAAGATATTACAACCTGTAACCTGAACACAGGGCAAATTCAGATTGCTTTTATTCTGATAACGGATGTAAATGTGGCAAGTAATCCTCTAAATGTACTAACACAGCAACTGAATATGCTGGCATTCACGACATCAAGCTGGGAAAAGGTTTGTACTTCGGCATTAAAAAAGCAACTGGATACACAGATTCGGGAACACAGAACTTATTTTATCGGTTGCAGAGATTTCGATGCGCTGATGTCGCAACTATAAAGTAGAATTTCATTTGACTTGTCTGATATTTTATATTAGCTTTGTAACAAAAGAGCATTTCCATGATGAAAAACTATACAATCGCTGTAGCGGGTACGGGCTATGTAGGTCTGTCTATCGCTACGTTGCTGGCGCAGCATCACCGGGTGGTGGCTGTGGACGTGATTCCTGAAAAGGTGGAGAAGATCAACAACCGTATCAGCCCGATTCAGGATGAGTATATCGAGAAGTATCTGGCGGAAAAGGAACTGAACCTGACGGCTACGCTCGACGGGGCTTCGGCTTACCGGGAGGCGGACTTTGTGGTGATTGCGGCTCCTACGAACTACGATCCGGTGAAGAATTATTTCGATACGTCGCACGTGGAGGAGGTGATCGACCTGGTGCTGGAGGTGAATCCGGATGCGGTGATGGTGATAAAGAGTACCATCCCTGTGGGTTACTGCCGGAGTCTGTATGTGAAGTATGCGGAGAAGTTCCGTACCTCTCCTGCCCTGGCGGGAAAGAAGTTCAACCTGCTGTTCTCGCCGGAGTTTCTGCGTGAGAGCAAGGCGCTGTACGACAATCTTTATCCGAGCCGTATCATCGTGGGATTCCCGAAGCTGATAGCGGGACTGGATGAGGAGAACAGGGCTATCAAGGAAATCGCAGGTGAGCAGCTGGAGGAGAAGGCGCACGAGTTTGCAGCATTGCTTCAGGAAGGGGCTATCAAGCCGGACGTGGACACGCTGTTCATGGGTATGAAGGAGGCAGAAGCGGTGAAGCTGTTTGCCAATACGTATCTGGCGCTGCGTGTGTCGTACTTCAACGAGCTGGATACGTATGCGGAAGTGAAGGGACTGGATACGCAGGCTATCATCCAGGGTATCTGTCTGGATCCGCGCATCGGCTCGCATTATAACAATCCGTCGTTCGGCTACGGGGGCTACTGTCTGCCTAAGGATACAAAGCAGCTGCTGGCGAACTATCAGGATGTGCCGGAGAATCTGATTCAGGCGATTGTGGAGAGCAACCGCACGCGCAAGGATTTCATTGCCGACAGGGTGCTGCACAAGGCGGGATATTATGATTACTACAACCGGGGCAGCTATAATCCGGCGGAGGAAAAGGAATGTGTCATCGGGGTGTACCGCCTCACGATGAAATCGAACAGCGACAACTTCCGCCAGAGTTCCATTCAGGGTGTGATGAAGCGCATCAAGGCGAAGGGAGCTACGATTATCATCTACGAACCGACGCTGGAGGATGGCAGTACGTTCTTCGGATCGAAGGTGGTGAACAGACTGGAGGATTTCAAGGCGCAGGCGCAGGCTATCATCGCCAACCGCTATGATGCGTGTCTGGATGATGTGAAAGATAAAGTATATACGCGTGATATTTTCCGCAGGGACTGATAAAAAACAAAACAGAACGGTATAAATGAAAAGATATTGTCAGACATTGGATCTCTACGACGACAAGGAGTTGATAGAGGCTTACGTGGCAGAGCATGCACACGTATGGGAGGAAGTGAAAGCGGGCATCCGTGAAGTGGGTATCGTGGATATGCAGATTTATATTTACGGCAACCGCCTGTTTATGATTATGGATACGACGGACGAGTTTGATATGGAACGTGACTATGCCCGACTTGCTACGCTGCCTCGTCAGGCGGAATGGGAGGAGCATATGTCCAAGTACCAGAAGGTGCTGCCGGGACAGTCTTCTCAGGAGAAATGGAAACTGATGGAACGGATTTTCAAGCTTTGAAAATCCGGACGTACTGATAGAGAAAATGAATGGTCGTATCAACACTCAAGAACAGAGCCTGATACGACCATCATATACGGGTATCTCCGCGGCTGTCGGTGCAGGTGGGAGTACACGGCGTGGGCTATCTGCCGCGCAACCACCGTCCGTATTACAGCATCCAGCCGCGCATGTCGGTGAAGTATTTTCCGGGAGAGGACTACACAGTCATTTCATGCGGGCGGCACACTCGCGGCACACGCCCTTTACCATGTAGTTGATGCTGTGCAGACGGAAGCCTTCGGGCAGGTCGACAACGGGAATGTGGATGGACGGAAAGCAGAAGGTACGGTGACAGACTTCGCAATAGAAATGCGTGTGCATGTCGTCGACGGTACAAGTGTCTTCGTCGGGACAGACCTCGTACTTCAGTGAGCCGCTGCCGTCTTCGATGTCGTGTACCACGTGGTGCGCCAGGAAATGATTCAGCGTACGGAAGATGGTGGAGCGGTCGACAGTGCCCAGAAGTGTTTCAAGCTCGATGAGCGACAAGGCACACGGGGATTCGAGCATG
>OKRV01001052.1_pt1 | contig 17615 bp, 20 predicted proteins | sample 1601201 | NCBI WGS metagenome assembly OKRV01 (sample SAMEA3541540, study PRJEB24748) | human gut metagenome | biome: human gut; feature: human-associated habitat; material: faeces | place: China | collected 2012 | reverse complement strand
GGGTAGTGCCCGAAAAGTTGCGCACTTTGGATCATGGCCGTCCATGGAGCGATGATCAGTTCGCTTCCACGAGGTTGTCATCGAACCGGGACATGTCGAGGTAGCGGCGGGTCGACCATTCGTTCGCGGTGACGTACCGGATGCGCGCGCAGACGAGCATGAGCGCGCTGTTCCCGTCGGGGAAGCCGCCCACGACGCGCGTGCGCCGGCGGATCTCCCTGTTCAACCGCTCGATCATGTTGTTCGTGCGGATGCGCCTGCGGTGCCCGTCCGGGAACTCGGCCAGCAGGTAGGTCGTCGTCTCGCCGACGCCCTCCCGCAGGCAGTTGGCGGCGGCCCTCAGCCTCCTAGACCTCATCTCCGCGGCGACTTGTTCGGCTTTGTCCAGCGCGGATTCCCGGCTTTCCATGGCGAATACCGCCTTCAGGGCGGCGGACGCCCATTCCCTGTGGATCGGCGGGACCTTGGAGAGCACGTTGCGCATGAAATGCACCATGCAGCGTTGGTACTTCGCCTTGGGCAGCATCGAGCCGACCGTGGCCACCAGTCCGGCGCACCGGTCGCCGACCACGAGCCTGACGCCCTTCAGGCCGCGTTCGATCATGCCTCTGAAGAACTGCTCCCAGCTGGCCGAGTCCTCCCTCATGCCCTCCGTGACGCCGATGACCTCGCGATGCCCCTCCGCGTTGATTCCGATGGCGACCAGGACGCTCACGTTCTCCACGTGCCCGCCCCATGAGCGCTTGTGCCACACGCCGTCCACGAACACGTACGGGTATTCGGATTCCAACGGCCTCGTGCGCCACTGGTCGATCTCCCCGTAGATCCTTTTGAGCTTGTCGCTCAATGTCTGCGAGGGCATGCGGTCTCCCCACAGCAATTGGCTGATGTCGTCGACCTGGCGGGTGCTCACGCCCGCCAGGTACATGTCGATCAGGGATTCCTCGACGCTCTGCTCGCGCCGCCGGTAGCGTTCGATCACCGCGGACTCGAACAGGGCGCCCTTGAGTTTCGGCACCTTCAGCTCGAGCCTGCCGGCCTTGGCGGTGAGCTTGCGTTCGTAGTGGCCGGCCCTGTACGCCTTCCGTCCCCCGCTGCGCTCGTATCTGGCGGCCCCGGTGATCTCGTCGGCCTCGGCGTCGAGCATCGCGTTGAGGATCTGCGTCATCTTCTCGGTGATCAGCCGGTCGAGCCTGGTCTCGAGCAGGTTCTGGTCGATCTGTATGATGTTCTCGGGCATGGTTCCGTCTCCTGGCTTCCAATCGCGGTTTTTTGTTTTGGCGAATGAAAATCGTACACAGGACGCGGGCCATGCCCTCTTACGTCAGGGCCGGAATCCGAAAGTGCGCAAGAATTCGGGCGTTATCTCCCCGCGACTACGGTCTGGCATGGATTCACCGTAGGCTGTTAGCAGGCCTGTGATTTGCTGGTATAGTCCGTCTTTAATGTAAGGATGGTCAGATGGGAAGTAGAACAGTAATTTTGTATTCGATCCATATAAATCTATACGATCGAATATCGCCTTGAAATAAGAATAATCTGCCTGTCCCAGTGAATGACCATATACCTTTATCGTATTAAAATTCTCGCCAATCCGATATGGTTCCAGCAATCCGACGGATTCCTCTTTCACACTTGTATCTCCCGACTGCCTTAGAACCCTATACGTTTTAGTGAATTGAAGAACTGCTGGGTTGCTTTTCTGCTGGTTTGGAAGTTGGTTCATATCGATTCCAAAAATAATATGATCCTTTCCTAATCGTCCATGCACATTTCTCCAGCATGCAATGCGAAAATCGGACAAAGAAGAATCTATTTTATCGGGCTGCGGAACCGTGTAATTGAAAGATAGAATAAAAAAACGGCGGCCGATGAATTCGACCGCCGTTCCGAGACGCCTCGGCGAACCAAGGCTTCTCTACGTTGTATGCCATACAATAGCCGCAATCTCCGGACTTTTCAATGATAATCAGCCGTGCGCCCAAGTCTTTCCGTTGGTTCTACGGCGTGTCGCTGGCATGCGGCGCGATGTGCCTCATCCTCGCCATCGGCGGACGGACCATCGCCGCCGGGGTCTTCGGAGCCGCCGCCGGGGTCTTCGGCTACCTCGCGGGAGGAGAACGATGACCGAACGTTTCCTGAGCCTCAAGGAGGTCGGCGAGCGCCTCGGCGTGAAGAATCCAGCCGCGAAGGGCTACAACCTGCCGGAGCCGGATGCGCTGATCGGCGCGACGCGCGGCTGGCTGCCGGAGACCATCGACCGGTGGAACGCGGCGCGTCCCGGCCGCGGGGTCGGTGGCGGCAGACCGCGCAAACATCCCGAGGAGTAAGCGAAAGCCCCCGGTCGCTCGTCTGCGAGCGCCGGGGCGATTCTGTTGGCTGGGTGGAGGTTATCTGATGCCGTTGGCTTCGTGCCGTTGGAAGGCTTTTTGCATGTCTTTGTCAGTAAAGGGTTCGCCGATTGTCATGGATGCCTTTTGCATGAATAGCGTGTATTTCATCCAGTGGATGCTTCTGCCCAGCTTTGCGATCATCATGACAAGTGCATATATGGAGATGGCTGTGGATAGTCCCGGGCGCGACGGCCAGAGGCAGAGGGATGCCAGCGGGAGCACCGCCGTGATGGCTGTCCATGCGATGATGCTGACCCAGTTTCTGGATAGTTCGTCGTGATATCGGTCACGCGCGATTTGCATGTAGCGTGATTCCGATTGGTAGGACATGGAACAGATGAATGTCACTGCCGCCATGACGAGACCAGAGAGGGTGGATAGCGCCACGAAGAGGTTCTGCGAGACGTTGTCGTCCGGTACCGGTCTCCCGGAGATTGCCCAGATGATGATTGGGATGGCGGGGGCGAGCATGTCGACGCTCGGATGTGCGGCTAATGCGTCGCCGAGCGTCGATTTTCTGCTCATGTCATGCTCCTCGCGATATTTCGTATAATAATTAGACATTGTTTCATTCATAGGGTGGAAGATCAAGACTCATTGTTATTGTCCATTTAACCCATTCCTTCTTATCAGCTCACAATCTGATTCGACAGGCGTTTGATGGCGTCTGAAGCTTGAACGAACAGGCGCGCGCAGTCCCTCACGGCCTTCGCGGCCGAGCATTCGTCGTCCATGCTCGCGCTCATGTCGCGGTTCGTGTTGCGCGCGATCTGGTTGACGTTGTGGCCGATATGCCAGATCTCCGTTCTGATGGCCTCCAGTTTTTCGACGATGGGGCCCGTCTCGCATCTCTTTTTCGCGGCTTCGAGGTCGGTGCACGTCTCGTGCGCCTCGACCAGGTAACGCGAGACGCTGACGCCCTTCGCGCCCGCGGCCGCGCGGATCTCCTCGAATTCCTGGTCGGAAACGCGGATGAAGATCCGCCTGCCGCGGGTCCGTCCCGTCCTGTGCTGCTGGTTCCTGCCCATGGGGCTCATGCTCCTTTCCATGTTTCCGGACGTCGCGGCCGTTTCGCCGTTCGCCCTCGCCGACGTCGCCGGCGACGTCGAAACCACCGTCACGGCGCCGTGCGCGGCGCCGTCCAAAAGCCTTCGGCACTCGGGTCAATGCCAACCGCCATGGCGCGGTCGGGGGAATTTCGGTTTGTGCGCACAAACCGTATAACTTGCTACACCATCTTTTTTGGTCACATGACCGGGCTAGTGACCAGTCACTTGCTCGGTCGCATTCCCGGTCACATGATGAGTCATGTGACCGATCATGTGATTGGCTTTATGGCGGTCGCGCGCTGGCTCATGCGACATGTCACATGAACAAGCACATGGTTGGTCACATGATCGGACGCTTGGCTGGTCATTCCATGCTTCCCGCAGTAGCGGGCTCTTCCATCTTCCGGAGCACGTCGCGTATCTCCTTCTCGACGGATTCGTTGGTGATGCCGTCCGGGAGAGGCCATCCGGATTCGTTCGCGATCCGGACCTGTTCGTGGATGACCTCGGCGACATACGCCGACCGGACGAGCCCGCGCTTCGCGGCGCACCGGGTCACCGCCTCCCATCCGGCGTCCGTCAGCCAGATGTTGCGACGCGTGCGTTTCGGCCCCCTGTCCTTCGTGTTCCCGGACGGCAGTGGCCGCCGCATCATCACATCCGCATCGTCCAGGTTTCCCGTATACAGGTCCTCGACACTTTGGGGAATCAGCATCCACCGTTCGATCAAGGCGATCTGGTATCCGCGCGCTAGGCTCTCTTCCTTCAGCTTTTCGTATCCGGCATCGTTGATCATCGCCACGATGCGGTGCGGAAACGCTTTGCCGTGTCTCATCATCCAACATCCTTTCCGTATTCACGGGCGAACTCGTCCGCCCTTCGACTGCTCATCTCGGATGGGTTTCGGAAGACGCCTCTTCCTTTTTTGGAAGAGGCGTCTTCCGGCATTCCAGCCGGGATTGCATGCGCCCCGTTCCCATCCGCATGCTCAAGCCAATCATGTTTCGGATGGACGAACGGTGCACGGCGTCTACATGTTTCCGGTCATTTGCCGAAATCGAACGCGACGCCGCGTTCCTTGTCGGCGACCAGCCGGGCGTCGAACTTTTTCCCGCTCTTCGATGTGAATCCTTTGACGAGGACGGCCTGGCCGCCGAGGATTTTCCGCACCTGCGGGTCGGTGAGGGTCTTGCCCGCGATCGTCGGGAAGATCCGGTACCCGCATCCATCGGTTCGTTTCCATGTGCCGTCGGCCTGCTTCTCGTTGCGGTTGGTCGAGCACGTCCACGTCTTGCCCCGTTTCACGACGTTCCCGCCGCAGCGGGGGCAGCGGCCATACGATTCAGTCTTCCCGCCGCTCTGGCCGACGCGCTCGGCTTTCACGTTGGCGGCGGCGTCGGCCGGGATGGCGCGCGCGTATCCGCGGAACTCCTCGTACACGGCATCCGCGTCGGCCTTGCCGTGTTCGACGTCGCCCAGACTGCGTTCCATGTCCGCGGTGAGCGAGACGTCCCGGAGCCTGGGGGAGACGACGTCCACGAGCGTGCGTCCCGCCTCGGTCGAGTGCAGCTGTTTGCCCTTGCGCTCCATGTATCCGGCGTGGACGAGCTTTTCGATCACGTCGGCGCGGGTCGCGGGCGTGCCGATGCCGCCGGAATGCGATTCGTCATCGTCCAGAGCGGCCTTCAGGTCCTTGTCCTCGACGTATCGGCTTGCGTGCTCCATCGCGGCGAGCAGCGTCGCCTCGGTGAACGGCTTCGGCGGTTTCGTCCTGCCCTCCGAGACGGAGGATTCGCTTACCGGCCTCAACGAGACTCCCGTTGAGAGGTTCACGGGAATGACATTGCGGGCGGAAGACGCCTCTTCCTCATCCGCGTCATCCCCGCGGTCGGCCTTCGCCGGTTCGATCGCCTTCCATCCCAGGCTCACGGGCTGGTCGGAACGGCTGGTGAAACGGCATTCGCCCTCGGACAGGCGGCATCCCTCGTCCGGATGGCTCTCGCACCAATGCGGATTCAGGTTCGCGATGACCTGGACCGTGTCATGCACGTAGTCGTCTGCCGTCGCCTCCCACATGCGGCGCACCACGCGCACGAGCGTCAGACGCTCGTCCCCGCTCAATCCGTCCAGCACGGTCCTGTCGACGTTGCGGGTGGGCAGGATGGCGGTGTGTCCCGAGACCTTCGTGTCGTCGACGGTCAGGTCGAACCGTGGAGCGGAAGGAAGGTCTTCCATGCGGACGAATCCATCGACGCGCCCCGGACCCTTCGCAAGATCTCGCAACGTGTCAAGGTCGTCGTGCGTGATGTACTGCGAATCGGTGCGGGGATAGGTCGCCAGCTTCTTCTCGTACAGGGATTGCAGCGCGGCCAGCGTGCGCGCGGCGGTCAGCCCGTGCAGACGGCTCATGTCCTTCTGCAATCCGGTCAGGTCGTACAAGCGCGGCGGACGCTCATGCACGGTCCTGCGCTGCACGGAGAACACCTGGAACGTGAAGTCCGGCGCGTCCACGATCGACTTCAGCGCCTCCGCGTCCGTCCTGTCGTCGAGACGTTCGCCGGTGAGCGTCCATCCGCCCATCGGGACGACGACCTTCCAGAACGGCTTCTCGACGTGATGGGCGATCTGCCGGTCGCGGTCGGCGACCATCGCGAGGGTCGGGGTCTGCACGCGTCCCACGGACATGCGCCTGTGGTAGACGAGCGTGTACGCTCGTGAGGCGTTCATGCCGATCAGCCAGTCGGCCTTCGCGCGGATGTCGGCGGCCTCGGCCAGTCCCCGGTACTCGTCCTCGCTCCTCATCGAATCCAACGCGTCGCGTATGGCGTCCTCTTCCAGGGACGCGACCCACAGCCGCAGCATCGGCTTGCGCGCGCCCGCGTGCGAGACGATGCGGTGGAAGATGCTCTCTCCCTCGCGGTCCGGGTCGCACGCGTTGACCAGGACGTCGTACGCGTCAGACTTGAGCAGACCCGCGACGACGCGGTACTGGCGGTCCGCGCCGCGCTGTCTGTTGACCTTCCACTTCCATCCGCCCGTCGGGTCGAGAGGCAGGGCGTCCATGCTCCACTTGTCCCAGCCGCGGTCCTGGTACTCGTCCGGCGTGAGCAGGTCGACGAGATGCCCCTGGGCCCATGTGACCGCGTCCGCGCCACATCCTATCCAGCCGTCCTCGGCCTTCCCTCCTCCCAATGCCGCGGCTATGGCCTGGGCTACGGAATGTTTCTCCGCGATGATGAGTCTTCCCATGATGTCCTTCTTGTTCCTTTCCGATCGTTGTCTCGATGGGTCCCGGTCCTTCCGGGATATGGAAAGGCCGCGTCCATGATGGGCGCGGCCGGATTGTTCGTTTTCGACGTCACAGTTTGACGAAGCCGAGCAGCGGCGCGAACACCGCGGCCACGCCGAACAGGGCGACGATCAGGAAGACCACGCCGAACACGTACGCGGCGATGCTCACGGCGGTCCTTCCCGCGACGCTGCCTCCCATGTCCATCATCGGACTCTGCATGCGTTTCGCGACGATCGCGCACACGCCCGACATGACGACCGCGAGGAGGACGAGCACGATCTGCAAACCGCCGTTCAGATGCACGGTCCAATCCCACAGTCCGCCGAGCATGCCGGCGACCTTCTCCAGAAGATTCTCCATTCCTGTTCCTTCCTTGTCTGGTTGTCGAATGGCCCTCCCATCATGACGCCGGCCCGCACGGCCGGCGGTGCACCGCGTCTACAAGTTTCGCCCGGAGCCACGGGACCGGAAAACTTGTAGACATCGTGCCCCGCCTCCCGCCCTTCCTCGGTCCATCCTTGCAGGGGAAGCATCAACGACCGAGACAAGGAGCCGGATTTGTCCAACAGCAACAAGGCGCGAGACAAGAGACGCGACATATCGAAGGCGATCCGCGAATCGCAGCGATCCAGGATGGACGCGCTTGAGGCGTTCGCCCAAGGTCTGACGGATCTCAAGGCCATGCGGACGGAGGTCAAGAGGCTCGAGGCCCGTGTGGACGGCGAGCTTCGGGCCAACGCGAAGGCCGCGGGCAACAGCGTCGCGGACATCAGGAACGTGGAACGCATCGTCAACGAGCTCGCGGACAAGGAAGAGGGCTCTTCCGAACCGTCCGCGTCGGACGGGCCGGACACGGGAAGCGGCGACGGCGAGGGAAGCCAAGCCTGGACGGAGGGAGAGTGATGGCCGGCAGGAAGGCCCCTCGCCCGTTGCCGCGGCCGGTCCGCTGGCTCGCGATGTTCCTGGCCCTGGTGTTCGTGGTGTCCCTCGGCATGGTCGTCAACCACGAGTCCTCGAAGGCGACCGGCGGCGCGTCCGACGCGTCATCGTCGACTCCGGCCAAATCCCCGAAAAGGAAGAAGACCGCCAAAACCGGCGGCTACGGCGGACTGAAGGCCGCCGGCATCCCCACGCCGGGAGACTGGTCCCGCCAGCGGGTCCTCTCCATCGTCAAGGAACAGCAGGGAGACGAGCGAAAGGTGTCCATGAAGCCCGTCGGAGGCAAGGGAGGCCCCGTGGACGTCGCGTTGGACACCGTCGACAGGATCCTCGACCCGACGCCGTCCGACGAGGAATGGAACGACACGATGCAGCAGCTCTTCCAGCCGGACATCGCGGGCCAGTCCCACGGCCCGTCCAACATGGCGCGCTACTGGTGGAGCCAGCGCAGGCTGAACCCGGACCTCCTGTGCACCGGTCGCCAGTCCGACAACCTCATCATCCAGTCCTACGACTGCTCCACCGACCGCACGTACCAGGGAGACGCGGATGGAATCGTCAAGGACACCCAATCATGGATGCAGGGCTCCGACCGGGTCTTCTTCGACATTCCCGGGTCGATCGGCTCGTCCATCGCATCGTCGACCGACCCGCAGTCGGTGATCTCGCAATACTACGACGCGGTCGCCATCCCCATGGACGACGGCATGTGGTACGTGACGGTGGCCTGCCCCGCGGCGGCCGACCACCCGTTCATGGACGAGAACGGCGACGAGACCGGATACGCGTCGATCGACGACGTGCCCGCCGGCACCCGTGTCTGGCTCGCGGGAGGCTCCGTCGGAGTCGGCACGAACCAGCGCCCGTGTCGTCCGGTCGAGATCACCGTCGGCGGACAGCGGCCGTTCTGGTACATCGGCGCGGACGACGGGAGCGACTGACATGACCGCAAGCCGACGCCGCGGCCGGACCGGGCCGTTCCACCGCCGCCTGCTTCCCATCGTCGCCGTGCTGTGCGTCGTCATGACCACCGGGGCGTGCAACCCCCTCGACGTGCTACACTACCTCGCCGGCTGCAAGGACGGCTCATCGTCCTCGTCATCGGCCTCGTCGAGCACGGTGGCGTCCACCGCCAAGGGGGAATGGACGAAGCTCATCGGCAAGACCGAGGGCGAGATCAAACGCATGTGGCCCGACTACGTGACGCCATGCTCCGGCTACAACATCGTCTACGGAGGCAGCGGACTGCAATGCACCTGGTGGGCGTGCATGCGCCAACGCGCGCTCGGCCACGACCTCGGCCAGGGCTCCTGGGGCGACGGCGGCATGTGGGGAGCGTCCGCCAAGGCCCACGGCTGGAAGCAGGGGGCCAAGGCCGGCGGCATCGTCTCCTGGACGCCAGGCGCGGCCGTCAGTTACATCGGTTCGGGCGGCTCATGGACCGCCGACGGCAGGTACGGGCACGTCGCGGTCGTCGAACAGGTCGACGGCGACAGCGTGCATATCAGCGAGGGAGGCAGCGGCTTCAAAAACGCCAACGGCGTGGTGTCCATCCATTCCGGCGTCATCAGCGCCAAAAGCCCCGGCGCGACCTTCTGGTATCCCGACGGCAACACCACCGCCGCGAGCAAGCCGTCCGACGGCATCTCATCGTCCTCGCAGGGCTCGTCCGCGACGTCGACGAAATGGACGTGCTCGGCCTCCTCGTCGGACGATTCGGACACGGGAACGGTGAACGTGAAGTACAGCGGGAACGGCTACCACGCCAGCCCCGAGGACGCGAAGGGCATCGCCAAGCAGATGATCGCCAGCGGCTACAAGGAATGGGACAACGACAACGACTGGCAGGCGCTCGTGTGGATCTGGCAGCACGAGTCCGGCTGGCAGTGGAACGCCACGAACCCCACGTCGGGCGCGTACGGCATCCCGCAGTCCTATCCCGCGTCGAAGCTCGCGGCCGCCGGAAGCGACTGGAAGGACAACGCGGCGACCCAGATCAAATGGGGGCTGCAATACATCAAGCAGCGTTACGGCAGCCCGCACCAGGCCAAGGAGTTCTGGCTTCGCAACAACGCCTACTGACGCCCCGTGGGCGGATAAGCGGATAAGCATGTAAGCACTTGCTTATCCGCTTATCCCGTTCCTGTAGACATCGTGTCCCGTCCGCCCGACGCGCGGGACGGAGGATTGTGACGACACGGCCATCCACGACGTCTCCGGGCGGAGGTCCCGGCATGGAAGCCAAGGAAGGGGAATACGGCGATGGCGCAGAACTTTATAAACGGAATCCTGATTCCGGAGGACGGGGAGCCGCGGCGGGTGGCTCTTGAGACCGACGGGCGCGGGCTGATGGGAGACGCGCTGTCCAGACTGGTCGGCGGCTGCTTCGACACGTTGCCGATCGTGATACCGGGAGTCGACCTGTGGGTCAACGACGACGGCACGTCCGAATTCGGGCCGAACCGAGCCATCTACGCCACCCGGGCGATGGAGGAGAGGGGCTACCTCAGCCAGATCGACTACCGGCACGTCCCGGCCGAAGGCGAGCTGTACACGATACTGCACGGCCCGATCGTCGCGCTCGGCTTCGACCCGGACAGCGGCGCCAGCGTCTCCCTGACCGAGGAACAGGCCGAGACGGTCACCGAATACTTCACCGAGACATCGCCCGCCGGAAGCGGATTGCTGGAGAACCTTCGTCTTTGTCTCGGCCTGCCATCGTTCGCCGCCGACCCGACGGACACGTCCGACCCGACCGGCATCGCCACGTCGTCCGACGTGGTCACGCCATCCATGAAAGGACTGTGAGCATGAGCGAAGAGATGAAAGGCACCACCAGATACCTCGACGCGACGGTCATGGAATACGCTCTGCTCGACCACGCCCGGCTGCGCACCCCGTACGGCACGCAGGACGACGTCCGCGCGTACGCGGCCGGCGGCGAGAAGGCGGCCCTGCACGACCTCGCGCTGGCATTGGCCGACATGGCGTCCCGGACCGGAATATCGTGGACCACCGCGTCGGACACGGCCCCCACGTTCCGCGACGGAGGGACGGAGGCTTACGTGGAGCTTAGGCGCGACCAGCCGAACGGCCACTACTCCCACCTCGACGCGGAAGCGTACCTCTGCACCGCGGACGGGCCGCGATGCATCGCGCGGCTCAACCTCACCGAACCCGGAGACATTCCGTCCACCGTCAGCGGGGCCGACGGCCTCGCGTCCAGGATCGCCGACCGGCTCAACCATCCGCAGTTCCCGAAGGCCGGCGCCTACGGGCCGACCGCCGGCCGCATGGGCGACTGGTACCGCGGCGTCGAGGAGCGGTTCGCGGCCATGAGCGAGGAGAACCGCCGGACCCGCGCCATCGAACCCGACGAGGAGGCGTACCACGTCGGCACGGGCATGTACGTGACCGCCGAACAGTTCGCCGACGTCCTGCCATCCCCCCTGCTTGCGAACCGGTTCGTGATCATGTCGTTCGGATACGACGCGGACCAGGCGAGCCTGCACTGGAACGACATGGACTACTGGAGCGACGAGGCCGCGGAGACCGCGATCACGGACGGCGACGAGGACGGCTGCTACTGGACCGGCTGCATGTGGGACGAGGACGACTATCCGGACCGGTTGGAGACGCCCGGCATGGAGGAGTCCGCCAGTCCCGGCGGCAAAACCATCTAGGAACCAGACGGATAAGCATGCACGTACGTGCTTATCCGCTTATCCCGTTCCTGTAGACATCGTGCCCCACCGCGCCGTCCCGGCCGACGGACGCTGGAACCGGCCGGCCGCGCATGCGGACGGCCACGATCCGACGGATGGAGGAATGATGGTTTGGATCAACAAGGACACCGGCGTCGTGCTCAGCAAGGACGGGCACACCCTTTTCGTGGACCTCGTCGCCGAGGACGAGGAACGGGAACGCCTCGCGGAACGCTCCGGTCTGGCCGACCCGCATGGGGACATACCGGACAAGGAATACCTCGAGGCGGCGGTCATCATCCACGACAACGGGCACGCCCACGGCGAATGCTACGCGACCGACAGACACACCGGCATGGTGCGGTTCGGCCGGTTCGAGCTCACGGACATGGAGCTGAACCAGCTCGGACGGGAGCTTCCCTTCCTCGCAGACCGCGAGGACCCGAGAAAGGGGCAGGAGAGGCTGGGCCGTTTCTTCGGCGGAAGCCCCTACGTCCGTCACTCGGAACGATATGTGGGCGGCGGACGGCACGAGGCGAATCCGGACATCCGCGCCGGAATCGCCGACTATCTGGATGCCGCCCTCGCCGAATACCGGGAAAGCGGATACTCCGCCTACGAAGGCGGAATGAGCATGACCGGATACCAGACCCGCGACCTGTCCGACATCAAGGCCTTCATCTCCTACATCGCCTCGTCCCCGGACTGTCCCGCCACGACCACCCTGCGCTCCTGGGCGGAGTACGAGGACCTTTCCGACCATGCGGGGTTCCTCACGGACCTGCTCGACGAGGCCCGCGGAAGGTTGGACGGGTTCGGCCTGTCCGGGCCGGAATGCGGAGCGGGCGTGGACGCGGATGCCATGGGCGTCCAAGGGCCCGCCAGGTGACGGTCGGACGTGCTGGCCGTTTCCGCGCCGGACGGCGTGGATTCCACGTTGGCCGCGGATTTCGCCGTTTTGGCCGGGCTTTCTGTCATCGGCGGCGTATGCTGGTGATGGTCGCCTGCGCGGCCGATCAGGTCCGACGGTTTGCGCGGACCCGGATTCCACGGCGATGTTTCCGAAGAGAGGGGAGGACGCCATGGCCGACAGGACGAGGCTTGTGGACAGGCTCAGGTACGAGCGGGACGCGCGGATCGACCACGCGTTGTTCTATTGGACGCAGGTGTTCATGGCGTACAACTCGAACCATATGGAGGGTTCGACGCTGACGCCCGAGCAGACGCGTCAGATCTACGACACCGGGCGTCTTCTCGCCGACGCGGACGAGCAGATCAGACTCGACGACGCCATCGAGACCAGGAACCATTTCACCGCGTTCAACTACGTCATCGACCACGCCGACGATCCGGTCGACGCCGGCTACGTGTGCCGCCTGCACGCCCTGCTGAAGCGCGGCACGTCGCAGGACGGCGACCCGGGGTTCAACGTCGGCGGATACAAGACCAGGGACAACGCGATTGTGCAGCGCATGGGCGTCGCCATGGTCAGGACGGTGCCGGCCGGCGACGTGCCGGGGATGATGGAGCGCGTGTACGCGGCGTACGCCGGCCTGTCCGACGATCCGGTGCGCATCGCGATGTGCCATTGGATGTTCGAGCGGGTCCACCCGTTCAGCGACGGCAACGGCCGCGTGGGCAGGCTCGTCATGTTCAAGGAGTGCCTGCGCCTGGACACCGTGCCCCCTCTGGTGCGCGACGAAAACCGGAACATGTACGTGCGCGGCCTGGACGAGTTTCCCGGACAGCCGGGATGGCTCGTGGACACGCTGCTCGCCGAACGCGACTCGTACCTGTCCTCGTTCATCGAGACCCTCGCGCCCGGGGCCGTCCGCTGTTCCTACGCGGACGAATGGTCGGAGGAGGCATCCTCCGGCGTGCTGGCCGAGGCCGCGGACTTCGAGCGCGACGTCGAATCGCTCGCGGCGTCCGGAGACGGCCCGGACGGGGACGAGGATCCGTTCGCCTCGTACTACGGCGGCGCGCGTCCGACGACCCGCGGCGGACGATAGGCGGATAAGCATATGCGTATGTGCCTATCCGTTTTCCTGTAGACATCGTGTCCCGTCCGAGCCTTCCGGCGGGAGGACGATTGTCCCATCCGGGGCCGCGGCGGGACGGGAGCGGGTTCCGCGCCGGCCGCGCCCGCAGGCGAAAGGAAATGGATCATGGCCAGAGAGGGCAATTGGTACGACCTGCGCGTGTACGTGGGCAACATCGGCAGATACAACGAGGGCTCCCTGGTCGGCGGCTGGGCGACGCTGCCGATGGGGCGGGACGATCTCGACGCGTTCCTGCGCGACAGGGTCGGCATCGACGGCGAACGGTACGAGGAGTACAGGATCGACGATTTCGACCTGCCGGACTGGCTTCCGGCCGGGCCGGGCGAACGCGTGGTAGACGAGCGCACGAGCCTCGAGGATCTGAACGTCATGGCCGGAGTGCTGTCCACCCTTGACGAGGACGACGCGGCGAAGGCGAGGATCTGGATCGAGGAGGGCATGTCGCCCGCCGGGCGGCTTTCCCCTCTCGTGTTCGCGAATGTCGCTCTCCAGGCCGACGACATCCCGTTCTATGCGTACGAGGCCGGCACGCGCTTCGACCCCGGCATCTCGTCGAACGAGGAGGCGTTCGCGCTGACGGCCGCCGAGAACGATCCGGAACTTGCCGAGGCGCTGGACGGACGGTTCGGCCCATACCTGGACCTGGAGGCGATCGGCCGTGACCTCGCCGCGGACTGCACGCTGCATGACGACGGCTATCTGGACCGTTCCGTGGATCCGGGCATCGACCCGGAGCTGTATTCGCGCGACGAGCTGGTGTGCCTCGCGGGGTTGGACGGCGGTGATGACGACGCGTGCGTGATGTCCGGCCTGGACGGCCCCATGGACAAAGCAGTGGTCAGATAAGACCATAAAAACCATATAAGCCCTATGTGAAACTCACATAGGGCTTATATGTTCCCGTGATTCAGACACGCGCGGTCGCGCCGGAGCGTCTGGACGCGTTCATGCGCGGTGTGGTCGGCGTGGCCGAGGGCGACGGGTATGTGGTCGCGGACCATGAGCCGGGCTGGTTCGGGGATGTGCTGGGTTCCGGCTTGGAAGCGTTCTCGGTGTCGTCGTTGAACCAGATGGCGCGCGCGGTGGAGCATGCGCGCGATCTGGCGGTGGCGGACGGCGTGGACGGGGACGTGTTTCTGGACATGCTGGCGACTGGCGCGGAGTCCGAGGGCCTGCGCATGCCGCACGAGCTCGCCATGCTGGCGATGCGCACCGATGGTCTGGCGGGGGAGTGGACTTCCTATTCGCTGCCGGGTTCGTGGCGTGCGGGCAATTCGACGCCTGACGAATTGTACGGCGCGTCCGTGGCGTATGGGCTGATGGGCGCCGACGTGTTCTCCCGGCTGTCGTACTGCATGGATTTGAAGGCGTTGGGGCGCGACGAGTCGGCGAACGCGGGTGTGACGGCGGGCGCGTCGGGCTATGTCACGGACCATGAGCCGTTGGTCCCGTCCGGACGGCTGGACGATGAAAGCCGCGCCGCGCTGAAGACGTTCGCGGACGGCTGGAAGCCGCCGTCCGCGGAGTACCGCCCGTTCGACATCGCCGACATCGTGTGCGAGGGCGAGACGGTGGCCGACTACACGCTGGAGGGTGACGGGACGAATTGGGGCGCTCCGGTCTACCAGTGCGTCGTGGATGATGGCTTCGACGCCGGATCGGACGTGTTCGGCGTGGACGTGCTCTCCGCGTTGGAGGATACGTTGCGGCGCATCCGCTCGGCGCGTGCCGGCATGGGCGATTTCGACGAGGTGGCGCGCGAGGTGATGGGCGTGGAGCAGTTCAGGCCCGAGATGCACGACGACGATTACGGTTCAGTGGCGCTCGACCTGGGTTATGTGCTTCCCTCGCCGATGGCATCGTTCTCGCCGCGGCCTGCGGCCGCTTCCGCGCCGGAGTGCGCGGATCCCACGATGGCCGCATGCGAGACGTCCTCGGCGTCGCGTTCCATGTGACGTCCTTATCGGCCCGGACCCCGCATGGCGGGCTACGCGGCCCTGGACCCGGTGGCCGGATAAGCGGATAAGCATGTACATACATGCTTATCCGCTTGTCTCTTTTGTAGACATCGTGTCCCGTCCGCGCTCCCGTCCGATTCGATGATGGCTTCCATGGATGGGTCGCGCGGCGGGCGGGAAACGGTTCTCCGCCCCGGCGTCCCTCGGAGTAAGGAGCCGTCATGGCGCAGGACAACAACCGGCAGGTGGAGCGTCGCGCGGAGCGTTGGGCGCGGATGAACTTTCCCAACAAGTTCGTGCATCCGCACGAGTACACGGCCAGGGACAGACGTATGTTCGACAAGATGTTCGTCTCGATACCGCCGGGCGCTCCGGCCGACCCGACGAACGCCGTGACGTCGGCGGAACCCGGACGGGCCCTATGAGCGGCAAAGGGGAATGGACGAACCTCAGGTTCCCTAACGCGTTCGCGCATCCGTTCTCGTTCCAGGGCCGCGACGGAGGAACCCGGGAACGCATGCTCGTCACCATCCCCAAGGGCGTCGTCCTCGAGGACGGCAGGGACGTCGGCGGATGGAACCTGAGCGTGCGCGCGACCCCGTGGGCCCTGGCCCAGAAGCGCGCGGGCCGTCCGGTGAGCATCGGTCTTCGCGTCGGCCGAACCGTCGAACTGTTCAAAGGCCGCGGCCCCAGGCGGGTCACGCTCCGCCTGGACGGTCCGGAGGGCCTGCGCTCCGCCCTGGACGAGCATCGGAACGTGATGTCCGCCCGGGTGGCCGTCCCGGCCGACCCGGGCCGCGGATGCAGAGGCAGCCTGGACGACGCGGCGCCACCGATGGACGGGCCCGCCGGCGACGAGGGCATGCTTCTGTTCAACGACCTCGCGTTCGACAGTGGCTTCGTGGCGAGGATGGACACGCTCGCGTCCCGGTTCGCCGACGACTTCGCCCACGGCCGTTACGATGCCGGGACCGCCCTGCGCGAGACCCGGTCCCTCGTCGCGGAGGCGGCCATGCTCATGGAGACGGTGACCGGCGCGTCATATGGCGCCGGGGCGGCCGACTGCGCCGCGAGTCTCGCGCTGTCCGCGGTGACCGACGCGGTCAACGGATATGTCGACGATCTCGTGGATCGGAACGACTGCGATCCACGGGTCGCGGCCGCGAACCACGCGGAACGCTCTGCGGATCCCCATGCGCGGCCCGGTACGCTGCCGTGCCTGCGCATGTTCACCACCGCGTACGGCAAGACAGATGAGACCGACGTGTTCGGGGACGGCGCGCCGGTCGAGGGCATGGAGTCGTCGTCCATGCAGCTGACGAGATAGGCAGGAGGATTGCGATGGCTGGTTTCACCATTCCCCGGGCGTTCGTTTCCATGGATCCGTGGTCGGGCACGCTGCTCGTCGGCATGCCCCGCGGCGTCACGCTGCCTGACGGGCGCGACGTCGGCGGCTACAGTCTGCGAAAATATGCCGACGAGAGGGAAAAGACCGACTGGCGTGGCGAAGAGGGAATCCGCGTCACGCTGGACGATGGCTTCCCGGCGCGTCTCCAGCGCGGCCGCGGCGACGACGTCGAGGCGGTGTTCGTGGACGCGTCCGTGCTCGCCGATGCGGTGAAGACGCGTCTGGACTCCGCGTTGCGCGCCGTCGAGGACATGGACTGGACGCCCGACTTCGGCTTCGACGTCGAGGATTCCGTGAGGCTCGACCGCTGTCCGGAATGCTTCGATCCGGATCGGATCGACCGGAGCGCCGGCCTGCACGCGTATTACGAGACGGAGGACGGCGGGTGGCTGCGGCTGACGTCCCGCTCCTGGTTCGATCCGAATCTTGGCGATTTTGACCAGGTGTGCGTCGACTACGTGTCCGCGGCGGGAGTGATGGTGTCCGTGAAGGATACCGCGTGCCTCGACGCGGAGCCTCCCGCGCGGATCCGGATGAAGGTCTCCGATCTCGTCGAAAGGGCCGGCGGAAGCGTGCGCGGGGGTTTCGATCCGACGAACATGGCCGATCCGACGACCATGACGGATGGAGGTGCGGCTTCGCCCGCTGGACGGAATTCGAGCTCAAAACGTTCGAGGTGACCGTCTACCATCCCGACCTTCTGCCTTCCGAATCCGCCGCCGCGCTCGGCGATCCCGTGCGCTCGGGCGTTGCCCCGGCATGGCGGCCTGGCATGGCCGATATACCGTACGCGTCGTATCGAGTCCGGC
>OKRV01001025.1_pt1 | contig 17879 bp, 8 predicted proteins | sample 1601201 | NCBI WGS metagenome assembly OKRV01 (sample SAMEA3541540, study PRJEB24748) | human gut metagenome | biome: human gut; feature: human-associated habitat; material: faeces | place: China | collected 2012 | reverse complement strand
CGGTGATTTTCGGCATTCCGATTGTCGGTTTCCTTGGCTACGTGATCGCGTTCATTTTGTCCGTCTGGATCGTGTTCGACATCTACTTCAAGGGACGTTCCAACAAAAAACGGTAGTTTTTGTGGTTTTAGCGTCGGACGGCTGACCGGACATGCATACTTGACACACTCAAGGCCGTTCGGCCAAGTCTACGGTCGAGCATGCATGTCCGGTCCACCGTCCTTTGGGGAATCGAACCGTACGTTTATGGAGCTCTCTCCGAACTGACTGGGAGGGAGGGGATTAGTCTAACGGTAAGGTGGATTCGCGTTGGATGAGGCGGCAGGGGAGGTATTCCGTGCCGTGGTGGGGCTGGCCGTTGATGGCGTCCATCAGGTAGCGGGCAGCTTTGCGGCCGATGAGTTCCGTTTCATTGTCGATGCTGGTCAGCGGCGGGCGGGAGCTCTTGGTGAGCACGTCCCAATTATCGTGGCCGATCACCGCCACATCCTCAGGAATGCGTAGATGCTGCGACTTCAACGCGTCAATGCATCCTCGTGCCAGCTGATCGCTCTGACATACCACGGCGTCGAACTTCACGCCTTGGTCGAGCAGCAGTCTGGTGGCGGCACGCCCCCAATTCTCGTCCCAACGGCCATAGCGAATCGGGCCAGCCGGTTCCAAACCAACCTCGGCCAACGCTTCCAACGCGCCCTTGGTGCGGTCGGTGGAGGCCGTATACGTTTCATCGCCGCCAATGATGGCGATACGGTTGCGTCCGCACGAAATCAGATGATTCACGGCCATGCGCCCGGCGTCCACATTGTCACACGTCACCGAACAATCGTTGGTGTCGGTGGAAGGACCATACACATACACCAGCGGCACGCCCCAATCACGCCCCAGCGACGGGCGCGGATTCGTCTCGCACTGCACAATCAGCAGGCCGTCCACTTTCAGCGACAGCAGTTTCTCTACATGGCTGCGTTCCAGCGCATCGTCACCGCGAGCATTGGCGAGTAGTACCGATGTCGATTGTGCGCGCAGCTCGTTTTCGGCGCCAATAAGAATAGGCGTGGAGAAACGGCCTTGCAGATCGGAAGTGACCAAACCGATGGTTCCGCTTCTGCCGCTTGCCAACGATTGCGCCAGCTTGTTCGGGGAATAGTTGAGTTGCCGCGCTGCCTCCATCACGCGCTCGCGGGTGTCTTCACTGACGCGCGGTTTGCCATGCAGCGCCTTTGAAGCCGTTGCCAAAGACACGTTGGCCAGCGCTGCTACATCTTCAAGCCTTGCTGTTGAGTGAGTATCTGCAGTTGCCATGATGTTCCCCTTTTTTACGGTGTGACGAAAACGTTGGCTGCGCGTCGATGCGCTTCGCCGCCCTTGTATTGCGTAATATTATACGACAAAACTGCGAAAGTTTTCGCATCGTGTCAAAAAGTGAACAAAACGGCTTTATATAGCCGATTGCTGACATTTTCACTTGCAAATTGCGAAACTTTCGCATTTGCGAAAATGAACACATTTTTCTTTCGCATTTTCTGCATTTCACGTCATTTTTGCTGTCATAAACGATTCTTAAAATGCTAAGAATCGTTTATTTATAACGGTTTTATCGACATGAATACCTTTGCATTTTGATATGCGAAAGCGATTTTGCAAAATCTGGAGAAAACCATATACTGAGAAAAGGCTTTCGCATTACGGTTCAATCGAAGGAGAACAACCGGAAATCGTGAAGGCAGACGGCGGAAGGCCCGCCGGATGGCTCAAAGCTGAGCGATACATAGAGAAAGAAGTAGACATGGTGTCTTTCAACAAGGTCACTCGCGTTATTGCCGGCATCGCGGCAACCGCGTTGCTTATTCCGATGGCTGCATGCGGCGGCGGTTCCAGCAGTGGTGGATCCGCGGCTCCGGCCGATATTCCGGCAGCCGGCACTGATGACGGCACTGAGATCACCCTGTGGACCCGTTCTCCGCTGGAGCGTCAGGCCAAGAACGCGGTGAAGGCCTACAACGCCTCCCACAAGAACCAGGTCAAGCTGGAAATCATTCCGAACGACGATATGGAAGGCAAGGTCGGTGGTGCCTCCCAGACCGATTCCCTTCCGGACATTCTCGCCGGTGACGTGGTGCGTATTCCGTACTGGGCTTCTGAAGGCATCTTCACCGACATCACCAAGCAGATCGACGGACTCGACAACAAGTCCGACCTGCAGCAGGGCCACATTGAAGCCGGTACCGTGGATGGCAAGGAATACACGCTGCCGTTCATCACCGACGTTTCCGTGATGGTATGGAACAAGAATCTGTACAAGGAAGCAGGTCTTGACCCGGAGAAGGGTCCGAGCAGCATCGACGAGTTCGTTGAGCAGGCCAAGGCGGTCGCGGCCCTTAACAAGGACGGCGTGGCAGGCTCCTACTTGGCCGGCCAGTCCGGTGGCGCTCTCGTGTTCGACCTGTTCCCGTCCGTGTGGGCTGACGGCGAATCCGTGATGAACGCAGATGGCACCGAAGCCACCCTCAACAACGATTCCATGAAGGCCGTGCTCGACGCCTACAAGGAGCTCGCCAACACCACCAACGGCTTGGGCGCAGGCTCCAAGGAAGAAACCGGTGCCACCTGGACCGCTCCGTTCGCCAACGGCAACATCGGTGTGATGCCGTATCCGAACACCTCCTCCACCGCACTGTTCGAAGCTGAGAAGGACGGTGGCTTCGAAGTCGGTGTTACCCCGATCCCGGGCACCAAGGAAGGCAAGACCTCCACGTTCCTCGGCGGCGATGCCATGGGCATCTCCAAGGACTGCAAGCACGTCGCTCAGGCTTGGAACTTCCTCGCATGGCTCATGAGCGATGACGCCCAGAAGGAAGTCTTCGCAGCCAACGGCGACACCGCATCCAACATCCAGACCCTGAAGACCGCCTACGACGATGCCGATCCTCGCGTCCAGACCATCAACTCCGTAATCATCGACGGCAATGGCCAGACCCCGAAGTCCGCAGCTTTCAATGAGGCCTTCAACGCAGCCGGTTCCCCGTGGCAGCTGCTCATCCAGAACGCAGTCTGGGGCGATGGCGATCTCAAGGCCGACAACCAGGCCATCACCGACGTGCTGGGTCAGTGAGGTGAGCCACTGAAAACGAACTTCTCCTCCTTTTTCTCCTTTCCCCGATTTACATAACTTAAGAACAACTGAATATCGAATAACTGAATATCGAAAACAAAAATCGACAGACCACAGTTGTGGTCTGCCATGAAGATCGACAATAATTCAAAAACAATGTCGGTCTTCATGGCGGATTTCAACGGCCGCACGAGACGGAATCGCACTTCCAAACGCATATCCAATCGCTTGGCCATTTATGTCGAAAACCCCGAACGATTCAAGAGAGAGTCGCCAAAAGTGTTCCAAGGAGGGAATATGACTACTGTTTCCAAGAACGCTGCGCCAGTGAAGACGCATCGTTCCAAGGCCAAGGCGGAGGCAACCCGTCGTGGCCTGCTGTATGCGCTGCCTGATTGGCTGATGATCATCATGCTGTTCTTCGTGCCAATCGTGCTGCTCGTCATCATGGCCGGTTCCCGCTGGTCGTTGATGGGCGGTAACCGTGGTTGGAATTTCCCTGAGAATTTCGTCAAGGTTTTCGAAAATAAACTGCTCGGACAGTCGGTGTTGTTCACACTTGAATACACCGTGATCGTCACGATTTTCCTGCTGGTGCTTGGCCTTGGTCTGGCGCTGATCGTGCAGGAAAGCACCAAGTGGAACAATATGCTGCGCACGTGCTTCCTGCTGCCGTCCGCAACCGGTCTCGCCTCCGCTTCGCTGCTGTTCTACGCGCTGTACTCCCCGCAGGTGGGCCCCGTCACCAAGATCCTGAGCTTCTTCGGATTAATGGATGAGGGCGGCTCCGTGCTCGCCACCGGCCAGAGCGCGCTGTGGGCTACCATTATTGTGATCGTTTGGCGTTTCTCCGGCTACTACATGCTGCTCATGATGATCGGCCTGCAGGCCATTCCTGGCGACCTGTATGAGGCCGCGCGCATGGACGGTGCTGGCACGTGGCGCATTTTCCGTTCCATCACCCTGCCGCTGATGAAGCCGACCATCGTGATGTGCCTGATCTACTGCGTCACCGGTTCCATCCTCGCGTTCGACCAGTTCTTCATTCTGACCAAGGGCGGTCCGAACAATTCCACCATGACCGTGGTGCAGCTCATCTACAACTTCGCATTCGATTCCAAGAAGGATCTGGGCATGGCGGCCGCACTGTCGCTGATCGTGCTTGCGGCCCTCGTGGTGATCAATTCCATCCAGATGCGCGGTATGCGCGACAACACCAAGTGAGCAAGGGGAGGGAACTCACATGACTACTCCATTGTGGAAGCGCGTAATCGTCTATATTCTCGAAGGTCTGCTGGCTCTGGTCTTCATTTCGCCGCTGATCTGGGTGGTGGTCTGCTCGTTCAGTCCGCAGCCTGGTTCCGCACAGTCCAAGGGCTGGGGTGTGAACAACTATCTGACGTTGTTCGGCTACCAGGAAGGCCTGCCGAAGTACCTGTTCAACTCGGTGGTGGTGACGTTGGTCGCCGTGGTGTTCTCCGTGGTGGTGTGCACGCTCGCAGGCTATTCGTTCTCCCGTTTCGACTATCCGGGCCGCAATCTCGGATTCATGGTGACGCTGTCCATTTTGATGGTGCCGTATGCGTCTCTGCTGATTCCGCTGATGGTGTGGTACAAGGATATTGGTCTGAACGATTCCTTGCTGGGTGTCGGTTTGGTTATTACCTTGTTCCAGCTGCCGATGAGCACGTTCATCATGCGTAATGCTTTCGATGCGATTCCGAAGGATATGGAAGAGGCCGCCATGGTCGATGGCTGCAACTCCCTGCAGTCGCTGATTAAGATTCTGGTGCCGGTCGTCAAGCCGTCGATGGTCACTGTCGGTCTGCTTGCTTTCCTTGAGGCTTGGAACAATTTCATGATTCCGCTGTACCTGTCGAGTTCGTCGAACGCCACGCTGCCGCTCGCTTTGGTGAACATGCGTCAGCAGACTATGGGCGTCATTGATTACGGTGCCACCGAAGCTGGCGTCGTGATTCTGATGATCCCCGCAGCCATCCTCTTCCTAGCCCTCCAGAAGTACTACGTCAAAGGGTTTATGGCTGGAGCCGTCAAGGGCTGACATTTGGCGATGTCAGCCCTTGGGAGACAGTCCACTGGGCTGTCTCCAGGCTCCAGCCTGAGCAGGGCCGAAGGCGGAGTAGCCAAGAGCCGTCAAGGGCTGGCGAAGTCCTTAATCTTAAGGAAATATCATGAATGTAACTATTACTTCTCCTTTCTGGAAGCAGCGTCGCGACCAGATCGTTGAATCCGTCATTCCCTATCAGTGGGGTGTGATGAATGATGAGATTGCCACTGAAGTTCCGGATGATCCGGCCGGCAATCAGCTTGCCGATAATAAAAGTCATGCCGTGGAGAATCTGCGTATCGCAGCCGGTGATGAGGCCGGTGAATTTCATGGCATGGTCTTCCAGGATTCTGACATATATAAGTGGTTGGAGGAAGCGGCTTACGCACTGTCGTATCATCCTGATCCGCAATTGCGGGAACTGTGCGATAAAACCGTCGACCTCATCGCACGTGCGCAACAATCGGACGGATATTTGGACACTCCGTACCAAATCAAAACCGGTGAATGGGCGCATCGTGAGCGTTTCACACTGATTCAGCAAAGCCATGAGATGTATGTCATGGGCCATTATATTGAGGCTGCTGTCGCCTATCATGAGGTGACCGGTAACCAGCAGGCGCTTGATGTGGCGTGCCGTATGGCGGATTGCATCGATGCCAATTTCGGCCCGGAGGACGGCAAGATCCACGGTGCTGATGGGCATCCGGAAATCGAATTGGCGTTGGCGAAACTGTATGATGCGACCGGTGAGGAGCGCTATCTGAATCTGGCGCGGTATCTCATCGACGTGCGTGGTCAGGATCCGCAGTTCTACGCCAAGCAGATCGCCGCTGTCGACAACGACTACATTTTCCGGGATCTGGGATTCTACAAGCCCACGTACTTCCAAGCCGCGCAGCCGGTGCGCGAGCAGCAGACCGCTGACGGCCATGCTGTGCGCGTGGCCTATTTGTGCACTGGAATCGCACATGTGGCGCGTATTACCGGCGATCAGGGCTTGTTGGATGCGGCGCATCGTTTTTGGAACAACATCGTGTCGAAACGCATGTATGTAACGGGTGCGATCGGTTCCACGCATGTGGGGGAGTCGTTCACATACGATTACGATCTGCCGAACGACACCATGTATGGCGAAACGTGCGCTTCTGTGGCGATGAGCATGTTTGCTCGCCAAATGCTTCTGTTGGAACCGAATGGTGAATATGCCGACGTGCTTGAGCGTGAGCTGTTCAATGGTGCCATCGCGGGCATCAGCCTTGATGGCAAGCAGTATTACTATGTGAATGCGTTGGAGACTTCGCCGGACGGTTTGGACAATCCGGATCGGCATCATGTGCTTTCGCATCGTGTCGATTGGTTTGGCTGCGCATGCTGCCCAGCTAATGTCGCGCGATTGATCGCGTCGGTGGACCGTTATGTGTATACCGAACGTGACGGCGGTCGCACGGTGCTCGCTCACCAGTTCATTGCGAATCAGGCAAGTTTTGATTCCGGGTTGCATGTGGAGCAGCGTTCCGATTTTCCGTGGAACGGTCATGTTGAGTACATGGTGGAATTGCCCGCTGAAGCGGCTGATTCGGTACGTTTCGGCGTGCGTATTCCCACATGGTCGGCTGATTCCTATGCGCTGACATGCGATGGTGTTGCTGTGAAGACGGCTCCGGAAAACGGTTTCGTATATTTCGCAGTTGCTCCGGGAACTGCATTGCATGTGGTGCTGGATCTTGATATGGCAGTGCGATTGGTGCGTGCCAACTCTCATGTGCGTTGCGATGCAGGTCGTGTTGCGGTGATGCGCGGTCCGCTCGTCTATTGCGCGGAGCAAGCCGATAATTCCGGCGATCTGTGGACGTACCGTCTTGCTGATGGCGTGGATGCTGCGGATGCCACGGTTACTTTCGAGAGTGATTTGCTTGGAGGTGTTGACGCGGTGACGTTGCCTGCCGTTCGTGAGGCTGCGGATGCCGTGGACGCCCCGTTGTACATGTCCGCTCGGCGTGACGCTTCAGATGAGCGGACGTCGCTCAAGCTGGTGCCCTACTACGCATGGGCCAACCGCGAACTCGGCCAAATGAACGTGTGGTTGCGCAGCTAAACAAAAGAAAGACTTGCTACCCGGTGCTATGAGTGCCATGGTGCCGGGAAGCGGGTGAGCGCGGCGTGATCGATTGGAGCCGAATGCGCCGCGCTGACTGGAATGAGAGACCGGCTGCCCCTTATGGGGTGGCCGGTTTTGTCATAGCCCCTAGTATAAGACGGGAAAATGCGAAAACTTTCCTTTTCGCATAAAAGCTATCGTATGGCAGTTCACTTAGAAAAGCATTGGAGAAAACTGAAAGAAAATTTGCGAAACCGTATTCGCGTCATGTATTCTTGAAATGTCGGTGGACGCTCCAATCTCATGTCCATCGCACGACTCTCATTCCTACAGAAAGAAAGTTGGATGCCAGGGAACGAGCCTTGGCAACCAAGGGCCAACGATGGTCCATGTAGGAGGAATTGATGACACCATCAACAAGGAAGAAAGGGATTGTCACGTCATTGGGCGTGCTGACGGCAGTGGCCACACTGTTGTCTGGCGGTGTGACGACCGCATACGCCAATGACGCGCTGGCCAATCCGAACTCTGCCATGGGGTATCCGAGTTTCAAGGGGGCCGCCGACCCGATTCCGGGCACCGGCGTCGCTTTCGATCCCTCGACAAGCTACCTCAAGCAGGTGTTCGATGCGGATGTTGCCAACGGTGCCGGAACCGACACCGCACACGACTTCTGGATCGACAAGATGCTGACGCGCACAGGCACCGCACCAAACGGTACCGGCACCAACGATGCTGGCGACTACAGCTATGCGGGCGCAGACAACAACGAATATCTGTTCTCACGTGGCCGTGCCGCATTCATGTACACGCATACGCCGGGAGCACTTGGTTTCGTGGGAGATGTCGCATACTGGGATCAGACCGGCAATGACGGCTTTACCGTTGAGGTAAGCGGCGGCTCCAAGCAGACCCTGCGCGAGAACACCGCCAAGCGCAAGCAGACGCCAAGCTACTTCACCACGGAATTCACCAACGGCGACAAGACCATTACCGTCACCGAAGTCAAGTACATCACCCACACCAATGTGATGGTCGCGAATTTCACCATCACCAGCACCACCGGCGGCGACGTAACGCTGACGGCAGCCTCGCCATTCGCACAAGACGGCAATGACGGCGACGCTGAACTGACCGGTCGCTTCAATGTGAAGAATGATCTGACCACCATCTATCCACGGTTCTCCGGCAACGGTTTCACCGTAAAGAACGGCAAACTCGCTTCCACCCTCACCTTGGAAGCGAACGTGCCACAAACCACCAAGCTGCAGCTTGGCCTGATCGCCAACGAGTTGCCGGACTCCACCGCGGAATACGAAGCCCGATTCAACGGCGATCTCACCGATCCGGCCGCTTCCTACAAGGATTCCGTAACCACCTACAACCAGTGGTGGGTCGATAACATTCCTTACGTGGAAACCCAGGAACACAATATCGACAAAACTGTGTTCTACCGCTGGTGGCTGAGCCGTTTCAACATGTTGGACGCCAATATGCCGGGCAATACGTTCCAGTATCCGACCTCCATCGAAGGCGTGCTCGGATACAACAACCAGATCGTGCTGACATCCGGCATGTTCATCAACGACACCAAGTGGTTCCGTAACGCCGAATACTCGTACGGCACTTGGGTGTCGGCCGGGCAGACAGCTAAGAAAGGCCAGTCCGGGTATTACTACTACCACGACAATCCGGGCGATCCAGCCAATTGGAACCACAGCTACACGCAGTACATCACCAAGGCCGGTTGGGACTCCTACAAGGTGCACGGCGGCCCGTCATCATTGGCTGAAGCGTTGGGTGACTACGGTTCCGAAGATGTCAAAGGTCTGCTCAATTCGCAAAGCGAGCCAGACAGCAACGACAACCAGAATAGCAACGGCAACAATCTGATCGACTGGTCGTGGTGGTCCATGACCGGCAACGATGCCGACGCGGTGTCGTTCTCCGAACCCGGTCGTTCCGGCCAGCGTATGGACCGTGCCGACGGTTCCGCCAACATGTGGGCCAACGCCAATGCCGCCGCGCAAGCATACAAGGCTGCCGGAGACACCGAAAAAGCCGCTGAAATGCAACAGATCGCCGACGCCATCAAGCAGGATGTGCTCGACAAACTGTGGGATTCCGACAGCAAACTGCTGCTGCACAAGTGGCTGAACGACGGTCAATTCGCGAAATACAAGGAACTCAACAACTACTATCCGTATTCCGAAGGTCTGATGCCGACCGGCAATGATGACTACGATAGTGCGTTGCGCTTGTTCGAAGATGCCGACGAATTCCCGATTTTCCCGTTCTTCACTGCGAATCAGGCAGACAAGAAGGCGCTGAATTTCCCAGGATCAAACAATTTCTCCATTATCAATGCAACTCCGCTGCTGCAAATCTATTCTGCGGGAATCCGTGATTATAATGCTGCAGACAACGGATATATCACGAACGAATCGTTCAAGAAACTGCTGTATTGGGTTGCGTTCTCGCATTATCAAGGAGGCGACAACCAGTATCCGGACCAGAACGAATTCTGGAATATGGATAATAATTCCGCAGGAAGCACGATTCCGGAGAAGAACGCCGACGCCAGCAAGAACGGTGGAAAAATCACCTACCGTTCCTGGATTCACCACACCCAGCTTGGCACCACCAACTGGACGATTGTGGAAGACGTGGCAGGTATGGTTCCGCGTGAAGACAACAAGATCGAACTCAATCCGATCGAGATTCCCGGTTGGAACCACTTCACCGTCAACAACCTGAGCTACCACGGGCAGGATCTGTCGATCGTATGGAACAACGACGGCATCTACAACGCTCCGAAGGGATATACCCTGTATGTGGACGGCAACGCCGTGTTCACCTCCGATAAGCTCGCCCACCTCATCTACGATCCGGCCAGTGGAACCGTTGAGGTTGCCGATGGTTCCGGAGCGGTGATCACCGGCGCGACCACCGCCACCATGCCGAACGCCAACGAAGTGACCTACGCATCGAACAGCAGGGTTACGCAGATCTTCGCGCAGTCCGGACAGAACGTGGACGAAGCGTCCAAGAGCCAGACCAACGTGGCCAAGGGCGCCGATGTGGAAGCCACTTACGAAACCAAGGGCTACCCGGCAACCAATGCAGTGGACGGCAAGAACGTGATGGAATCCTTCTGGGGCACCAAGGGATCCAAGAACGCCAAGGATTCGCTGACCGTAACGTTCAAGAACGGCGTGCAGAACATCGACGACGTGCGTTTGTACTTCTACCAGACCTCGTCCAGCCAGACGATTTCCGGCTACAGTGAGCCGTCGGTGTACACGCTTGAATATCAGGATGAGGCCGGCGCATGGCATGTCCTGCCGAACCAGGTGCGTACGCCTACTTACGCGGGAGCCAACTACAACCGCGTGCAGTTCTCCAAGGTCGTGGCCAAAGCCATTCGTGCCACCTTCACTCCGCAAGCAGGTCAGGCCATTGGCTTGAAGGAGATTCAGGCCTACGAAACCGACATTGTGCCGGAAGGCGAAACTACGAACCAGGCGCCAAGCGTTGACGCCTACATTGCCAGCAGCACCTCGTCCGGTGCGCAGCTGGTGGGCACGGTGAAGGACGACGGCCTGCCGTCTGACACGCTCACCACCACATGGGAGCAGGTGTCTGGCCCTGAAAACGGCGAAGCGAAGTTCGTCGACGCAACCGCTGCCAACACTACGGTCACGTTCAACCGTGAGGGTGACTATGTGCTCAAACTCACCGCATTCGACGGTGAGAAGACCGGTTTCAAGGAAGTCACCGTTCACGGCATTCCTTCCGACGGCACGGTGAATGTGGCTTCACAGTCCACTGCGAGCGCCAGCTTCACCAATCCATATCAGGCGAAGGACAATGCCAAGAAGGTTATCGACGGTCAGGTGTTGTATACCAATACTCCGAATGAGACTTGGAATAATTGGGGTGACAATACCGGTACCGAGCCGTGGCTGCAGCTTGCCTGGAATGGCACTGTTCCGTTGAAGAAGGCGAAGCTGTTCTTCTGGACTGACGGTGGCGGTGTGCCGATGGTCAAGTCGTGGAAGTTGCAGTATGCGGATGAGAATGGCGATTGGCAGGATGTGAAGCTTGCCGCCGGCCAGTCTTATACCACGATGCAGGGTGAAGGCAATGAGGTTCGTTTTGCCGAAACGGTGGAGACGAACAAGTTGCGTGTGCTGTTCCCGAAGGGTGCCATTGTTGGTGCTACCGAATTTGAGGCGTATGCGCTTGATCCGGTGAGCGTGGATGGCGTGAATCGTATGGTGCAGACTGGCAGCAAGGCTGCCGATGTGAATCTGCCGAAGACGGTGAGTGCCAGCTATACGGACGGTTCCCGTCGTGACTTGAGTGTTGCGTGGGATGCCATCACTGACGATCAGCTTGCTTCCGATAGCGAGTTTGCGGTTTCCGGAACGGTTATTGGCGCGCTCGCTGGAACCAAGGCCACTATTGGCGTGCGTTCCGACGCGCAGTCTCAGACTGCTGGTGCGGCTCAGCCGATCGAACAGACGGTGTACCAGAATTCCAAGTCGGTGGCTTTGCCGTCTGTGGTTCCGGTGCGATTCCCCAACGGCATGCTTGACGATCGCACGGTTATGTGGGATGAGGCAAGTGTTGCCGGCGTCAAGTTGGACACCATCGGCGATTATGAGGTGTCCGGCACGGCTGAGGGTTCAAGCTCGCAGGCCAAGATTACAGTGCATGTGGTCGCCGATCCGAATGGTGGTGCCGATCCTGATCCTGAGCCGACGCCGGATCCCAAGCCGGAGCCCGATACTCCGTTGACTGGTTGGATTGAAGGCAGGTCCATTGACACCACGGTGAGTGCCGAGGCGAGCTGGTCTCCGGCTTCCGGCAAGCTCAACGATGGTGTGCTGGTTGACGATACGTGGCCGTCTGATGATGACGCCGATGTGAATGGCCGCGTGTGGGGCAGCTGGGGTCAAGCTTCCGCTGGCATGTACGCGCAGTACACCTGGAGCAAGGAAGCCACCGTCGATTCCAGCCGTGTGCAGTTCTGGGCCAACTTCGCGGAGCGTAATGATGCCAAGGGTGGTTTGGATGTTCCGGACAGCTGGAAGATTCAGTACTTGGCTTCTGATGGTATATGGAAGGATGTGGAGAATGCGCAATACTCCACCGTGCGTAATTCCCCGGCCTCACGTGCCTCTGACGATGCTCAAGGCTGGAGCGTGGCCACGTTCACTCCGGTGAAGACCACGTCGTTGCGCTTGGTGCTTGATCCGCCGACCGCCGAGGGCGTCACCTTCGGTCTGGCGGTTGCCGAGTGGGGCGTGCATGCTGCGGAAAGCACTCCTGATCCAGAACCGACTCCTGACCCGGATCCAACCCCTGATCCGGAACCAAGCGTGGACAAGAGCAGGCTCGAATCCACCATCAACGCAGCCGGTTCCGTGCAACAAGCTAATTTCACGCCGAACAGCTGGAAGGCATTCTCCGAAGCCATGGGTAACGCTCAAAAGGTGTATGCGGACGAGAACGCCACCCAGGATCAGGTGGATGCGGCCATCAAGCAGCTTGAAGAAGCCCAGCAGACACTGGTGAAGAAAGCCGACACCACTGAGTTGAAGACGGTTCTTGACCAGGCACAGGGCGTCAGCGGTGACCTCTACACCGAAGCCAGCGCCAAGAAGTTGGCTGAAGCAGTGGATGCCGCCTCCAAGGTGCTGAACGATGAGAACGCCACCCAAGCTGATGCGGATGCCGCAGTCAAGCAGCTGACCGAGGCCATCGCCGGACTTGAACTCAAGCCAGCACCGAAGCCGGACGACGACAAGACCGACCCCAAGCCGAATGCCAAGCCTGGAAACAAGCCGGTTTCCAAGTCTGAAGTCAGTGCCGCAATCAGCAGCACCGGCAGCAATGTCATCGGCATCGCCGTCGTAGGAATGATCGTCCTGCTGACGGGAGCCGCCATCATGCTGACGCGCCGCAACCGCGACTAGCGCTAGCAATTGCTCAAGTCCTCTTACGGATCGCACGAGGAATACCAACGTAACCTAAGCAATCCGTAAGAGGACTTTTCAATATCCAATCGTGAAAACAGGAATATTCATGAGCTTTTCGCACATCTCACATGCGTCGATGAAGACGCTGGTGGCAGGCATCGCAGCCGCAGCCACCTTATGCACGGGAGCAATCGCAACCATGCAGACAGCCAACGCGGCCGACGCAAGTACCGCGCCCAGCGTCGCCGGACACGCCTACAACGATCTGCCGGTCGGCAATCCCGACGTCACCGTCACACAAATCGACAACAGTGCGTTGCCGGCAACCCTTCGCAACCCCATCGGGCAGAACGAAGGAACCAATACCCCCAACGACCTGTCGCAAAACTACTATTCCGCAGACGCATCCACCCTTGAATACGATGGCAAACTCTTCGTATTCACAGGACACGACGAGGCCGAACCAACCTACGGGTCCTTCAATATGAAAGACTGGGGCGTCTACGTAACCGACAATCCGGAATCCGGCAAATGGACGCACTACAAGACCATCGCCAAAGCCGACCTGTTCGACTGGGCAACCGGCGACGGAGCCTACGCAGGACAAGTAGTAGTCGACGATGCTGGCACCGCAGACACGGCCGACGACTGGTTTTACTACTACGTGCCAGTCAAAGACAAGAACGCAGCCGCGGGAGCCGACCCGTTCTCCATCGGCGTGGCCAAATCAAAAAGCCCCCTCGGACCATGGGTCGACGCCATCGGAGCGCCGTTGCTGACTACCACGCAGACGCAAATCGAAACCATCGATCCCGCATTCTTCGTGGACAATGACGGTACCGGATATCTGCACTTCGGCACCTTCAACAGCGAACTCGCCGTAAAAATGCAGCGGGACGCCAACACTGGCCGCACCTCATATGTTGCCGTGGAAACCATGGACGGAACGGCGGACGGAGCGCCGAAAATCTACAATATGCGTGACGCCGACGCGCTCGCCAACATACCCGACTACGATGCCAGCAAAGACGTGCTTGGCAGCGACTATGCGAACCAAGTGAACGCGTCGCTGACCTTGGGCAACAACGGCGGCGCTTATGCCAACGGGCCCAAAGGCTTCTTTGAGGCGGCATGGGTGTTCCGTGAAGGAGACACCTACTACAACGTGTACGACGGTGGCAAACCCGGGTCGGGAGTGGCGACCTGCGTGGAATCCAACTATCAGGCGTGCGTGCAATACTCCACGTCGGCAAGCCCTCTTGGGCCGTGGACGTACCAAGGCGTAATCGTCGAATCGGGATCGTCCACCACCATGCATCCGTCGATTCAACGATTCGGCGGCAAATGGTGGGTCACCTACCACACTGGAGACAAGACTGGTGGTACTGACTTCCGCCGTGCAGTCTGCATCGATGAAGTGACGTGGAATGGCGGGCGCATGAACGCCGTTTCACATCCGACCAAAGCCGAACGGTTGCAACCCTCACGCAACGTGGCCCCCTATGCGTCAGTGGGCGCGACCTACACCGAAACACCCTCCTACAAGGGTTCCGTGAACGACGGGCGAGTGCTGGAAACTGCTGTAGTACCGCCGAACCATTGGACGAACTATCGAAAGATGCCACAAACACAATCCTCCGATTCGCTGATCTACCAGTGGAATGGCGCTGTACGTGTGAATGGATCGAAAGTCTGGTTCGATACCGATGCGAACGCATTGCGTGCCCCTGCCTCATGGAAACTGCAATATCTTGACGCAGACGGTTCCTGGAAGGACGTGCCCAATTCCAGCGAATACGGCGTGGATACAGGCAAGAACGCGCCTAATGAAGTGACATTCGACGCAGTGACCACCACTGCGCTCAAACTTGACATGACCGCGCAAGCCGTTGACGGGGGCTATGCTTCCGTTGGCGTTCCTGAATGGGAAGTATACGCGCAACAGGGAGCAGTTGTGGCTGAACAGCCAGCCGACGTCTACGCCAAGACCGGAGACGCGCCGGAATTGTCGAACACGGTGAAAGTCGCGTACGGCTCGGAAACAGTGGAAACTCCGGTTTTGTGGCGCACGGTGTCTGCTTCTTCGTATGCGCAGGCGGGTGAGTTCACCGTGCAAGGTGTGGTTGCTGGCATTGAAACCAAGCAGCAGGCTGATGATCTGACAGCCGGCAACGTAGCCGTGACCGTACATGTTTCCGACGATTACGTAAAACCGGCTGATACCATTGCTCCTGCCGTGCGTGTGGCATTGGCTGGCACGGCTGGCAATGATGGTTGGCTGGTCACTTCACCAATCGCTCTTATTACGGCTTCCGACAATGCGGCTGCGCCGATCGCAAAACTCGAACTTGCGGTCGGGGATGGCGCATGGGTGACCGTCGGAACGAATGTGAACACTGCGGTAAAGGCTGTGACTGGCGAGGGTATAGTGAGTGTGCGTGCGCGTGCCACTGATGCGGCCGGCAATGTGAGCGAAATCGCTGCTGCGGAAGCGCGTGTGGATGCTACGGCTCCTACGGTAACCGCCTCGGTAGATACGGCTTCCCGCACTATGACATTGACCGCCTCAGATGGTGCTGGATCCGGTGTGAAAACGGTGGAATACCGGGTTGGAAACGGCGAATGGCAGCAATATGAAGAAGGTGCGGCGATTACTGCTTCTTCGTCGAAGCGCGAAACGGTGAGCTATCGGGCTTCGGACATTGCTGGCAATATGTCGGCTGCGGACGTCAAAGATATTCCATCCGATACGTCGGTGCCGTTGGCCGGCTATATCGAGCAAGATGCCGTTGCTACTGACGTGGACAAAAAAGCGTCTTCTTGGACAGCTGGTGTTGCCGCGCTTAACGACGGCAAAACCATTCCGGGCGATTGCACGGTTGATAACGCCTGCATTTGGGGCACATGGCCGAATACCGGTGAAATGAAGCTCGACTACGAATGGGATCGCGAAGTCACCATCGATTCCAGCCGTGTGCAATTCACCTCCGATGGAGGGGGCTTGGGAATGCCGGCGTCGTGGAAACTGCAGTATTGGGATGCTGGAACGAATGCGTTTGTGGATATTCCCGATGCCACATATACATTGGTCACCAATGCTCCCGGCGCTTACGGTACCGATAACGGCGGATGGAGCGAGGCAACCTGGACTGACGCGGTGAAGACCACTAAGCTGCGCATGGTGATTCAATCCGGCAGTGCATCGCCGGCCGCCGCCGAATGGCAGGTTCATGCACCTGAACCGACTCCGGACCCTGAACCTGAACCGACTCCGGACCCGACCCCCGATCCGACGCCTGAGCCCGAGCCGGAACCAACGCCAACTCCAAAGCCGACTCCGGATAACAATAACAACAGCAAGCAGGACGGTAATAATGCCAAGCCTTCCGCGAAACCGCAATCATCGCAGCAATCTCAGTCTCAACGTAAGAAGAAGCTAAGCTCTACAGGCGTCGCTACTACGGCAATCGTCATTGCCATGACGGTGCTGGCCATGGCGGGGTGCTGCATCTTCGTAGCCAAGCGGGGCAAGCTGCGTAACTGAATCCAACATAAAAGTGGTAAGTTCTCAGCCTCGGCCTCTGGGCTGAATGTGTGTGCTCGACGCACTCAAGGTACCGCTACGCGGTCTTCGCGGCAAGCCGCTCACTTCGCCTGAGGAAAGCCCATTGGGCTTTCCTCTTCACGGCTCAGTGGCCAAGCCTACGATCAAGCACACGTATTCAGCCGCCGACCTTTGGGGTCCGACCCCTACGTTTGTGTGAACTCGGACGTCATCGGACCCCATTTTGCTCATAACTCGCCTATGTATGGCAGATTTGCGGGTCTGTCAGGAAGCATCTCGCCTATATATGGCAGAAGACTTCGCTAAAAAGCCATATAGTGGGTATAAAACGCATGTTTTCTGACTCCAGTCTGCCATATATAAGTGAGATGCCTCGTGACGAGACTCGAAATCTGCCATATATAGTCGAGATATGGCTCGGCTGTTGGTGGCTTGAGACGGCGACATACGATCGCGGATCGCGTAGGTAGTCGCCGTTTTTGTGATTTATGGGCTAATCTCAGAAGAGACAGATTCGATGGCCGCGAACGGTGCGAACCAATGCGAGAGAATGCGCGAACGGCCATGTAAGGGAGGAAAGCCCATGTCCAAATCATTCGTCAATAAAGTGTTGGCGGGCGGTGCGCTCGCCGCAGGTGCCGCAGTATGGGCGATTGCCCCGCGTACCTTCTCCGACAAGCGTCGCAACTACGTGCCGTCCATTCCCGACGTGTGGTATGCGCACCGCGGTCTGCACGACGCAGGTTCCGGCCTGACTGCGCAATATGCCAATGAAAGCGGCGAATACGTGGCGCTCGCCCGACGTATGGCCATGAAGGCGGGCTATGGCAGTCCCAGCGTGACTGGTGCGATCGCTCCGGAGAACTCGCTTGCGGCGTTTGCCGCGGCCTGCGAGGCGGGTTACGGCATCGAACTTGACCTGCAGATGACCGCCGACGGCGAAATCGTGGTGGTGCATGACGGCGATCTGATGCGCGTCGCCGGAGATCCACGCCGTATCGCCGATCTCACGTATGACGAGCTGACTCGTATTCCGCTGTTCCCGA
>OKRV01001003.1_pt1 | contig 18104 bp, 9 predicted proteins | sample 1601201 | NCBI WGS metagenome assembly OKRV01 (sample SAMEA3541540, study PRJEB24748) | human gut metagenome | biome: human gut; feature: human-associated habitat; material: faeces | place: China | collected 2012 | reverse complement strand
TATGAGTCCAATATTGCGCATTTAGACAATAGTGGTATTCCAACCGATACGGTAAACACCCAATATGGAAAGGAGGAAAAACAGTTAGGATTCAACAGTTGGCTGAACAATCAGAACAGACATTCCAATATTCAATTTGCTTTGAATTACCAGAAAGATTTTTCCCAAAGCAATTTGTTCGCTTCTATTCGTTATAAGCAGGATAAAAATGTTTATCTCGGTCAATATAATACGTATATGCATCAAGACGTCATCGCTTCAGGCCATTATGGCTTATTGAACAAATACTATTTGGACTTTAGTATCGCTGCTTCAGGGACCAGTCGTTTACCAAAAGCCAATCGTTGGGGAGTATTTCCTGCAATTTCCGGAGCTTGGCTACTTAATAAAGAGTCTTTTTTGAACAATATCGATTGGTTAGACCTGCTTAAATTACGGCTTTCTTACGGATTAACAGGGAGCGATGACGTTTGGAAAAATATGGACAAATATCCTTTTGGAGGAGGTGGAGGTTTTGTTTTCGGTGATGACTTCATTGCAAATGGAGGCATTGCGGAAGGACAATTGCCAAGTTTGAATGCGACATTCGAAAAAAGTAGTAAAGCGAATATCGGAGTTGATATACGAATATTGGACTTGATAGACTTCAATGTAGAAAGCTATTACGATCATCGATATGATATTATGGTTGCAGATGGCAACATTACTTCCGGTTTCTTTGGAGCTACGGCTTCCAACTCTCCAAGTGGCATTGTTAATAATTATGGCGTGGAAGTCGGTATGAACGTAGGCAAGCAGATGAAGGATTTCTTTTTTAATGTCAATGCTCAACTGGCATTCGCTAGAAACAAGATTGTAAACATGAACGAGGCTTTTAAACCTTACGATTACTTGAAATCGACAGGCAGACGTTTAGGACAATTTTACGGGTTGGAAGCTATAGGATTCTTCAAAGATCAGGCAGATATTAATAATAGTCCGATACAAACATTCTCAACCGTATATCCTGGAGACTTGAAATATAAAGATCAGAATGGTGATAATCGAATAGATGAATTGGATGTGGTACCGATGGGATATAATACGATCTGCCCAGAATTATTCTATTCAATGGGATTCGATTTCGAATATAAAGGATTAGGAATCAATGCTCAGTTTCAAGGTGCCGGCCATTATACTATACAACGAAGCCTAAGTTGCTTTTATGCTCCCCTAATGAATAATCAGACTATTTCAGAACATTATCTGGAAAATTGCTGGAGATCAGGAAAAGACAATACAGATGCTATATACCCGCGTCTTACAACGACAGAAAGTGCAAATAACTATCGTGGAAATTCCGTATTCATGAAAAATATTTCTTTTTTAAAACTACGCTCAGCGGAAATTTATTACAAGTTGCCTGAAAGTTGTATAAAGCCTTTACGCTTACGTGAATTCAAGTTGTTTGCTAAAGGTATGGACCTCTTTTCCATAGACAACGTAAATGAAACAGATCCGGAAGTAATTTGGTCTACTTACCCTGCGCAACGTTCTGTGCATTTTGGTTTTGATCTCGCATTCTAATGTTTATCATAAAAATAAAAAAGATGAAAAATAAATTATTGATATTTAGCATATTGATTCTTTGTACCAGTTCTTGTAATTATCTGGAATATGATGAATCGGATTTCTTGGAAAAAGATGCAGTATTCTCTAGTTTCCAATATACCCGGGATTTCCTAACTAATATATACTCTTATGTTCCTGCCGCATTTGGTACGATTGGTGGAGATGCATTACGTTCTGCAGCATGTGACGAAGCTGTTTATGTTGACAAACTGTCACCTGTACATAGTTTCAACAATGGTGCCTGGAGTGCTATTAATACTTTGGATGATCGATGGAATTATTTTAGGGGGATACGAGCTGTGAATATGTTTCTTCAAGAAGTTGAAGGACAGGAATTCGATGAATTGAAGCATAACGAAGATTATGAGGATATCATGGCACAGTTCAAGTATTATCCATACGAGGCAAGATTCTTACGTGCCTATTTTTATTTTGAATTGGCTAAACGTTATGGTGATATTCCTCTTATTACGACTTTGCTTTCTGAAGAAGAAGCCAACATGCAAAAAAGGACGTCATTCGATGAGGTTATTCAATTTATCGTAGATGAATGTGACGCGATTGCTCCTCATTTACCTATCAGTTACAAAGAACTGATAAAAAGCGAAACAGGGCGTGCAACAAGAGGCGCAGCAATGGCTTTGAAATCAAGAGCTTTACTATATTCAGCAAGTCCATTGTTCAATAAGTCCGGCAATATAGACAAGTGGAAGTCTGCTGCACGTGCCGCTGCAGATGTCATCGAAAAAGCTTGGGATTTCGGTTACATGCCGTTACCGGATTTATGGAGTCTTTGGAATAATAACTATTCTAATAATAATGAACTTATTTTTGGAGTAATGCAACGGGAAGATAACTGGTTTGAACGGGTTAACTTTCCTATAGGTATCGAAGGTGGTGGTAATACGGGACATTGCCCAACAGAAAACTTAGTCGAATCGTATGAAATGCAGGCAAGTGGATTGCCGGTTGCACCTGATGCAGGCTATGAACATATGGATCCAAGCTATGATTCACAGAATCCATATGAAGGAAGGGATCCCCGTATGTATGAATTGGTGGCCCAAAACGGAGCTTGGTGGGTATATGATGAGCAAGTAGAATGTTGGTACGGAGGAAGAAGTGGAAAGCCACAAAAAAATGCAACGGTTACAGGATACTACTTAAGAAAATATGTAGACGGAAGCACCTGTTTGAAAAGCGAATTCGTGACAAGCAAACGACATGTATGGAATATTATGCGTTACAGCGAGATCTTGTTAAATTTTGCGGAAGCTATGGTTGAAGCATATGGAGACCCTAACTATAAAGATGGATATCCGATGTCGGCTAAAGAAGCTGTAGATATTGTAAGAAGCCGTGTACATGTGGACATGCCACCATTTCCAAATAATCTGACTTTAAATGAGTTTAAAGCCAAGTTAAGAAATGAACGTAGAGTCGAACTTTCATTTGAAGATCATCGTTTTTGGGATATTCGCCGTTGGAAGATTGCAGATCAGACAACAGACATATATGGAGTTGACATTACAAAAAAAGAAGATGGCTCATTCAGTTACAAAAAAGTTTTGGTAGAGAAAAGAATATTTAAAGACTGTATGTATCTGTATCCGATTCCACAATCGGAGAGGTATATTAATCCGGAATTGGAACAAAATCCGGGATGGTGAACCGTATCCCGGCGGAAATAATCCGCCGGGAGTTTAAATTATAAACAAATGAAACAAGTAGACATTTTTAAGCAAAAAATATTTACCGGAGACAAAAAACAAATGTTATTTTTCTGGAAGGCAATCAAAAATATGAACAAATATATATCTGTTTTTCTGATTTTTTTTCTTAATGCCTGTATTTCACCATCAGGATATTTATCATCCGATAATTCTACTTCATATTATTTTGATGCAACAAACGGAAGTGATGATAACAATGGAACATCTCCAGATAAAGCTTGGAAAAATTTAGCAAAGACTCGAGGTCTGAAACTCTCCCCAGGAGACAAGATTCTTCTCAAAAAAGGGGAGACATTTATCGGAGAACTTTATTTGAATGGGACAGGAACAGCGGAAGCTCCCATAATCATTGATGGATATGGAGATAAGGGACATGATCCTTGTATCATAGGATATGACCAGTCTCCTTATGCCGTGTATGTCTATAACTCTTCTCAAATTACCATACAAAATTTGGAGATAGTTAATACCGGAAAGGATAGATTACCTGGTAGGACCGGTGTAAAAGTTCATTTGGAAAACTATGGTACAGCTCATTCGATCACGTTAAGAAATCTGTATATTCATGATGTGAACGGTAGTCTCGTAAAAAAGCAAGGTGGAGGATCGGGGATATATATTGTGAATGAAGGAGAGAAACCGAGTATCTTTGACGGACTGACAATAGAGAATTGTATTATTCGTCGTTGTGAGCGGAACGGAATAATTTGGTGGGGATATGTAACACGTGACTTTTGGCATCCGAATCGTCATGTTGTTGTACGAAACAATCTTATCGAAGGAGTTCCAGGAGATGGTATCGTTCCTATAGGATGCGATAGTGCTGTAATTGAGTATAATCGAATCAAAAATTGTCCGGACCTGTTACCTGATGGAGAATTTGCTGCTGGAATTTGGCCGTGGAGTTGTGACAACACACTCATACAGTTCAATGAAGTTTCCGATCATAAGGCTCCTGGCGATGCTCAAGGGTTTGATTCAGATAATAATTGTAACAATACTATTATTCAATACAATTACAGCCATGACAATGAAGGAGGCTTTCTGCTGATTTGTAATACCGGAGAAACAGGAATGCCAGAAAACATTGGAACAAATAACACGCTGATACAGGGTAATATCAGCATAAACGACGGAAATAGAACGAAGAAAATAGGAACAGGATTTTTTTCTCCGAGTATTCATATTTCAGGACCGGCTAAAGGCAGTACACTTCGGCATAATATCATTCATGTGACCAAGAAAGTCAATTCCGACGTACAGCGATGTTTGTTAAGCGCAACACAATCTTATGGAGATGCAGACAGTACAACAGTATGTGAGAACCTGTTTTATGTGGCAGAAAACAGCTGTTTCTTGCTTGGAAATTCAACAAATAATTTTTTTAAAGATAATTGTTACCTTGGAAATATCAAAAATATACCTGAAGACGAAGGGGCAACATATGAAAATAAAACATATAGCAATATGATAAAAAATGATCTGTCAGGGGTTGAATCGCTCAAGCCATTTCTTCATTCAGTCAATACTCCTACCGGAGAGTTACAGATTGTCGACAGTGATGCTATAAACTCGTTTTTTAGTAAATAAATAGTCAAAATAAAAAATATATAAATTCAAAATTGGATTATGTGGAAACTTTAAATTACTTTAGTATCAAAAAATGCTTGGGGCTTGCGTAAATAAAGAAAATCAAAAGATACAGGTTGCTATGTATTTAATAATGTATTAGAAATCTTTGTTTTATGAGTAAAATTTTAATACTATTATTATACTTATTTTTTATAACTTTTTGTGCCTATCCGGTATGGAATGATTATAATGTACGGGCGATCAACAATATAGAAGGTCTCCCTGATAAACATGTTAATCAAATTCTTCAAGACAGTGACGGATTTATGTGGTTTGCCACAAACAATGGTCTCTGTCGCTATGACGGATATGAGTTTAAGACATACAAGTCATCAAGCCAATTTCCGGAATTGCTGCAAAGTAATATTGTAAATGCAATTGTTGAAGACATTGATCATAACTTGTGGATCGGCACTGAACAAGGGTTACACTTTTTGGATAAATCGACCGACAAGATTGTTTGTATCAGCAATGACAGTCTTCCTAACTCTTTTATACATTCTTTGCTGATCTCTCGTGACAGTACGTTATGGGTAGGAACACAAGTTGGACTTTTAAAATATAATAGACAAACCGGTTCTTTTTTCCAATATAAAAATCGTCCCAATGATGAAACATCCATAGCAGGAAATTCAATTCACGCATTACTGGAAGACAAATCAGGAGATATTTGGGTGGGAACATTTGATAATGGAATATGCCGTTTTGATGTGAAAAAACAACGTTTTTACCAATATCCTGAAGTAACCGTTTTGAATAGAACCAATTTTTTATTGCAAGACACAGCTGAAAACATTTGGATATGCAACTGGGGTAATGGTGTATCCAAAATGAACAATCGGGAAACTTCTAAACACGCCCGATATACTCAGTTCGGGTATGAAACTGATTATGAGTGCATTTTCAAATGTTTACAGCAACTTCCGGACAAAAACATTTTAGTAGGGACTAATCAAGGGCTATATAGGATAGATAATAACAATAAACTGATACCAATTAATACCGATGTTTATTCGTCTGGTTTTATTTCCAACGAGGATATTAATGATCTATTCATTGACAATCAAAAGAATATTTGGATAGCAACAGCAAATTCAGGTGTTTATATCGCGTATAAAGAAAAAAAGATCTTTACCAATTACCCGATGAAATCTTCATTGGAGCCATATCAAAACTTAAAAGTGAATGCGTTGTATGAATGGAATAAAAATGTTTTATTACTTGGAGTCGATAAAATCGGGTTTTCCTTTTATGACAAAAAAGTGGGAAAAAATACCGGTTATAAAGAAATATCAAAATATAATGAATTATTTAACCAATGGCCTGGAAATGTGCAATTTATATTCAAACATCCGTCTAAAAAGGAATTATGGTTTGGTACACAATTTGGCGGATTGATAATTTGTCAGTTAAAAGATAGAGAAATCTCGTCCTGCCAGTATTATCTTCATCATTTAGGAAAAACAAAAATCGGAAGTTGTATTAATTCTATCATAAGTGACAAGGATGGCAATATTTGGATCGGCTCTGATGAGGGACTAAATATTATTACGACTAATAATGATACACTTTCTTATGATACTTATAACCGCATACAGTGTATTTATCAGGATCACACAGGTACAGTATGGCTCGGAACTTACTTTGATGGGCTATACAGTCTGGCATCAGGATCCAATGTGCATAAACTGTCTTTTAAAACTTATAACAGTAAAAACAAACTGCTTGTTGCTGATGAGATCATGTGTATCTATGAGGATAAAATGGGGAACCTTTGGATTGGAACAAATGGTTATGGCTTACAGAAGTATAACCAAGAAAAAGACTGGTTTGAACCGGCTCCTAATATACAGGAAATACCTAGCGATATCGTTTTTAATATAACGGAAGTGAACGGAACTCTTGTCTTAGGAACTAATAAGGGGGTGGTGTTGTATAACAGTCAGACTCATAAATCACTTATTTTTGATGATAGAGATGGAATGTTGGATAAAAGCTGTTTAAAAAATTCAATGTTCAATGACAAGAAAGGACAGATCTATTACGGAACCCCTAGTGGTTTCTGCATATTTCATCCAAACTTGGTGAACTATGACTCAACCCATACTCCAACTATCATTAGTGATTTTAAGATTTTCCACAAATCTTTTGATGAACTGCCGAATAAGAAGAAAAAACAGTTATCTGGAAAAACTCATCCACTCTACTCTAAAAACATTACTCTGACTTCTTCTGATAATAATATCGGGATCAAATTTGCCGCACTTTCTTATGTACATCCTGAAAAGAAAAAATATGCTTACAAATTGGAGGGATTTGACAAAGATTGGATCTACACGGATGCGACATCACGAACAGCATTCTACACCAACTTACCTTCAGGTGAATATCGTTTTTTGGTCAAGACATTGAATGAAGGTAGAGTGGAAAATGAAAATTATGAAGAATTCGGCATAAAAGTGCTTCCTCCTTTTTACAAAACGAATTTGGCTTTGGTATGTTATCTGTTTTTGATAACTATTTCAGGTTATGTTTTTTATCGTTTTCAAAATTATAGGTATAAATTGAAAGAAGCTGTGAAGGTCGAACAAATAGAGAGAATAAAAGCGGAAGAATTACATCAATCCAAGTTCAAATTTTTTGCCAATATCTCTCATGAATTCTTGACGCCGTTATCTATTATCAGTTGCTCCATTGAGGAGCTTAAGCGTATGTATAATATTGATAATAAAATATTAAAAGCGGCCCAGTCGAATACGATCAGACTTAATAGGTTGATTGAAGAGATTCTTGATTTTCAAAAACTGGAAAACAATAAATTAAAACTCAACATATCTTATGGAGATATAAGTTCTTTTGTCTGTAATCTTTGTCAAGAGAACTTTGCTTTATTAGCAAAGAATAAAAATGTCAGCTTATGTATGCAGTCGGAACCTGAACATATCGCTGCTTGGTTTGACACGAATAAAATCGATAAAATTTTATATAATTTACTTTCTAACGCAACAAAGTTCAGCTATCAGGATGGTAGGGGAAAAATAGAGATTCTCCTTAAAGCAGAGGATCAGGAAAGTGAATTTCAGTATAAAACATTACTTATTAAAATCAGAAATATAGGGAAAGGTATTGCAACCGATGAATTACCTTATATATTTAATCGTTTTTATGAAAACAGTTTTAAACAATTGGGCCTTAAAGGGAATGGCATAGGACTAGCATTAACTAAAAGTCTTGTCGAATTGCACAAAGGAACGATTAGTGTAACTAGTGAACTGGAAGAATGGACAGAATTTACAATCAGAATACCTATCAACAAAACAAGCTATAGCAACGAACAAATAAATGAAACGATAGAACATCGTTTCATTGTAAACGACTCGCCTGAAGGAGCAGCCATCCAACAATCACAGTCCAATTCTGAAATTCAAAAATCTTCAAAACAGAATTCCGTTTTGGTTATTGAAGATGATCAAGACTTGCGAGATTCACTTCAGCGTTTGTTACAAGAAAAGTATACGATATCAATGGCCGCTAATGGGGAGGAAGGACTGAAACTTGTACAAGAAATTAAGCCTGATCTGATTCTTAGTGATGTCATGATGCCTATCATGGATGGATTCGAACTATGTAAACAACTCAAGAGAAAGAAAGAGACAAGCTGTATTCCGATTATACTTCTTACGGCAAAAATAAATGATAAAGACTATTTGGAAGGATTGAACTGCGGCGCAGATGCATATATAACCAAACCATTTAATTTTAACGTGTTACAAGCAAATATAGACATGGTCATCTCTAATAGAAAAAGGGTTATAGATAGCTTTAAATCCAACCCTTTGACACAGAATATAGATATTACGATCTCATCATACGATGAAAAGTTTTTGAAAGAGGCCATGGATATTGTCAAAAAGAATATGGAAAATCCCGAGTTTGATGTCAAACATTTTTGTGAAATTATGCAAGTGTCCAATTCTATGTTATACCGCAAGTTGAAGTCTTTGGCAAATATGTCTCCTAATGAATTTATCCGTAGTATACGTTTGAATACAGCAAAAGAACTCATTAAACAAAGAAGGGGTAATGTTTCAGACATTGCCTATTTGGTAGGTTTTAAAGATGCACATTATTTCAGTGTTTGTTTCAAGAAAGAATTTAACATGACACCAGGAGAATATATGGAAACTATATGTTCTTAGCTTTTGGGAAAAAATAAAAAGAAGTATTCTTAAAGTCTATTTAAACACAAAAGTTTCATCCATACACCTCAAAAATTTCCACAAAAAGTTTTTGTGGAATAATTTATTCTTGTATTATTGTACTATAATAGTAGTACAATATTAATATAGAATAATATAAAATCATATGATCAAGTTTTTATTAGATTACTCTAGCGGTATGCCGATATACCGCCAGATCATTGATCAAATCAGATTTGGCATAGCATCCGGGCAACTTAAGTTGGGAGAACAGCTTCCTACGGTCAGAGCACTTGCCGTAGAGTTAAAGGTAAACCTAAACACGGTATCCAAAGCTTATAAAGAATTGGAGATCAAGAATATTTTGGAAACTCAGCAAGGAACCGGAACGTTTATTAGCAAAACAGATCATGTAGTACTGGAAAAAGAACGGGAAGACAAGTTAAAAGAAATTTGTACACAATTTTCTTCCGTTGTACTGAGTTACGGTTTCAGCCTAAATGAGGTTATTCGAGAATTAAAAGATATCGAAACTTCTAAAAAACAATGAATATGACAACAAATGTAATTAACAAGGGTTGGTTCAATCCCATATCCCTTTTCGTATTGCTGATACTGGTTATCGTATCAGCCGTTTTGTATGTTTCGAAGATTATAAACATACCGATATTCATCCTCTTGCTTCTTCTTTCCGGGTTGGTGACTTCTGCAATCCGCATAGCCGACCAATGGGAACGAGCGGTAGTCCTTCGTATGGGGAAATACAACGGTTTGAAAGGTCCCGGCCCCTTTATGATTATCCCGGTTATAGACAGTGTATCGACTTATATTGACCAGCGTGTACGGGTAAGTGCATTTAAGGCCGAACAAACTCTAACCAAAGATACGGTTCCGGTAAATGTGGATGCAGTCGTATATTGGACCGTCTGGGACGTGGAAAAAGCTGCATTGGAAGTACAGGAGTACCAAAAAGCGATCGAACATATCACACAGACTGGTCTAAGAGATACCATCGGTAAGCACGAACTGTCGGATCTCTTGCAGGAACGCGATAAGATAGCTGAGGATTTGCAACAGGTCTTAGACAGAAATACGAATCCGTGGGGCATCACATGCCAGACTGTCGGTATCAAAGATATCGCCATTCCGCAAGACCTGGCCGAAGCAATGAGCAAAGAGGCCCAGGCCGAACGTGAAAGAAGAGCTCGCGTCATCTTGGGAACAGCAGAAACGGAAATCGCAGAAAAGTTCGAACAAGCCAGTAAGAAATATACCGACAATCCTGTGGCATTGCATCTTAGAGGGATGAATATGCTGTTCGAAGGCTTAAAAGAAAAAGGATCGATGGTTATCGTACCGAGTTCGGCACTTGACACCATGAACTTAGGGGCTATGGGAGGCTTGGTTTCATTGGCTAAGAACAACGAGACACCGAAATAAACTATTTTCTAACAACAAAAAATCACCATTTATGGAAATACACAAACAAGGGATTACTTTTGTACTCCTTCTATTAATCTTTACAAATTGTTCACGAAAACCATCGCTGCAATGGATTCCCTTCAGTTGGGAAGGTGATACAATTTCGGGGATATACATTGAAAAAGCTTTTCTAAATGTTCCGGTAAAAATAGAGAATTTACCCTACGAATTCACAATGCAGTTTGATTTAGGAGCATATAATTCTGTCTTTTACGGGAATACTTTTGCTCCTTATCTCAAAGAAGCCCCATCTTTAATGAACAAAAAAGATTCAACCGGGATGTATAAGAATGTCAACCTGCAAATAGGGACAGTGGAGTTTAGCAATGCCAATATCGGATTCATGCAGAATTTCGGAAATAAAATCCCTAAAGATTCACTTCATTCAAATACCCCCAAGCATATTGGAACGATCGCATCCGACATGGTGCAAGATAAAGTCTTAATCATTGATTACAAATCAAACAGGCTTGCGATCACAGACTTTTTACCGGCTGAATACGAAAATCTGCTGGCTGAAGAATTTGAATCAGAATATGGGGGAATAAAATTGCCTTTACGGATTAATGGAAAAACATGTAAAGTATTGTTCGATACAGGTTCAAGCCCTTTCCAGTTAATAACGACACAAGAAAGAGCTTGGAGCGTATCAGACCTTACTATTGTCGACTCTCTAAGCGGTCCTTTATGGTGGGGACAAGAAATAACATTTTATGGCTTTAATGTAACCAAACCGATCGAGTTCGGCGGAAAAGCCTTGAACAATTCGAAAGTCTACTACGCCAAAGACGGCCTTTGGGATAGTATTTATAGTACCCTCGATGTCTGGGGAATAACCGGAAATGCTTATTTCTTTGAAAACACCGTGATTATCGATTACAAAAACAAACTATTCAGGATAAAATAAAAATTCGAACCCATACTTCTTCATTCAGATGCAAGCGTAAGTTGTTTTCTACATTGCCGTATATATTCCCGACAACGTCAAATATATTCTCGACAACGTCGAAAACAACTTACACTTGCATCAAAACAAAAACACATTGCCATCTTACATCAAACCTTTGCCAGAGCTTGGTCTAGGTCATCAATGATATCATCGATATATTCAGTACCTATACTCAGGCGCACAGTGGAAGGAGTGATATGCTGTCCGGCCAACTCTTCCGGAGTCATTTGAGAATGGGTAGTCGTATACGGATGGATCACCAGGCTCTTCACATCAGCCACATTGGCAAGAAGGGAGAATATTTCCAGCGAATCGATAAACTTCCAGGCCGCTTCCTGCCCGCCTTCGATCTCGAAAGTGAAAATACTTCCGGCACCTTTCGGGAAATACTTTTTATAAAGTTCATGGTCTGGATGGTCTGGAAGAGCCGGATGGTTCACTTTGGTTACTTTCGGGTGTTTGGATAAATACTCGACGACTTTCAGAGCATTGGCAACATGACGTTCCACGCGGAGAGACAATGTTTCCAGACCTTGCAGCAGGATAAAAGCATTGAAAGGCGAGATCGTAGCTCCTGTATCACGCAGAATGACAGCCCGGATACGAGTGACGAAAGCTGTCGGACCCGCCACATCGGCAAAGACCGCCCCATGATAACTTGGGTCCGGTTTGCCCAAGGTCGGGAACTTATCGGCATTTGCTTTCCAATCGAAATTGCCACTGTCCACAATCACTCCTCCCAAGCTCGATCCATGTCCGCCGATAAATTTGGTGGCGGAATGAACAACAATATCGGCCCCGTGCTCGATCGGACGGATCAGGTACGGTGTACCGAACGTATTATCCACTATCAACGGAATATTATGACGATGGGCCACCTCCGCCACAGCATCGATATTGGTAACATCAGAATTAGGATTACCGAACGTTTCGACATACACCGCTTTCGTATTCTCCCGGATAGCAGCCTCCAACGCCTGCAAGTCATTGACATTTACAATCGTGTGGGTAATGCCCTGAGTCGCTAACGTATGCGTAATCAGATTGAAGGAACCGCCATAGAGATTGTCGGCAGCCACAATATGATCACTCACTCCAAGTATATTCTGCAAGGCATACGTCACGGCCGCCGCACCGGAAGCCACCGCCAGACCAGCCACTCCCCCTTCGAGAGCGGCAACACGCGCTTCGAAAACTCCCTGGGTCGAATTGGTCAGGCGGCCATAAATATTCCCGGCATCACGAAGGCCGAAACGGTCTGCCGCATGTTGTGAATCATGAAATACATAAGATGTTGTCTGATAAATAGGGACGGCACGAGCATCTGTTGCGGGATCGGCCTGTTCTTGCCCTACATGAACCTGTAATGTCTCGAAATGTAATTTCTTTGTTACCATAGTCGTATTATTTTAAATTGTTCTTCTTGCTCATTTTCCAGCAAAACTATAGCAGACAGAGATATCAGACAAGATATATGGAAAATACAGAAAATAACGCTATTTTTACGGTCGTCAACAGAACGCATAAACTGTATCAGGATCGAAAAAAGGATTCTGATAGAATTTTATTCTTATGAACACACTTGAGAAATTAGACAAAGTAGACTTGCAGATCCTCCGTACCCTGCAATCGAATGCCCGGCTCACCACAAAAGAGCTCGCCGCGAGTGTCAGCCTCTCGTCGACACCCGTATTCGAACGCCTGAAACGCCTCGAAAACGGAGGATATATAAAGAAGTACATTGCCGTGCTGGACGCCGAAAAGCTAAACCAGGGCTTCGTGGTCTTTTGCAGTGTCAAGTTGAGGAGACTGAACAAAGAGATTGCGGCGGAGTTCACAAGAATCATACAGGAAATTCCGCAAGTCACAGAATGCTACAATATATCGGGAAGTTACGACTACCTGCTGAAGATCCATGCACCGAATATGAGGTATTACCAGGAGTTTATCTTGAACGTGTTACCGATGAAGATGCGGTCAACGCCGCTGTGCAGTCGGATCGCTCGAAAGCACCTTTGTGATGGACGAGGTAAAGCATGAATACGGAATCCATATTTAAACGCCGCCCCGTCCCTATCTTACATTTATTACTTCAATGCATAAATCCGCTGGATGATGTCCACAACCTTCATGCCTTCCAATACGTTGGTCGTAATACATTCCGAACTTGCACCGGAAAGGACACGGACCACATTGCGGATCACGAAATTATGGTTCTGGGCGGAACCTTTATAAGGGCCGTAGTCATTTCCCGGATTCGTCGGCGCCAGTTCCGGCATTTCATAATCTTTGATATGGCAGTATTCGACTTCGTTCATATACTGTCCGCCGATTTTCACGCTTCCGTTCTCCGCAACAATCAGCATACTGCTTTCCATGTTCCTGTTCCAGACAGAAGTGGAATAGCTCAGGCTCCCCATCCCGCCGTTCACGAAGTTGAAATTCACAAAGCCCGAATCTTCAAAAGCCGTAAGTCCGGCATGGTTGAAATCGGCAAAGCGAGCCTGGATATTGCAGATATCCCCGAAAAGCCAGTACATAATGTCGATGAAATGGGAGAACTGGGTAAAAAGCGTCCCTCCGTCCAAAGCGGCATCGCCATGCCAGCCACCGGGTTTATAATAGCGCTCGTCACGGTTCCAATAACAATTCAACTGGACCATATAGATCTTGCCTAACCTACCCGAATCCACCATCTCCTTGATCCAGACGGAAGGAGGAGAATAACGGTTTTGCATGACGCAGAACACCTGTTTACGGTATTTCAGCGAAGCATAGACCACCTTCTCGGCATCGGCAAGCGTCAGTGCCATCGGCTTCTCGATCACGACGTTGCAACCGGTTTCGACAGCCTGAATGGCCATTGCTGCATGCAAGCCGTTCGGGGTACAAACATTTACGACATCTATGGAAATTCCGCTCTGCAATAGCTCCGTCAGGGATGAAAAAAACGGGACATCGTATGCCTCAATACCCAATTCCTCACAGGGACGAATATCACAAAGGGCCACCAATTCGGCTCCCGGATCGCGTGTCACCATCTCGGCATGACGTTTGCCGATATGGCCACAACCGATAACTGCAAATTTTATCTTTTTATCCATAAGCATTCGATGGGGGGGGTGTCAAAATCTCCTTGTCCCCGTGCTTGACGCGGGGCCGCAAAAGGACAGACCTTATCAATCAGATTTTTATAGGGTCGGGTCTAATGCGATCCCACGTCAAGCGCGGGAACAGGATAGTTTCGACACACCCCCTTTTTTAGAGTTTCTGTTATATATTGCTGTTGTCCGAGGGACATTTCCGTATGAATAGGCAGGGAAAGGACGGATTCGCACAAACGGGTGGAGACGTCCAAATTGCCGGATACACGGGAGATATGCCGGTAAGCTTCCTGATGATGCACTGGTACAGGATAATAGATCATGGAAGGGATTCCCTGTTCTTTCAACAGGCATTGAAGGACATTCCGCCTGCCGTCTTTTACCTGGACCGTATATTGGTGATAGACATGAGTCGAAAATATCGATCTCGCAGGGAGAACCAACGAATCGCAGGAGGACAAAGCTTCATCATACCGAGAGGCAACTTGCCGACGGGTTTCCGTGAACTCCTCCAGATGCTTCAACTTCACATCCAGCACAGCAGCTTGCAACGTGTCCAGACGGGAGTTGCATCCGATCCGCCTATGGTGGTATTTGCATTCCTGGCCATGATTGGCAATCATGCGGATACGGGCAGCCAACGCCTCGTCGGAAGTCATCAACGCCCCCCCATCGCCATAGCAGGCCAACGGCTTGGATGGAAAAAAAGATGTCGTCCCGATATGTCCGATCGTCCCGGCCTTTCGTACCCGCCCGTCGGAAAAGATATAATCGGCACCAACAGATTGAGCGTTATCTTCCACTACATACAGATGATAGACATCTGCCAAAGTCATGATCGGCTCCATATCGCAGGCTTGTCCGAACAGGTGGACGGCCACGACCGCCTTTGTCCGTTCCGAAACAGCCGCTTCTATTTTCCGGGGATCGATATTAAAGGTACAGGGATCGACATCCACCAACACGGGCGTCAACCCTAACAAAGCGACAACCTCGGCTGCCGCTATATAAGTAAATGCCGGCAGAATCACCTCATCGCCAGGCTGAAGCTCCAATGCCATCAGAGCAATCTGCAAAGCGTCCGTCCCGTTAGCACAAGGAATCACGTATGGAACCTGAAGATAATCAGCCAAATGCCCGGCAAAGGATTTCACCTGCGGACCATTGATAAAAGCACAACTGTCGATCACCGCCTGCATGGCCTCATCAATCTCCTCTTTGAACCGGAGATATTGTCCATGCAAGTCGACCATCTGTATCTGTTCTTCCAACATTATATTATCTGTTTTCCGATTAATTAATCCTTCGTCACTACAACGAAGGATTAACCAGATTATTTCACCTCGCTGCCCGGTTTCACCTCTTTTTCAGGAGTGATGACAGCCAGCTTGCCGTCGAAGTTTTCTGCGGAAAGGATCATCCCTTCGGAAACGATACCTTTCAGCTTGCGCGGAGCCAGATTAGCGATGAAGCAAACCTGCTTGCCCACAAGGTCTTCCGGCTTGTAATGTTGAGCGATACCGGAAACGATCGTACGTTTTTCCAGACCGTCATCAATACGGAACTGCAACAGCTTGTCCGCCTTAGGCACTTTCGTACATTCCAACACGGTCCCGACACGGATATCCAGCTTCATGAAATCATCAAACTCGATATTCTCGCGGATGGGTTTCGCCCTGTAGTTTGCTTCCTCGTTTGCTTTCTTCGTGTCCAACAGCTTTTGCACCTGTGCTTCGATCACGCTGTCTTCGATCTTCTCGAACAGCAGTTCCGATTTACCCAACTGATGGCCGGCTTCCAACAGATCGGTCGATCCCAGACGGTTCCAGCCTAACGGTTCCACATTCAGCATCTTGTTCAATTTCTCCATGCTGAACGGCAGGAATGGTTCGAAAGCGATTGCCAAATTTGCCGTGATCTGCAAAGCGATGTTCATGATCGTGGCGACACGCGCCATATCGGTCTTTGCTAATTTCCAAGGTTCAGTGTCAGCCAGGTATTTGTTTCCGATACGAGCCAAGTTCATCGCTTCTTTCTGGGCGTCACGGAAATGGTAGGTATCCAGCAGACGTTCCACGTCAGCCTTTACATTCGCAAAGTCGGTCAATGTCTGACGGTCATAATCGGTCAGCTCGCCGGCAGCCGGCACCTTACCTTCGAAATACTTTTCGGTAAGCACCAAAGCACGGTTGACAAAGTTACCTAAGATGGCAACCAACTCATTGTTATTGCGTGCCTGAAAATCTTTCCAGGTGAAATCGTTGTCTTTTGTTTCCGGAGCATTGGCCGTCAAAACATAGCGCAACACATCCTGCTTGCCCGGCATATCCACCAGATATTCGTTCAACCAGACAGCCCAGTTGCGGGAAGTGGAGATTTTGTCGCCTTCCAGGTTAAGAAACTCATTGGCCGGCACATTCTCCGGCAGGTTATAAGAACCTTCGGCTTTCAGCATGGCCGGGAACACGATACAGTGGAACACGATATTATCCTTACCGATGAAATGTACCATCTTGGTTTCAGGATCTTTCCACCAGGTTTCCCAACTTTCGGGGAGCAGTTCTTTCGTATTGGAGATATATCCGATAGGCGCATCGAACCAGACATACAGCACCTTCCCTTCCGCACCTTCCACCGGCACGGGAATCCCCCAATCAAGGTCGCGGCTTACGGCACGAGGCTGCAATCCCATATCCAGCCAACTCTTGCACTGTCCGTATACGTTCGGTTTCCATTCCTTATGCCCTTCCAGTATCCACTGGCGCAGGAACGGTTCCCATTTATCCAAAGGAAGATACCAATGTTTGGTTTCCTTCATCACCGGCTGGCTACCACTGATAGCGGATTTCGGGTTGATCAGGTCCGTCGGGCTCAAAGAGGTACCGCAGGCTTCGCACTGGTCGCCATAGGCTTTTTCATTGCCGCAATGCGGGCAAGTCCCGGTTATATAACGGTCGGCAAGGAACTGTTTTGCTTCCTCGTCGTAATACTGTTCGCTCGTTTTCTCGATAAACTCTCCTTTATCGTATAAGGTACGGAAGAAATCCGACGCCACCTGGCGATGTGTAGCCGAAGTCGTACGGGAATAGATATCGAACGAGATACCAAACTCCTCAAAAGACTTCTTGATAATACCATGATAACGGTCCACCACATCCTGCGGCGTAATCCCTTCTTTCTTCGCTCTCAGCGTGATAGGCACTCCATGCTCATCCGATCCACCGATCATCAAAACTTCTTCCCCCTTCAGGCGAAGATAGCGTGCATAAATATCAGCAGGCACATACACCCCGGCCAAATGTCCGATATGCACCGGCCCGTTCGCATACGGCAACGCCGTACCCAACTTAGTAAATGTCTTGGCCATGTGGCCCCATCTTTTCAGCTTTGTAGC
>OKRV01000998.1_pt1 | contig 18160 bp, 14 predicted proteins | sample 1601201 | NCBI WGS metagenome assembly OKRV01 (sample SAMEA3541540, study PRJEB24748) | human gut metagenome | biome: human gut; feature: human-associated habitat; material: faeces | place: China | collected 2012 | reverse complement strand
CAATTCGATATTATGACAAAATAGGGTTATTAAAACCCTCTTTTGTTATGGAAAATGGATATCGTCAATATAGTGATTTAGATTTATTAAAGTTACAGAAGATTTTATCATTAAAACACTTAGGTTTTAGTATTGAAGAAATCTTTCCTATGGTTATGGATAATACGAATCTTAAGGAGAGTTTTGATTTACAGATAGATTTGATTGAAGATAAGATCAGTCATTTACAATCTTTAAAGGATGCTTTAAAAAGAGCGAGTCAAACGCCGGATTTAAGTTGGAATATGATTCTATCTTTAGTTCAATTGTCAAATGAAGAAACAAACATTATTGAACAATATAAAAATGCAAAGAACTTAAATGATCGTATATCACTACATGAAAAGTATTCTACGAATAAGCAGGGTTGGTTTAATTGGTTATTCAATCAAATTGATTTTTCAAAAATCAATAGACTATTAGAGCTTGGTTGTGGTAATGGTAAATTGTGGCAAGAAAATAGAATTGATTTAAGAAATCGAGAAATCTTTTTATCGGATATTAGTGAAGGTATGGTTGAAGAAGTAAGAAATAAATTAGGTTCTGATTTCAACTGTATTGTGGCAGATGCTGAAAAGATTCCATTCAAAGACTCTTACTTTGATTCTATTATTGCCAATCATGTTCTATTTTATTTGAATGATTTAAATCTTGGTTTAAAAGAAATAGATAGAGTACTAAAAAGTGATGGAATTCTTTATTGTAGTACATATGGTAAGAACCACATGAAAGAAATCACAGAAATCGTACAGAATTTTGATTCTAGAATTAATCTATCGAATCACAGTTTGTATGATATTTTTGGTTTAGAGAATGGTGAAAGTATTTTAAAAGAATACTTCTTTAATGTTCAAAGAATGGATTATGAGGATTCATTAGAAATCACTGAATCAAAACCTTTGATTGACTATATTATGTCTTGTCATGGCAATCAAAATGAAATCTTGGGCCCTAGACTAAATGAATTTAAAGAATATATTGAAGAATTATTAGAGAATAATGATAAAATTGTAGTAACGAAACAAGCTGGACTATTTGTTTGTAGAAAGAGGGTGATTCAATGATATCTGTAATTATGTCTACATATAAAGAAGATGAGAGATTACTTCGTGAATCCATTGAATCAATATTAAATCAGACGTATAGAGATTTTGAATATATTATTATATTGGATTACCCGGATAATGATGTTCATAAAAGCGTAATAGAAGAATATGCTTTAAAAGATGATCGAATTCATTTTTATATCAACGGAAAGAATATGGGGCTTACAGATTCGTTAAATCGTGGCCTTTCCTTGTGTCATGGTGAATATATAGCTCGTATGGATGCAGATGATATTAGTTTACCGGATCGTTTAGAAAGACAAATGAAATACTTAGAAAAGAATCATTATGATTTAATTGGTGGAATCACAGAGATGATTAATGAAAATGGTTCTTTGTTGTATAGCATAAAGAGTGTTCCAACAGACCCTAAACAAATTAATAAGGCATTGCGCTATAGTCAATGTATTGCACATCCAACTTGGTTAGGAAGAAAAGAAGTTTTTGAAAAGAACTCTGGATATCGTCATATGCCTTTATGTGAAGATTATGATTTTACTTTAAGAGCTGTATTAAATGGTTTTGTGATTTCAAACTTAAATGAACCTGTACTTAAGTATCGTATGACTTCAAATTCGATTTCTAGAAGTAATTTATTTGAGCAATATTTGTATATGTCTTATATCACAAATGAATATAAGAATAAACGTGTTGCCTCAATTGATAAGGCATATGCCTATGTGCAGCAACATCTAAATGATAGTGATACCGAGAAATATTTAAAGGCGAACGTGATTTTTAACCGTATGTTGCAGGAAATGTCAGATAAACAATTATTATCTTTTATTAAGGATGGTTTTTGTTTGTTGCTTAGTTCTAAATATTATTTAAATAAGATATATCGATTTGTGATGTTGAGTTTAAATAGTTAGATCAGAAATGGAGTTTAAAATGGAAAAAGATATTTTACTTTCAATTGTTATACCAGTTTATAATGTTCAAGATTATATAGGTAAATGTTTAAACTCTCTTAAAACATTAGATGATAGAGTGGAAATTTTAGTGATTGATGATGGAAGTCCAGATCAATCTTATGAGGTTGTAAAGAATGTTTTGAAAGATGATTCTAATATTCATTATGTAAAAAAAGAAAACGGCGGAGTAAGTTCAGCACGTAATCTTGGTATCTCTCTTTCAAAAGGGAAATATATCACTTTTGTAGATGGTGATGACTTTGTGGATAAGCAATATTTGCCTAAGATATTAGAGTATATTCAAGTTTTAGATTTTGATTTATTGTGTTTTAATTATTACTTAACATATGATGATCATGAAATGGAAGTAAATGATTTAAAAAATGAATCTTTTAATTTAGATGACAATTCAGGTTTTACTTGGTACATCAGGCAAAATATGGATGATCAAATCAAGCAATCAAGTATTAACAAGGTTTATAAAGCAGATATTTTAAAGAATCATAAAGTGTTATTTACAAAGAATCAAACAGTTGGTGAAGATTTCTTGTTTAATGTGGAATACCTACAATATTGTAAAAAGGTGATTTGTAAAGAAGATGTCTTGTATCATTACTATCAAAGAGATACTTCTGTAATGAGAACGTATAATAAAAAATATACAAATGATATTTTGAGGTTTGAAAGCAATTTAAAGTGTATTGCATCAAAAACAAATTATTCTATCACACAAAATGATATCCAATATTTATATATTAAATATTGGTTTGGAATTATTAATCAGGAGACAAAGAACCCAGATTCAAAGGAAGGATTAAATCGAGTTAAAATGTATATGGATCAGTCTGGATTAAAGAGTATTAAAGTAAAGTATTCAGAACTAGAATTCAAACATAAAATATATAAATTTTTAATAAATTTACATTTAACAATACCTATTTATAAAATATTAAAATTAAAATCTTGACCCTAACGTAACGTTAGGGTTTATTTTATATGTGTGATATAATTGATTTAATTATGGAGGTCTATTATGAAAGGTATTATTTTAGCTGGTGGTAGTGGTACTCGTTTGTATCCTTTGACTAAGGTGACTAGTAAACAATTACTTCCGATTTATGACAAGCCAATGATTTATTATCCTATGTCTATTTTAATGCAGGCTGGGATTCGTGAGATTTTAATTATTTCAACTCCGGATGATACACCTCGTTTTCAAGAGTTATTGGGGGATGGTCATCAGTTTGGCATTGAGCTATCTTATAAGGTTCAGCCAAGTCCAGATGGACTTGCTCAAGCGTTTATCTTGGGTGAAGAGTTTATTGGTAATGATAGTTGTGCGATGATTTTGGGTGATAATATTTTCCATGGTCATGGTTTGACGAAGCGTCTTCGCGCGGCTGCTGAAAATGAAGTAGGTGCTACCGTATTTGGTTATTATGTAGAGGATCCTGAAAGATTTGGTGTTGTAGAATTTGATTCTGAGGGTAAGGCGATTAGTTTAGAGGAGAAGCCAGCTTGTCCTAAGTCAAATTATGCGGTAACAGGATTGTATTTCTATGATAATAAAGTGGTTGAGTATGCGAAGAATTTAAAGCCGAGTGCTCGTGGTGAATTGGAAATCACAGATTTGAACCGTATTTATTTAGAGAATGGTGAATTGAATGTTACTTTACTAGGTGATGGATTTACTTGGTTGGATACGGGTACGCATGAGTCTTTAGTGGATGCGACAAATTTTGTGAAGACGATTGAGGAGCACCAGCATCGTAAGATTGCGTGTCTTGAAGAGATTGCGTATGACAATGGTTGGATTGGTGATGAGGAATTGGCTTCTACTTATGAAATTTATAAGAAGAATCAGTATGGTGCTTATTTAAAGAAGATCATGGATCGTAAGTATATTAAGTAATTGGGGGTATAGTGATGAAGGTAACGGAAACAAAGATTCCTGGAGTATTGATTATTGATACAGATGTATTTGGTGATCATAGAGGGTATTTTACGGAGACGTATTCGAAACCTAAATATGAGAAGATGGGTATTACCGTCGATTTTGTACAGGACAATATGTCTTTTAGTGCACAGAAGGGTACGCTTCGTGGTTTGCACTGGCAAAATCCGCCTTATGCACAGAGTAAATTGGTTTCTTGTACGAAGGGTACAGTCATTGATGTGGCTGTGGATATTCGTAAGGGAAGTCCTACATTTGGTCAATGGGTAAGTGTTGAATTGAGTGAAGAGAATCATAGACAGTTCTTTATTCCTCAGGGATTTGCGCATGGATTCTTAACTTTAACGGATAATGTTGAGTTTAGATACAAAGTCGATAATGTATACAACAAGGAATCTGAGGGTGGTATGCGTTATGATGATCCGACTTGTAATGTAGATTGGGGTTCATTATTAAATGGTATTGAGCCTGTATTGAGTGAAAAAGATCAGATTGGTCCTACTTTAGAGGAATCGAATAATCAATTTGTATATGAAGGAGAATAAAAGAATGAAAATTTTAGTAACGGGTGGTGCTGGTTTCATTGGTGGAAACTTTGTGCATTATATGGTAAATAAATATCCTGAGGATATGATTGTTAACTTGGATAAATTGACGTATGCAGGTAACTTAGAGACTTGTAAGCCTGTAGAAGATAAGCCTAACTATAAGTTTATCAAGGGTGATATTGCAGATCGTGAATTTATCATGGATTTGTTTGAAAAAGAAAAGTTTGATGTCGTTGTAAACTTTGCGGCTGAAAGTCATGTTGACCGTAGTATTGAAGACCCAGAAATCTTTGTAAAGACAAATGTTATGGGAACAACAACATTATTAGATGCTTGTGTTAAGTATGGTATTCAAAGATATCACCAAGTATCTACAGACGAAGTATATGGTGATTTACCATTAGACCGTCCTGACTTGTTCTTTACTGAAAACACACCTTTACACACTTCAAGTCCTTATTCAAGTGCTAAGGCAAGTGCTGACTTGTTTGTTTTGGCATACCACAGAACGTATGGTTTACCAGTAACTATTAGTCGTTGTTCAAATAACTATGGTCCTTATCATTTCCCAGAAAAATTAATTCCATTAATTATTTCTCGTGCATTAAATGATGAAACAATTCCAGTATATGGAACAGGTGAAAATGTACGCGACTGGTTACATGTATATGATCACTGTGTTGCTATTGATTTAATTGTTCGTAAGGGACGTGTTGGTGAAGTTTATAATGTTGGTGGCCACAACGAAAGAACAAACTTAGAAGTTGTGAAGACTGTATTACATGCATTAAACAAACCTGAAAGCTTAATTACGTATGTAACAGATAGAAAAGGTCATGACATGCGTTATGCGATTGATCCTACGAAGTTGGAAACAGAACTTGGATGGAAACCAAAATATACATTTGATACAGGTATTCCAATGACAATCCAATGGTATTTAGACAATAAAGAATGGTGGGAAAACATCATTAGTGGTGAATACCAAAACTATTTTGAAAAGATGTATGTAGAAAAAGGAAGAGCTAAGGAATAATCTTTATGTTAAGACATGCTTTTATAATGAGCGTGCATACAAATATGGAGCAGTTACAAGTCTTAGTAACTGCTCTTCATTTTGGAGATGTTTATATTCATGTTGATAAAAAACAAGAAGCTTTATATCAAAATCTAAACGGATTGTATAAAAACAATCCCAATGTTTTCTTGGTTTCTGATAGAGTGAGTGTAAACTGGTCTGGTTTTAGTCAAGTTCAAGCAACGCTTAAATTGTTAGAATTGGTTGAATCGACTAAAAGAAAGTATGATTATATTCATTTTATAAGTGGACAGGATTTACCTTTAATGTCACATGCACAAATGGATGCGTATATTGAAAGTAAAGGTGTAGGTAATCAATTTGTAGAAGTGAATGATATTGATAGCTATAAATGGAGATTAACGCAATATTCTTTCTTTAGAGAAAATCCAAACAATCGAAAGAAATTGTATCGATTGACTGACATAGTTCTTCGTTTAATTCAAATGCCTTTTATTCGAAGAAACAATTTTAAAGGATTTGAATTGTATAAAGGTTCTTCATGGTTTAGTATCACTTATGATTGTATGAAATATATCTTATCGTATATCCGTGAGAATAACTACTGTTCTAAATTTAAATATACAGCATGTCCAGATGAACATTTCTTTCAAGTGCTCTTGATGAATTCAAAGTATAAAGATAAAGTATTAAAATATAATTCAAGATACATTGTTTTTGAAGGTTTGAATGCAAGTCCAAAAACATTAGGTGTTGAGGATATGGAGTATTTTATGGACGGACAATACATGTTTGCACGTAAATTTGATATGAATAAAGATAGACAAGTAATTAGTAAGATATTAGATAGGGGTTAAAATGAAAAACATCTATATTGTTTTTGATAAATTACATTCAAATGAAGCTGGTGGACTTGTCTCAGCATATGCATCATTAATACAATTATTAAAAGATGACTATACAATTAAGGTTATTAGTATCATTAATTCTAATCTTACTAGACATGATATGTTTTCGGATTGTGAAATCATAAATGTTTCAAAATATGATTTCTTTCCTAGGATGGAAATTATATCAGATAGTTTGAAAGACTTTAAATTGTTTTCATTGTTAAAAGAGTTGTTAAGGCTGATTTGTTATTTTTGTTATATACCCATATCACGTATTAAAATGAAAAAGTTCTTTTCTTTAGAAGATATTATAATTGTTTCTTCTCCAGCAGCAGGAATGTTTATGAGTTCAAAAAATCGATTTATCCTTGAGGTACATTCTAAGTTTGAATATTTCTGGGGAGATAACAAATTGGGTAGACTTCAAAGTAAATTAATGTCAAAACCAGAATTAGCAATTTTTAGAACAAAAGCAGATGCATTGAAGGCAGAAAATATGTTGAATTCAACTTATATTTATAATTTTTTTGATGATTCATATTTAAAAGAATCCAAATCTATTGGTCAAAAAAATAGAGAGAATAAAATCATTTTTGTCGGTCGACTAGTAAAATCAAAGAATTTACCAAAGTTATTAGATTGTGCAAAACTGTTAAAAGAAAAAGTTTCTGATTTTTGTTTAGATATATATGGTACAGGACCTTTACACGATGAAATTGACAATATGATTCGAGATTACAATCTAACTGATAATGTTCATTTATGTGGATTTACGAAGGATAAAAACATTTACGATGAGTATGCAATTCAATGGATTACTTCTGATTTTGAAGGTTTTGGCTTAGTGATAATAGAGGCAAAGGCCAACGGTGTACCAACTATTTCAACAAACTGGGGCGATGGAGTCTTTGAAGTGATTCATGATAAGGAAGATGGTTTTGTAGAAAATACGGTTGAAGATATTGTGAATCGAACGGATGAATTAATGAATGATAAAGATTTATTGATCAATATTTCGAATAATGCTCTTTCTAACTTTGATGAGTTTAGTAAAAAGAATGCATATTTGAGATGGAAAGAAATTTTAAGTGATTTTGAAGGAGGAATCAATTGATGAAGATTTTTGTGACAGGTGTGGCTGGACAATTGGGTCATGATGTAATGAATGAATTGGCTTCTAGAGGATATGTAGGAGTAGGTACAGACTTAGCTGATAGCTATAGTGGTATTGAGGATGGTTCTTATGTAACTACAGCTGAATATGTATCTTTGGATATCACAAACAAAGAAGCTGTAATGAATACAATTAAAACAGTGAATCCAGATGTCGTTGTGCACTGTGCAGCATGGACTGCGGTAGACTTAGCAGAGGATGAAGATAAACAGGCTAAGGTAAAAGCTATCAATGTGGATGGAACACAAAATATTGCGGATGCTTGTAAAGAAGTAGATGCGAAGATGGTCTATATTTCTACAGACTATGTATTTGATGGACAAGGAACTAAGCCTTGGCAACCAGATTGTAAGGATTATAAACCATTAAATGTATATGGACAGACTAAATTAGGTGGAGAACTAGCTGTTTCAAATACTTTATCTAAATATTTCATTGTTCGTATTGCGTGGGTATTTGGAAAGAATGGAAATAACTTCATTAAGACCATGTTAAATGTAGGAAAGAAATTTGATACATTACGAGTTGTCAATGATCAAATTGGAACTCCAACCTATACTTTTGATTTAGCACGATTATTAGTTGACATGATTGAAACAGATAAATATGGCTATTATCATGCGACAAATGAAGGTGGATATATTAGCTGGTATGATTTTGCGTGTGAAATCTTTAAACAAGCTGGGTACACTACAAAAGTCAATCCTGTAACAACAGAAGAATATGGTTTATCAAAGGCGGCTCGTCCATTTAATTCTCGTTTAGATAAATCTAAACTCGTAGAAAATGGATTTAAACCATTACCTACTTGGCAGGATGCACTTGCTCGATATTTAAAGGAAATTGAATTTTAGATAAAAATAGCTTAATATATTTTATATTGAGCTTTTTTTATGAAGGGAGTTTAACTTGTACTATGAATCAAAGAAAAATAGGAGTAGCTATAAGTTATTTAAACTTGGCTTTTAATATTATTGTAGGGTTAGTATATACACCTTTTATGATATCTAAATTAGGAGATGGACAATATGGAATCTTTACATTATGTAATTCGCTGATTTCACTTGTCACACTACTTGATTTGGGGTTTGGTCAAACTCTAGTTCGGTATATCTCGAAATCTAGAGCTAATCATGATATTGGGGAAGAACATAAATTAAATGGTTTGTTTATTAAATTGTATTCTACAATTTCTATATTAGCTTTTATTATTGGAATTGGAATTATTTTGTTTTATCCGCAATTGGCAAAAAAATCATTTTCACCAGAAGAGATGTATTTATTTAGAACTGTTTTCAGTATATTGTTAGTTAATGTTGTGATTTCCTTTCCGTTAAGTGTATTTTCAGCTACATTAAATGCTTATGAACAATTTTTTTTCTTAAAATCAATTAGCTTTTTGATGAATGTTTTAAAATACTTAGCTATGTTCTTGTTGTTAATGTATGGTCATAAATTAATAGCGATTGCCGTAGTAACATTGTGTGCATCCATTGTGACACAGTCTTCTTATGTAATCTATGCAGTTAAGAAAATTGGTATTAAATTTGATTTTACGAAAACCGATTCGGATCTATCAAGAGAAATCATACATTTTTCATTCTTTATTTTCTTGAATTTAATAATCGATTTCTTATATAGCAATACAGATAACTTAATTCTAGGTGTTGTTGCAGGTACTGTTGCCGTTTCTATCTATTCTATTGGTGTTTATTTTTCACAATTTTTTGGGGAACTTTCAAATGCGATGAGTGGTGTTTTTTTACCTAAAATTATGTACTTATATGAAAAGAAGGATATGCATGAAATATCGAATTTATTTAATCGTGTTGGACGACTACAAATGGTCATGTTGTTCTTATTTTTGGGTGGATATTTTTGCTTAGGAAAAGAATTTATTGGATTATGGGTAGGTCCAACTTATCGAGATTCGTATATTATTGGTGTGTTAATCATGTTGCCTTCTATTATTCCTTTAACTCAAAATATTGGTATTAGTGTTTTACGTGCTATGAATATACATAAGTATAGATCTTATATGTATATTGTGATCGCGATTATAAATGTAATTATTAGTATTCCTCTTTCAATGAAATTCCAAGGTATAGGTGCGGCTTTTGGTACTTTTATAGGTACTTTATTGGGGCAGATCATATTCATGAATTGGTTCTATGCAAGAAGAGTACATATCAAAATTAGTGAGTATTGGAAGAATTTTAAAAAGTTTTTTATAATTTCGGTAATAACGGGTATAATAGTATTTGGTATTAAGTCGTATTTGATTATAAATTCATGGTTCTCATTTGCGTTAATGGTTTTAATATATTCATTAATATATTTTGTATTTTATTGGTGTTTTGTAGCGAATTCTTATGAGAAATCATTAATCTTAAATTTTGCGCATTTAAAGCGAGGTTAACATGAAAAAGTTTTTAAAAAAGGTCATACCTGCTATACTTTATCTTCCTTCAAAGAAAAGTATTGTTTTTGAGAGTAATCCAGAATTTACTTGCAATGCATTACCTGTATATGAAGAAATGGTAAGAAGAGGAATCGATAAGGAGTATCAGATTTATTGGCTTGTAGAAGATAAAACAAAGTATTTAAATTCAAATTTGAATGTTAAGTTTTTAAATTATGAAGAGCAAGGCTTTGATAAATTTAAGAAGTTTCTTATTCTTTCTTTTTCGAAATGTTTAGTTTTCACAAATCGATTTTTATTTAAAATACAGAAAAATCAATTTGTTATCAATTTATCACATGGCATGCCACTTAAAAATACACCTGGGTATATAGAAGGGGATACTTGTGATTACGTTGTTTTAACGTCGGATACTTTTAAACAAAGTATGTCAGAAGCTTTAGAGGTACCTATTGAAAAAACGATTTCTTTAGGATATCCACGTACAGATGTGTTTAAAAAACAAACGAACGCAAGAAAGAAAATGAATATTCAGGATGATAATAAGCTTATTGTTTGGATGCCTACATTTAGAAGGCGTAAAGATTCGAAAAATTCTGTGACAACAGATTATGATTTTGGAATTCCTTTAATTGATACAGAAGAAAAGTTTGATTATTTAAATGATCAATTGAAAAAGAATAAGTGTATTCTTGTTGTAAAGTTACATCCTGTTGAAGATGTTAGTAATAAGAATTTGAAGGATTATTCGAATATTTATTTTTTAAATGATAGTATGCTAAATGAGCATGGAACAACAACCTATGAATTATTGGCGGATTCAGATGCTTTATTAACAGATTATTCAACAGTCTACTATGATTATTTATTAATGGACAAACCAATTGGGTTAGTTATTAATGATTTAGAAGAATATAGTAAGAAAATAGGCTTTGCGCTTGGAGAATATAAAGATTTCATGAAGGGATCTTATATAGAAAATATGAATGATTTTGATGTGTTTATTGAAAATCTTCATAAAGGAGTGGATCCGGATCAAGAAGGAAGAGATTGGGCAAGAAAACAGTATTGTCAATTTACTGACTTTAATTCTACAAATCGTGTTGTTGATTTTATTATGGAACACATTTAGGAGGTATAAATCAAATGAAAAATATTGCACTAATTATTGCTGGCGGAGTTGGAGCTCGTATGGGACAGGATATCCCAAAACAATTTATAAACGTTTATGATAAACCAGTCTTAGTTTATACAATGGAAGCTTTCCAAAAACATCCAGATATTGATGGTATTGAGGTTGTATGTCTAGAAGGATGGCATGAAACATTAAAGGCATATGCTAGACAGTTTGGTATCGCTAAATTAGAGGGTGTAGTTAATGGTGGAAAGAATGGACAGGATTCTATTCGTAATGGATTGTTAGATATTCAATCAAGACATCCAGAAGAGGATACGATCGTATTGATTCATGATGCGATTCGTCCAATGGTTAGTCAGGAAATCATTACGGATAATATTCGTGTATGTAGAGAAAAGGGAAATGCGGTTACTGTAGTTCCTTGTACAGCTGCTATGTTAAAGACATATGATTCAGAATGTTCTGAAGAACAAGTGCCTCGTGACAACTTAAAAATTACGCAGACGCCTCAAACTTTCTTCTTAAATGAAATTGTTGAAACACATAAAGAAGCTTTAGAAAAGGGAATCACAAATTCAGTGGCTTCTTGTACGTTGTATATTGAATTAGGTAAAAAGTTATTTTTAGCTAAGGGTTCTGAAAAGAATTTAAAATTAACAACTTCAGAGGATATTGAAATTTTTAAGGCTTTATTGAAATCTAAGAAAGATGAGTGGATGCATTAATGTCTTATTTAGATGGAATTTCAACTGTTGCTAAAAAATTGAATATAAAAAAAGGGAATATTCTTGTTACTGGAGCAACAGGATTAATTGGTTCATATTTAATTGATACATTATTGTATGCCAATGAACATTGTGATTGTAAATTTACAATCTACGCAATGAGTAGATCGTTAGAGAAAGTGCAAAATCGTTTTGGTAGTACAGTAATACCTGTAGTACAGAATGTTCAGGATCCTTTAAATTTAAAAGTTGATTTAGATTTTATTGTACATGCTGCAAGTAACGCAGATCCAAAAACATATGCAAAATATCCGGTTGATACAATAATGACAAATATTGAAGGAACAAAAAATATTCTTGAGTATTGCAAAAATAATACAGAATGCAAGCTTTTATATACTTCTACGTTTGAAGTGTATGGGAAGATTGAAAATCATGATGTATATAAAGAAGAGGATGCTGGAACAATTGATTTCCATGTTTTGCGTAATGGTTATCCTGAAAGTAAAAGATGCTGTGAATTGTTAATTCAGAGTTATGTTAAACAGTATGGAGTAAATGCTGTGATTACAAGATTACCAAGTGTATATGGTCCAACTATGCAAAAAGATGATAGTAAGGCGCATGCACAGTTTGTTCGTAATGCATTGAATCATGAAAATATTGTTTTAAAAAGTAAGGGTGAACAGAGAAGAACATATTGTTATGTATCAGATATTGTTAGTGGTATGTTGTTCTTATTATTTAATCATACAGACAGTGGAGAATCTTATAATATCAGCAATGAAAATTCAATTGTTTCTATTGCCGAATTGGCTCAGACAGTTGCTAATATTGCAGGAACTAAGGTTGTGTTTGATTTACCTGACGAATTAGAAAGTGCTGGTTTTTCAAAACCACAAAACAATATTTTAGACAATTCAAAATTAAAACAGTTGGGTTGGTTTGCAAATTACTCTTTAGACAAGGGCTTATTAGAAACAATGAATGTTTTAAAAGAAAATGGTGAATAAGGGTTATGTTGGAAAATTTAAAAAAAGAAGTATGTGAAGCAAATTTAGAATTAGTAAAACGTGGAGTTGTTATTTATACCTGGGGTAATGTGAGTGGTATAAGTGATGATCGTAAATATATGGTAATCAAACCTTCTGGTATAGATTATTCTACGATGAAAGATGAAGATATGGTTGTAGTTGAATTAGCGACTGGTAATGTCATTGAAGGAAAATGGAAACCTTCTTCAGATACTCCGACTCATCTAGAACTGTATAAGAAATATGATTCTATAAAAGGTATTGTTCATACTCATTCGATTAATGCTACTTCTTTTGCACAAGCCGGTATGGATATACCTGCATTGGGAACAACGCATGCTGATTATTTTTATGGTGATATTCCTTGTACACGAGAATTGAGTGAAGAAGAAGTTAAAGAGGCCTATGAGAAAAATACGGGTTTAGTTATTATTGAAACTTTTGAAAACAAAGGTTTAGATGTAATGGCTGTGCCAGGAGTGATCATTAAAAATCATGGACCATTCGCATGGGGAACAAGTCCAGCTAATGCGGTATATAATGCTGTAGTCATGGAAGCTATTGCTGAAATGGATCTTAAAACATTACAGTTAAATCCAAATAGTGAAATGAAACAATATGTATTAGATAAGCATTATACAAGAAAACATGGGCCTGGTGCATACTATGGACAAGATAATAAGTAGGAAATACGTTTTCCTGCTTTTTAATTGCTTAAGTAACAAAAGACAATTGTATTGCCTTTAATATAGTTATAAAATATATTCCATGGGAGGGTTATACGTAATGAATAATAGAGATATTGCTAAGGTTGGTTTTGCCGTTCTTGCAGCGGTTATGAGTTATAATTTTGCAGATACTATCGTTCATGCTGAAGAGACAAGTGTTGAGCCTGTAAAAGAGACTGCACCTGTAGAAAATCAAGATGAATTAACAGATGTTATTGATGCAGTTGTTGAAGATACAAATGTTCCTGAAGAAACAGAAGTTCCTGAAGAAAATGAAGAAACAGATGTTCCAAAAGAAGATGACGAGACTACAACAGTTGGTGGTGGTAGTGATACCAGTGCTAAATTAACTGAGGGTTGGTCAAGTGATTCTTTGCAATATGTTAAAGATGGTGCTTATGTTACGAATAGTTTTGCAGAGATTGATGGTCAAAAATATTATTTTGATGAGAATGGAAACAAGGTAACTGGTTTTAAAACAATTGGTACAGATTCTTATTACTTTAATGAATCTGGTATGATGCAGACGGGTTTACAAGTTCTTCATGATCAAGAAACGGGTATTGCCGTATATTCTTTAAGAAAAGAAGATGGTAAATTACACTACTACTTAGAGAATGGGGCTGCCTATAGTGGAATGATAAATTTAGAGGGGAAAGTTTATTATTTCGATAATGGTCTTCAGAGTGTTGGCGAAAAACAGGCCAATGGATATTGGTACAACTTCAAAGAAGATGGTAGTTTATCTGTTGGTTTTGTGAATATTGGAAATAGTGTGAAATACTATGACAATTTGGGTAGAAGAATGAGTGGTTCTTTTACAGTTGATAAAGTAACATATCAAACAGATGGTAATGGCTTCATTACAAAAGCAAGTTGGAATGGTGTTTCTTACTTCTGTCAAAATGATGGAAGATGGGCTTGGAATACGGTTGGTGGTTACCGTTTTGGTGGTTCAGGATGTGTTCCTACTACGGTTACTATGATCGTAAATACAATCAATGGTACAAACTATACGCCTTATCAAGTTGGTCAAATTTTGCATAATGCTGGATATTTCAATACAAGTTCCATTGGTACTGGTGGAGAGTCTTGGCAGTTTGTTGCGAATAAATTTGGCTTGAGTTATAAGAATAATTTAAATGTGGAATCAGCTAAACAAGAATTATTAAAGGGGAATATGATTGCGGCGGCTGTTGGTGGCGGAAAATTCTGTCCATGGTATGGTGTAACGCATGAAATATTATTATTTGGTTTAGATGCACAGGGCTATACAACAGTATATGATCCATATACAAGTTCACGTAATGGTCGTGTACATATTAGTGAGGTCTTCAATCATCCATCATGGGATAGTAGTGATAGAAAGAATGGTGGTCCATTCTTCTCGTTAGGAAAACTTCGTGATACAAGTTTATATCTAGATGTTTCTAAGGGAACGGCTCATTTAGGAAGTGTTTATTACACAGGAAATAATGTTGAACCGGAAGTAAATCTTTCAATGAAGAATATAGCATTGGTTCAAGGAAGAGATTATAAGGTCGTTTATTCAAATAATGTAAATTTGGGTAAAGGTACTGCTACAATTATAGGTATTAATGCTTTCACAGGCACATTAAATGTTGAATTTGATATTGTAAAAGATGAAATGTCGAATGGTACATATGAAATCGTATCAAGCATGAATAGTAATAAAGTATTAGATATTAAGAGTGGTTCTAAAACTAGTGGTGCTTACGTTCAACTATATGATTGGAATGGTTCTGGTGCACAACAATATGAAATTGTAAAAAATCAAAATGGATATTATACAATCAAGAATGTAGGTTCTGGATTATATATTGGTATTCAAACAGATTGGAATACAATGGGTGATAATAATCGTTTAGTACAAGGTGTAAACGCCTCTACAAAAGCAGCTCAATTTATCTTTACACGTAATGGAAGTGGAAACTGGGTAATTTCTTCAGCTTGGGATTCTAAATATGTTATGGATTTAAGTGGAGCCTCATTAAATAATGGTACTAAAATTCAAATCTATACAAGTCATGGAACAGGTGCTCAAGAATGGAAATTATCTAAAATCAAAAATATGCGTGCTGAATTAGATGCACTAGCAGGACAAAATAGAAATGTATTGTCAGATGGAACTTATTTTATTGCTTCATCCGCAAATACGGGTTATGTTCTAGATGTTAGTGGTGGTTCTTTAAATGATAATGCAAACGTACAGTTGTATCATAATCATGGAACTGGAGCACAAGGCTGGAGAGTAAGTCATGATTCAATGGGATATATTACATTTACAAATGTTGGATCAAATAAAGTGTTAGATGTATCTGCAGGTTTAGCTGTCAATAATCGTAATATACAACAGTATCAATCGAATGGGTCATATGCACAAAAATGGGTTGTAGTACAAGATAGTAATGGATATAAAATCGTATCAGCCATCAACGATAATTTTGTTCTTGATTTAAGTGGTGGTCGAATTGTAGACAGAAGAAATATTCAATTGTATGAATCACATGGTACAAGTGCCCAAAGATGGTACTTCTCTAAATTTGAAACAGAAAGAGATAAGTTGAATGATATGGCTAAGACTTATAATAGTGATATCGAAGAAGCAACTTATGTAATTCAAAATTTTGCAAATACTGGATTTGTGATTGATGTGAGTGGTGGTCAAAAAACGAATAATCGTAACGTGCAGATCTATCAATCAAACAACACAGGTGCTCAAAAGTGGCATTTGAAGAAAGATTCAGCTGGTTATATTACATTTATTAATGTAAATTCAGATAAAACATTAGATGTATCTGGAGGAATTGCTGTTAATAATCGTAATGTTCAACAATATCAATCAAATGGTACTTATGCACAGAAATGGATTGCAAAAAAGAACACGGATGGCAGTTTAACATTTGTTTCAGCTTTAGATTCTAACTTTGTGTTAGATATCAGCTCTGGTATTGTCCAAAACAACAAAAATATTCAGTTGTATCAAAGTAATGGTACAAATGCTCAGAAATTTAAACTAACAAAAATCTAATTTTATAACCAGGCACAAAAGTGTCTGGTTATTTTTTGGTTAGATTGAAATATTTTAAATATTCATTTAAAATAGATTTATTGGAAGAGGGATAAAAATGGATAGAAAATTAAAACCACTTTTGGCTTTCGTATTAAGTGTATTTATGTCTGTATCAACTATGACTAATATGTATACAGTCCGAGCAGATGATGAAATTACACAAGAAGAGCCTGTTGTAGAAGAAACACAAACTGAAGAAGAGACTACAGAAGAGCAAGTTCCTACTGTAGAAGAGGAAGAAGTTCCTGTTGAAGAGGAAGAGCCAGTTGTTGAAGAGGAGCAATTGGGTGATTCTAATATGATGGAATATTTCTTGGTTGATAATCCAGTATTATCGAGTCAAGAAACAGAAAACTTTGTTCTTTCATTAAATAATGCAGAAGGGTACTCGGATTTTAGATTGACCATTCAAAAAGAGGATGGAACTACTTTTGATTTAGAGAGTACAGAACAAGTTGATAATTTAGTAAAATTTTCTAGAGTGTTTACTGAAGAAGAAAAAGGACAATATAGTGTGACTACACTTCATTATGTATATAATGGACAAGCTTATTATTTAAACTTTAGTGATTTAGAAATGGATGTAAAATTTGGTGTGGATCAAGAATATGATGGGTATGATGCAACATTACCGGATTTAACAGAGGATTCAATAAGTTCAGAAGGTGTTATTGAAGTTACGGATGTAAATAAAGCTGAAGAAGAAATTGTGAATGGCGTTGCGAGTCAACCAGCTACAATGTCAGTAGATGAGTTTTCAAGACATGCGACTGGGGGAATGACAATTTGTTTGGATCCAGGACATGGTGGTAGTGATTCTGGTGCTAATGCATTTGGGACAAAGGAATCGGATTTAACTTTAAAAATTGCTCAATATTGTAAGGAAGAATTATCAAAATATGATGTAAATGTAGTTATGACAAGAACTACAGATACGAAATTAAGTGAAGAAGCAGCTATGGATTTAAAAAATCGTGTGGAAGTAGCTAAAAAAGCAGGTGCTTCTTACTTTATTAGTATTCACATTAATTCAGCAGCAAATAGTGCGGCAAAAGGTGCAGAGGTTTATTATCCAAATACAAGTGGTAATAAGAACCTTTCTAGTAATGGACAGAATCTAGCTAAAGCGATTCAAAGCCAATTAGCTGCATTAGGTTTATATGATCGTGGTATTAAGATTCGTAACTATACGGATGGTACAACTTCATCAAATCCAAATAGTAGTGATCAAGATTACTATGGTGTCATCCGCTATGCGAAACAGGCAAATATTACGGGATTGATTGTTGAACATTGTTTTATTAGTAATAAAGAAGAGTTTGATAAGTATTTAGGATCAAATGCTAAGTTACAAC
>OKRV01000983.1_pt1 | contig 18310 bp, 9 predicted proteins | sample 1601201 | NCBI WGS metagenome assembly OKRV01 (sample SAMEA3541540, study PRJEB24748) | human gut metagenome | biome: human gut; feature: human-associated habitat; material: faeces | place: China | collected 2012 | reverse complement strand
TCGGTCTCGCCAATCTGGCCGCAGGCATTGCCTGCGTGGTCCTGCTTATCGATCGAGGCGCCCTCGACCTGCAGGAAGAAGCCGTTCTTCTGGCCGTTCGGGTTGTCGTTCAGCAAATCGAGCGCCTTCTTGGTCATGTCCTTGAGCGAGGAGCCCTGATTGCCGAGCCAGTCGGCGTTCGGGGTGCACACGGTCGGGTTGGCGTCCTTAGCTGGATCCTTGGCGGTGGCCTTGGACGGGTTGAACTTGGTCGGCATGTTACCGTCGCTCATCAGAGCGAGCACCGGCTGGCCGTCCTTGTACTGCAGGGCGTTCATCGCGGCCGGATCGTTCTCGACGGTCTGGAAGCCCATTTCCTTGGCCTGCTCCCACACAGTCTTGCCCTTGTATTCACCGCCCTGCACGGTCTGACGGAAGTACTTGGAACCACCGCCGATGGTTACGTCGGCGCGGGTGTCGAGCAGCTGCTCGGAGATGGAGCCGATGCCGCCGTTTTCCTTAAGCTGGTTGATGAGGCACTGCTTGGAGGCATTGTTGGACGTGCCGTCGGTCTTGCCCTGTGGGCCGTAGCAGGCACGTTCGGACGAATGCGATTCCAGCACGGCCGGGGTAGCATCCTGGATTTCGGCGGTGGTCACATTGCCGGTGGCTTTGCCGGCCGCCTTGGCCAGCTCGAAGAGGTTCAGCTGCGGATTGCCGTAAATATCAACGTCAACGGCGTTGTTGTAGGTCTTGGTGCCGGTGGCCCATGCGGAACCGGATGCGGAGGAATCGGTTACGGGGGTAAGCTTGCCCGGATTGGGGTTGGCGACCAGCTTGCCGTCGCCATCCTTGCCGACGGCGCTGTCCTTGCTGCCGTTGCCGACCGAGAAGGTCGTGTACTGGCCGGTGCCCGCCTGCACGTCGCCGAGCGCGCTCGGCTGGCCGACCGCGTCGAGACCTTCGAAGTGGCCGTTGGCGCCCTTCAGATAGTCGCGGGCGACGGTGATTTCCGAATCGCCCATGCCGTCGCCGAGGAACAGGATGACGTTCTTCGCGTTCTTGTTGCCGATGGTGGCGATGCGCTGCGCGCCGCCATGCTTGGCGAGTTCCGCGACCGGCTTGCCGTTGGGGCTGTAGGTGGTGTCAGCTGCGAGCGCCGGTGCGGCGAGCGCGCCGAGCGTTGCGACGGAGGCGAGGGCCGCGATTGCGCCCGTGAGAGCCTTGTGCTTGCTCATGTTTCTTCTTTCTTCCATGCAGTTTCTTCCGTGCCGTCCAACCTGCCGTTTCGGTTGCGCCCGTTAGGTAACGCCCGTTTCGACCATGTTTTCCGGCTGCGCGGAACCTTTCCGCGGCTGCATTGCTTGGATCTTTCGATGCCACCGCCCACGCTATGCGCCGCAAGCCAACGCACACCGCACTACAGAAGAACGGCAGATGAACACTCATCGCCATATGATGACCGCAACATATCCACCGCATGAACAGGGGGAATACGGCCAATAAAATCGCCATATTCCGTCAAACAACACCCCCACCGCACCCCACAAGCCAAAATCCCCCACTGGCTGGATAAATCCAACCTCTCAGACCCCACTCACACGCCAAAAATCCCAGTGACTGGATAAAAACCACCTCTGACGCACCACTCACGCGACTAAATCATCCAGCCACTGGGAAAAATGCCCGCGCCACTCAGCCCCGCGCAACCCGCGCCGCGCGCGTGGCCTTTACGGCCACGAACACGGACCGCACCAGCAGCACGCACAGATAGCAGGCGAACATAATCGCCCCAACTCGTGGCGAAACCTCCCCCGCAATCCACGTGCCGAGCGGCGCGGTCGCAGCCGCCGTCACGCCAATAATCAGCGCGGTTTTCACATGCGCTAGCCTGCGCTTCAAGTTCGCCGCGCTGGTCGTGATCGAATTCGGAAACATTGCCAACAGCGAAGTGCCGCGCGCAACCAGGTCGGACGCGCCAAACAGCATCGACAGCGACGGCACCGCAAGCGCACCACCCCCGATGCCCAGCAGTCCCGCCAACGTGCCGATGATCACGCCCAGCAACGCCAGGCAGATGCCGGTCGTTACGCTCATGGCGATCTGGTGGTCGCGCGACGGAACGAAACTCACCTGATTGATCACCACAAACACGAGAAACGCTACGAAAATCCACCGCAGCACCAATTCCGGCAGCCGTGACAGCAGCCAACTGCCAATCTGCCCGCCGACGAACATACCGCAGAACAGCAGGACCGCGGCGAGCCAGTCGACATGTCCGCCGGTCGCGTACGAAACAACACCGGAAATGGAGGTCGGCACGATCGCCAGCGTGGACGTGGCGGCCGCGTTGCGTTGAGATAGCCCCAGCCAGACGAGCGCGGGCACGATCACCGTGCCGCCGCCGATGCCGAACATGCCTGACAGCACCCCCACCAACATGCCGACCACAATCAGCACGATGATGCTGCGCGCCGACCCGTCAAGCGCCGTCTCCCCCGCTCGCGATTCCATCTTTTGCGATTCCGTTCGTACGGCATCCGCCTGATCCGCAGTTTCCCCTTCATCACACATGGCAGCTCCTTCCACGTCTTCCGCGCCCGATACTACCCACCTGCCGCGCGCAGTAATCAGCCGATTCCATAATTTTGCGATTTCGCCGCCGCAGCGCCCGGTTCACGCGCTTTCTCGCTTATAGATGGCGGATTCGCAGGATCGACGGATGGTATCTCGCTTATAGATGGCGGCCCCTTGCGGAAACAAGACATCTAGGGGGCATGCATGCTACCCTCTAACGACCTATTGCCCAAACCGACCCGCCACCTATAAGCGAGATACCACCGGACGCCCGGCCAAATCCGCCATCTATAAGCCAGATATCCAGCCAAAACCACGACCGCACGCCTACACCCACGCCTACACCGGCACACCCGCGCGCCTACACCCACGCAAGACCCATTGCACACACCCCCGTACGCACACGACCGCGCGCGGACCGGCAAAATCGCAAGTCATGAGCGAAAAGGGGCATCAAAAGCGTCCGAAACAGGCCGAATAATACCCCCATCCGCTCACAGACAAGCAAAACCAGCCCAACTCACAAGTCGTGAGCAAAAGGGGAGGCCACCCAACATCAAAACAGCCCGAAACATCCAGAATCGTACCCCCATCCGCTCACAACCGCGCCAAAACCGTCAAAACCGCAAGTCATGAGCAAAAGGGGCATCAAAAGCGTCCGAAACAGGCCGAATAATACCCCCATCCGCTCACAACCCATGCTTCAGCACGATTCAGGCCATATGCGCACCGCAACAACACCCCTGCGCAACATCAGACATGCACACGCACGCAAACACAAGTACACACACTGAAACGCAACACGTACCACAAGCACACAAACACCACGCACCACATACCGAGCACGACCAGACGCACACCCCCGCACACCGGAGAAGCGATGTCACCGGCCTGCGGCGGCGCTAGGCTAGACACTACCCCCGAACACCAGACGAATGGCGCGCGCCGGCCCCGGCGCACAACCCGTGCCGCACAATCCAGGAGCGTCGCCATAGCCGCGCGAGCCCCACAAAAGCGCAGCCAGCCACAAACACGAGCAGTCCGATCACCGCAGCCGCCACGGCTGTCATTTCGCCCGGCTCGTCGTATTGCGTCTTGTCTGGCACTTTCGGATTCGGAATCCGGTGCCCGCGCACGAGCAGCCTGTGTGAGTTGACACCGTACGGCGTGCACGTGATCAGCGTCGCGTAATCGGCCCCGGACTCAATATTCAGTTTGCTGATTTCGCTCGGCAGCACCACTGAGATCTGGTCCACTTGGTACGTGTAGGTTTCGTCGAGCACGTGGAATGCGAAGGTATCGCCTTTTTGCAGCTCGTCCAAGCCGGTCAGCAACCGGGCGGACGGCAGGCCGGTGTGCCCGGAGACCACCGCGTGCGTGGTCGCTCCGCCTACGGGCAGCGATGTGCCGGCCAAATGTCCGGCGGCGATCTGCAGTACGCCGTCACTTGTGCCGTGGTAGACGGGCAGTTTCACTTTGATGCGTGGTATGGTCACGTACCCCATGATGCCGGTTCCGGTCACGTCGAGCGTTTCATCATATTCGCGCTTCTGCGCGTCGGTCATGTGCCACCGATCGCCGTTCGCGGCGAGCCGTTCATTGTATTCGTGCGCCGCTTTCAGCATGGCCTTGCGTTCGGCGCCGGACATGTCTTTGGTCTGTTCCACGTAGCCTGCCACGGCGTATGACTGGTGCATGCGGTTCCACCAGTCGCTGAATGTCGGATACGCGATGAGACCCAGCGCACCGATCATGGCGATTGCGGAGATGGCAATCATCACATTGAGCAGCGCATTCGATTTCTTATGCTTGGCAGCCGGTTTAACCTGCGCACCCGGTTTAACCTGCGCATCCAATTCGACTTGCGCAGCTGGCTTGGCGTCCGATTCATCCGTCACGTTATTTATGCTACGCCCGCTTCCGCAAAGCCGTCTTGGCAACGATCAGCAGCACCAAGCCCGCGCCCAAGATGGCCACGGCAATCCAAGCGGCCTGCTGCACGTCGGCGCCGGTGTGCGGCTGGTCCGGCGTGGTGGGTGGCGTGTGCGTGTTGGTGATTTCAGTGGAGTCGCCTTCCACATCGGAGATGGTGGTGTAGCCGTCGGGCACCACCGCTTCGACCACGGTCCATTCGTGGTCCGCGTCGAGATCCGTCCACGTGTGCGTCCACTTGTTGGACTCGTCCAGTTTCACGTTTTCCACGGGCTCGCCGTCGCGCAGGAGTTTCACGGTGATGGATTCGGGGCGCTTGCCGTCGGAATTGTTCCGGTCATTCCAGATTTTGCGCACGGTGCGTTCCACGGTTTTCGGCGGTTGCGCCACACATTCGGTTTTCGGTTCGATACTCAGCACACGCGACCCGCCGGAGACGCCGTCTTCGGGCACTGCGACGAGCATGCTGCCGGAAGAGCACGTCCATGTCTGGTTCTTTCCGGAGGCGTTGGTGACCTTCACGTCAACACTGTCGGACACGGCCAGGTACAAGCCGTCGGACAGTCCGGTGAAGGTCAGGTGTCCGGAAGCGTTGGTGACACCGGTTGCCGTGGCGTCGGGTTGGTTCACTGCGATGAGTCCGGCGAGCGTGTTGGCCATGTCTCGCCACACCTGCGCGTCCTTGCCGGTCATCTTCGACCAGTCGACGGGGTAGGCGGTGGAGTCGGTGAACGGTGCGACGGGTTCGAAGGTGGCGCCGCCGCTGGCTGGAATCTGCCCGACTTTGTAGAGGTTGAAGCTGGCGTCCGAAATGGCGAAGTTGGTAGAATCGTCGGACGTTTCGGAATCCGAGCTCTTATGGTGGTACGAAATGGCGATGCTGCCGCTGGCAGAGTCTGTTGTTGGAGCCGCGACGGCATCGCGAGTAGTGAATGCACAGGCTGCCGCGGCGAATGTGGCGGCGATTGCGCAGCATGCGGCGATGACGCGGCTTGCGATCGTGCGTTCCTTCATTGCCGACCCCTCTTCTGTGGATTGGAAAGTAAGCATGTTTGATTCGCCCCCAACGGCAAACCGGAAAATATATGGAGCCAGGCTGGATACTCAAGAAAATTAGGCAGTGTACAAGGGATTGAGGTGGTCCAGCCCAGCATATGTGGGTTCAGTTATTATTTAATTTTTAGTTTTTAAATTATGTATTGCGATTCCCGTAAGCCGCTGCTGACTTGCGTCAACGCGGCTCACGGGTTTCGCATGGTTACTTCAGATTCTTATGGAATCCGGAGGATCAGGCATTGCGGCGACGCAAAGCCATCACCAGGGTCGCGCCAGCAAGCACGAACACGGCGATGCCAGCCACGTACAGCAGCACAGTGCCCATGCCGCCGGTGGACGGGAGGTTGGAGCCCTTCTTGTTCACGACGTCGGCCTGAACGGTACCATTCGTCTTATTACCGTCAGTCTGATTAATCTTCAGAGAAGTCAGCGCCGGATTGTCAGACAATACATCGTGGTCAGCAGTGATGGTGAAGAGCGTGTCAGCAGCAGTGTTATAGCCTGCCGGAGTGTGGGTCTCCACGAGCTTGTACATGCCATCATCAATGCGGGAGAAAGATCCAGTGTAGGTGAAATGCCCCTCGGTGCCGCCCCTCGTCAGAGCGATCTCTTCACCGACCTTATTCCACTCCTCGCTCTCGCCATTCTTGTACTTCTTGTACAGCGTGAACTTCGGCATATCACTTTCCGCCGGGTCACCCTGATCGAAGGTCTTGTTGACGTTCAGCTGGTAGGTGAAGACGATGACCTTATCTTTCGGAGTCTCACCAGTCGGAGAGCCTGCACCATCGCCAGTGTAGTTCGGATTGTTGGAGTATTCGAGCTTAGCCTCGTTCGGGTTACCCGCAGAACCAATCACAGCATTCTTGTTCAGCGTGGATGCATATTCGACAGTGAACTTGCCACCTTCAGCAACAGCAATGGCTTGACCCTCGGAATCAGTAAGAGACTTGACATCGTTGATGGTGAGGATGAACGTGCTATCAGCAGTGGTAGTAGTCGGGTTCAGAGTCAGGGTGTACTGGCTCGCCGGAACGACGGTTTCCTCATACTTAACAATGAAGCCAGAAGCCTCCGGATAAGTCAAACCAGCCGACTGCGTATCCTTAAAGACCAGCTTGTAGGTCTTGTACGCCGCGAAATCGTCCTTGTCCGCCGGCAAGGTGGCGGTCAGCTTAAATGGAACCTTATCGTTCACGTCGTAGTCAGCAGAATCCTGCCACCCAGTGGTAGTGCCTTCGGAGTCGTTGGCATCCTGGACCTTCTTCTCGAAGGTCGGCTTATCGGCCTTGCGGGTGATGGTCACGACTTCATTGCCAACAACCTTGACAATGTACAAAGTAGCTGCATCATTACCGGTCACAGTGCCCTTGTCCTTGGCAAGGTAATAACCAGCCGGGACCTTGCTCAGCTGAGCTGCGGCCGATACTGTGCCGTATGCATCGCCAGTCAAATCAACGAACTTGTTGATAGTTTCAAGCTTCATCGAATCGGAGGCACTGCTCTCAAGCCCAGCCACCTTCTTGGCAGCATCAGCGGCTGACAGATTAGTGCCGCCATCACCAGCTCCATTCGCGGTCTTGAAGTTCTGGCCAGCTGCAACGTTGCCAAGAGAACCATCACTACCGTACGTACCAGTAAAAATCTGGTAGACGGAATAGGTGTGGGTATCGTTGGCTTCAACCGCGATACCACCAGTTGGGTCATCCGCCATGGCGGTGGAGGCGCCGGCGAAACCGGCGACGGCCATTGCCGCGGTGGCTGCCACAGCGACGAGGCCCTTGAGAACCTTGTTCATTGTTCTCCCTTTCTTTCTTGTTTGAAATCTTGAATCTTCAGTTATGTGTGTTCAGTTATTGCCTAGTGGGCATTGGGTCGCTACGCTACGGTCCAGCCCCCTTTCCCCTAGACGAGTTCATCATTGCCGCCTCCTGACCTTGAGGGCCATTCCAGCCGCAACAACACCTATCAACGCAGCCACCAAAGCCGCCGCGTAAATCCAATAATCGCCAGCGCCACCAGTCCCCGGCAGAATCACACCCGGCTTGTTCTTGATGGCACCGCCATTGACAGTGAACGTGGTCTGCTCGTTGTAAGCGCTTGTATCTGCGTTATTGAAGCCGGTGTTCGCGTACCAATTGCCAGCGATGTTGTCGCCTTCCAGCGGACCGATGCGGAACGTGTGCGGAGTGGTGTCGAGATCGTATCCGTCAGGAGCCTTGGATTCGATGAGCTGGTACTCACCCCAGACCAAGCCGCTGATCTTGAATTTGCCGGAGGCACCATCCAAATCAACATATTCACCGGTCTGGGTGGAGCAATCGGCGACGTTGTTCTCGTCGTTCACGCAGTCGGTGACAGTGCCAAGCGTGGCATCCGCATCGATGTACTTGGCCACGCCATTCTCCCAAGAGAAGGTCTTCGTCTGCTTGAGGGTCCACTGGGAGCCGGGAAGCGGATTGGCATTGTTGGAGTCCGAAGACACCTTGGTCCACGTCACGCTACCAGTCTTACGAGTGTTCGCGATCTTGTTGCCAGTGTTATCTGCGCCAAACGCCGAGCTCCAAGTAGCGGTTCCGTTGGCGATGGTGATCGTGTACACCGTATCGGACACTTCGTAACCGTTCGGCGCGGCCTTCTCCTTCAGCTGGTACGTGCCATTCGCAAGGTCGGAAACCTTGAACTTGCCAGCAGCCGTGTCCTCATCCACCTTGGTGGAGACAGTCTCGTTCGCCGCGTTCAGCACACTACCCTGAGCGCGCAGCACAGCCGAAACCGCACGATGCTCACCACTACGGGAGGTAACGCGACGGCTACTATACGCGGCAGTAGAGGTGACAGCACAGCCCGAAGGAGCCTTGTTCGAATACGACGGTCCGGCGGAAATCACCACAACATCGGGAAGTTCACTACCGTTGGTGAACTTGAAGTTGTTGCCTTCCTTTGGAACGCTGTCAGACGACCCGCTAGCCCCATACCAACCGTTTCCATTGATGTACTCGAATCCGAACTGGCTGGTCGAGTCAATCGCATTGCTACCCGTCAACGGAATGTTCGCATATGCATAACTGTTGCAGGAGCCATCCATTTGCGTCATGTTGATATCCGTCCAAACAGCGTCGTTCGTGGTCCGGTAATGCACCTTGACATTATTCGCTGGCCAGTTGTTCTGTGCTTGGAAGTAGAGCGTGAGGTACTGCTTGGCGGTCACGGTCACCCTCAGGGTGAACGTCTTGGCGTGAGTCTCCGTGGCCGTGATGGTAACGGGGCTTGAGGTCACACGGTTCGCGGTCAACGTGACGAATGTGCCAGTAAAGGCGCTCAGCGAGACGTCACCCGCGCTGGAGGTGGACCATTCAACCGTGTTGCCTTCAGGAGCCACGGAAGCAGTCAGCTTGAGGGTCTTGCCCTTCTCAAGACTGATTTCCTGACCATTGGTATAGCCGCTAATCGAGACGGAAGCCTCTACGCCGGAAACATTGACGGTGAACGATGCGGTGGCATTACCATCAGCCGACTTCACGGTAATTGCCGTCGTACCGTCGCCGGTCGGAGTGACGATGCCTGTCTCACTGACCGAAGCAACGGTGGCATCGCCGGACGACCACTTCAATTTGGCGCCACTGATCTCCTGACCATTCTGGTCATAAGCGGTTGCAGTGAACTGCTGCGGGGTGGTATCGGTAAATGACGCGGACGTAACGGTATTACCGTCTGCATCCGCAATCGTAATGTTTTTGACCTCTGTACCGGACTGGTCGTCAGTAATGTTCCAAGACTGCTCAGCAGTATTGCCATTCATTTTGGAGAGCGTCCACGCAGAGCCGCCAAGCAGTGTCTCGGTATCCGTGCCATCAACCTTTGACCACTCGATGGACGTGCCGCTCCTCTTATTGGCGATCTTAGCGTTAATCGAATTGTCACCCGCGCTCGGAAGCAGCTTCTTGTTGGAGTCGGTTATCTCATTGCCTTCTGAGTCGTAAACATTCGTGACAACGCGAGCCGTAGACCCCTCACCACCAGCTGTGATGGCGTAGATGTTGGTGTTCGTGGCGTAGGCCGTGTTATTGGCGGAAACCTCACGGATGTAGTAGATGGCGTTCGGATTCAAACCGCCGATGCTGAACGAGCCGTTATTGGAGTCATCGTCACCATACGCGTTATCCGTAACTGTCTTAAGCGCGTTACTTTGGTTCTGTGCATCGCTCTTCGAAGCGTACACCGTCCAGGTCGTGCCGCCCAATGCTGCCTGGGTGGAAGCATCGACCTTATCCCAAGCGATAGCCGCGCACTGCGTGGAGTACGAGCCGTTCCACGGCAGGTTATGGCGTTCCTGGTCCATATCCAGAGCCGAAGCGGAATGGCTTCGTTCATAGTTTATGAACGGGTAGAACGTACCGTTATTGGTGTTGCCCACCGCATCAGGGTTGTACATGGCGAACGATCCACCGACCCATACGCGGCCGTTGGTACTCACATGCGATTCAAAGCTACCGTTCGGTACCAAGATGCTGCCGAGCATACCCGCGGCCGGATCATCCTTGGTTTCCATATTGAACGTGCCGGCCCACACGTCATCGTTGCTTTCCGCCGCGGAATTCACTCCTGTACGCGTAGTAGTGCCGCTACCCTGACCACCGCGGATGACCACGTTGCTCGCATCCGCGAAGTTCCACATAATCTGCTGAGCACGCTTGGCATAGGCAGCTTCTGTATAGGAACCGCCCAACTCCGCAGTCTGATTATTCATATCGGTCCACCAGAACCGCCAACCATTGTGGAAGTCCACATCCCCACCGGTCACATTAATGACCACGGAAGAGGTGTCCGGAATATTCGAGAAGCTAAAGCTCACGCCGGTATACGACGAGGGCTCGTTAAGCATGCTTGCCGGCAGATTGAACACCTGCATGGAGGACTTGCCATTGCCTTCGAATTCAATGATCTTCTCGTGTACGTTGTTAATGGTGAAAGAATACGTGCCATCAAATTTGGCGCGTACCAAATTGGTGTAGTCCTCGTTGTTGTAAGTTGTCTTAGCATTAGTCACGTAGACGCTATCTGACTGCTGCTTGCTGAGATTGCTCAGATTGCCCGACAACGTCTTGATATACGAGCCGAAACCATCAAAAGTTTCGCCAGTAGAGCCAATCTGATCATCGTTCTGATTCCAGTTGACAGTACCGCTTGTATCGCTCGGCACGTAAACAGAATTGCGCTGGTCGTACTTATTCTTATTGGTATTTTGCGAGCCGTAAGACGCACCGAGAATGTCATTGGACGAACCGCCGTACACGTTGGTTGAAGCGCCAGCAATGTTAGCCGTATAACTTGGCTCCGAAGTCTTGGTCTGGCCGACCCATCCGGCATTACCCCAAGCCTGCGCACCGCCGACCCAACTGATGTCGTTATCGGAGCTATTACCTCTCACCTCAAGCGTGGAGGAACCTGTTGCCGGACGATACTGACCGCCAAAGCCCACAATGCCAAAACGGAAGCCTTTGTGGTCTTTTATATAACCATTCTTCGCGCCATCTTTATCCGTGTAATACGAAGTCCATAGCCCCTTAAGCGGATGCATAAGCAACTTGCCGTTCACAGCGGTCAGACCTTCGGCCTCGGCAGCGTATGAACCGAACGGCCCATTGACGTTATTCATATTGCCGGATGAGGCTTTCCGGCCTACATACATATCACCGCCAACATATGTGGCGATTCCGGAATCCACAGTTCCGCTACCTGTATCGGTGCCGAGGGAAATGCTGGTAGGCGTGCAGATTGCGCCGTCATTGTGATTTTCATCAGCTTTGGCATTGTAGGCGGGGAGGAGGGAAGTTACTGCTACGGTGGCCATCATGGCTACCGCTATGGCGGCAGCGGTCAGGGAGCGGGTACGCGAAAGCGCGCGACCGGCGGTCGGTCGCGTTCCTGCATAGTGTCGTGGTGCGTTGCCGGCACCATTACGCCATTGCCTCATCTTGTCCCCTATCCGCAAAGTGTTCACCCTTCTGAGCCCCTCAACTCGAGGGTTGATATCCTTTGCATAATGCCGTTATCACTTCTGTTTTACGTATAGCTTCTGCGCTGTTCCCATCTCCGGCAACACAGCCGGAAACCTCTGTTTTCCCTTTTTCTCTGACCTACGGTTTACTATGATAACCTTTGCAGTTATGAAAACAAAATGAAACAGAAAGAACCCACACCCCCTCCCCCGATACGTTTTTTCGTCCCCTCTCACGGGGACAACGCTTTAAAGCCTGATATTCAAAGGTTTGTCAACGATTGCAAAATCAAAAACACATGCTGATCATTGAATGAAATTCATCATTCATCAGCCCCCGATTGGCGTGTCATGAAACACATCACTGCAAATTGTTTTTTTTTCCTGAAAACGTATGCCACACACCGTGACTACAGTGGGGGTATCCCCTACCAATCCACCCCGGGCTATCACAATCAGCCCGTCGGCATTGACGGGCTGCAGAAGGACAATGAGACTCGGCTCTCAGCGGCCAGTGCCGTACACGGAATCGGTGCCGCGCAGCACGAGCTGGGCGCGCACAATCTCATGCGCGTTCTCAAGCGGCTCGCCTTCGATAAGCTTCATGGCCTTTTGTGCGGCCGCGCGACCCATCGCATACGGATCCTGGCGCATGGTGGTCAGGTTCACAGTGTCGGCGTACGGCGAATCGTCGAAGCCGATAATCGAATAGTCACTCGGCGTGTGGTGGCCGTAACGTTCCAAACGCAACACCAGCGGAATCGCCATCATATCCATCTGGCAGCAGATCGCGTCCGGGAACTCGTCCAACGCAAGCAGCGCGGTCAACGCCGAGTCGGCGAAGGTCTTGCCACGCGGCACAGAGACGACGCGCCACTTGAAGTCATGGGAGGCCCCCATCGTCTTGCAGGCGCGGACGAAGCCCTGTCCTCGCGCATCGATGGAGGAATTAATGGAATCGACCGCATCGGAGCACACGTACACGATATTCTTGTGCCCCAGATTGATCAGATGCTGGGCGGCGGTGAACATGCCGTCCTCATCGTCGATGGAGATGGTGGCGTCGAAGCCGTTTTGCGTCGGCGTATTGATGCCGATGATCGGCACGTGGATGCGTTTGAGCTGCTGGATTTCCTTCGGATCCACGCCGAACGACGTTACGAATACGGCGTCCACGTTGCGGCGGACGGGCAGATTCGTGAAGAATTCCTTGCGATTTTCGGCGGTGTCGACATGCTGGAACAGCGATACGTCATACCCGGCATTATGCATGACGGATTCGATTCCAGCGAACACTTCCGTATTGAACCAGCTAGTGATCTCTTCATTCATCAGCATCGCCACACGGTACGATTGGCCCGATTTCAACGATGTCGCGGAACGTGAGATGTTGAAATCAAGCTTGTCGGCAGTTTCCAGCACCTTGCGACGTGTACGTTCGGACACCAGTTCCGGCCGCGTGAACGCGCGCGATACCGTGGAAATCGACACACCCGCGGCCTTGGCCACCTCGCGAATGCCTGCTCTATCCATCTCTCAACCCCTTTGCGGTTTCTGCATCATAATCACAAACGTTCCCAGCCTTGGAAACACTTGCCCGAGCGGCAATGCTCTCCCATATTGCTACTATTATACTGCGAACGTTGTCAAAAATCACGCTAATGTTGCACCAATAGCACAAAATATCAAAATAACTGGATAAGCCGCGTAAAAAGCCCACTTCGTCCACTGCCGCTTATAACCCAACTCGCCGTTGTAATAATGCACGAATGCAACGCCAATGCCAGGCATAATCATCATCACCGCGCCAAACAGGCCGGCAGTGAACATCATCGAATTCTCATGCTGGCGCATCAACGTGAAAATCAGCACGAAACCAAGCGTCACCGCGCCGACGCTCATCATATGCTGGCGCAGGCCGACGCGCAGCAGCAGATCCCACAACAGTCCGATCAACACCAGACCGACCGACAACACAATCTTCATTGACTTCTGGTAGCGCGCCGCCACCCAATCCAACACGACAAGCACAACGAACGCGATGAACAGACCGAAAACAGGGTTCTGCGAGCCAAAATCGAAAGCCTTATGCGACGTGCAGAGGTCGTACGGCACCTCACACACCACGGCGAGGATGAACAGCCGTAGACCATACGCGACGCGACTATGTGTTTCACGGAAACCCTGCACCAGCAGCCACGCGTAGATCGGAATGGCGAACCAAGATATGACCTCGCTTAAGACCATCGCCGTGAGCGACGTCATATTATTGACGTCGGAACCGAAAAACAGCGGCACAATGGTGGTGCTACCAGCTGACAGAGCCAACGCCACAGCGCCGATGACCTTGAGCTGGAACACCGTCAGTCCGCGGTGCTTCTTCTTGGTACGGCGAGCGCCGCCGAATCCGATCTGTTCAATCGAATCAGCTCCAGCACCCTGCTCGGCATAGCTTTCCATATGTCCTCCTCAGTTCCGCATACGGCCTTTCGTGCGCCCAAGACGCCCAGTACGCCCAAGACGCAACCTACGCGCGTTTCACGCGTTCAGCACGAATTTCAGCAGACCGTCGTAGTCGGCACCGGTAAACGAACATACCGCATGCTCCGACTTGGGCGGGTCGCTCATCGGCGAAATTTCCGTACGGAAGTATGCTGCGTCGAGACCGGCGGAATTGGCTCCGATAATATCGTTTGCTTCATCGTTGCCCACCATGAGCGCGTTTTTTGCGATTACGAACTCGCGGTCGAGAGCCAGCATGTACAAGTCGCGGGCAGGCTTGCGGATTTTCTCTTCGCTGGAGATAATCACGTCGTCCAGTACGTTCGCCAAGCCGGTCATTTCCAGTTCGGGGCGAGTATAGCAGGCTTGTGCGTTGCTTAGCAGCGCCACGACGACGCCGGCCTCCTGCAATGCTTCGATCATGTCGAGTGCGCCCGGATACAGGCGGATCATGCTGGTGCTGCCCTGCCGGAACGCCCATGCGGCTTTCAGCGCGGCTTGCGGCAGTGCCAGTTTCTTTTCAGCCTCCTCGCTACGGTTCATCAGCAGCGACCGGTAGACCGGCAGGATATCGAATTCATCCCATCCGTTACGGACGATTGCACGATCGGCTTGATGGACCATTTCGCGGGCCTCAAGTTTTTCGAAGCGTTCGCGCATTTCGTCGACCGATTCGTAGTCGGCACCCAGTTCGCAAACGCAGTCATATAGCGCCTGCCAGGCGGTTTCGCTCTGTTCGTCTGTACGAATGTCGATCAACGTCCCGTAGAGGTCGAAAAATACCACTTCATATCGTGGATTATGAGCTCCGGCTCCCACTTCTCGTATCCTTTCTGGTTTTCCGGCCCCATTGCCGTATCGGTTACGGCGACCGCAGCTTTGCGGTCGCCGTTTTGTAGCTTCCCTACTGAGAGTATTACTGCAACCGCCAGATTGCAAACGTATGCGGTGGAACAATCAAATAATCGCCATCACCTGCGCTCACATTGCCTTCCACCGGACTGACGGACGAGCCGAGACCACACCAGTATCTCCGTATTCCGCCAATCGGTTCCAAACCCGTTACGGCCACGTCAATAACGCCGACGTGTCTGCCTGGATTGGCGGCCATCAGATAATCGCCGACGCGGAACACGAGTTCGTCGCCTTCCGTATCGACGATATTGCGATTGCCGTCGAACCACTGTGGATCAGACTTGCGCAATGCAATCAACTTCGCGTAATACTCAATCAAATCGCGCTTCTGCCATGCACGGTTCCAATCGAGCCAGTTAAGCTCTTTGGCGGAATCGTAAGAATCAGAGCTGCCGAATTTGGTACGTGCGAACTCCTCGCCGGACAGCATGAACGGGATGCCAGCGGAGGTAAGCGTGATACCCACAGCCAGCTTGTTGGCGTCCATCACGTCGGTCAGCGCGGCCGCAATCTGCGGACCGACACCGGCCAGCCCTTCCGCCGAGAAATCGGCGTCATACATGACTTTTGGCACATCCACGGTATTTTCGTTAACACCTTCGGCCACGGTGCTGCCCAACGAACCAGCCGCAAAGCTCGCGCACAACTTGTCCCACAGCGTGAGGTCGTCGTGCGCGGACACGTATTGAATGACCTGGCCTGCCACTCCTTCCGAATGTTTGCCGCGACGCCACGCGTCCACGGCCTCACGCGCAGCCGCTACGTTCTCGTGCATGCCACCGTTCACATAACCCGGGCGGTCCGAGAAGAACACATGGCCCTTGATGGTGTCTCGCGTGGTGTCGCAGAAGTGGCCGATGCGACTGTCAAGCTTCGACAGGCCTGACTTGTCAGCCAGCACGGTGTCGCTGGGCAGCGGCGCGGTGGCGCCCGCGGACCACGGTTCGCCGTACATGAGAATGTCGCGTCCACGGCCGGGAATCTCATCCAGAGCAGCACGCACGGCATTCATGGTGTCCACGTCGATCAGACCCATCAGGTCGAAACGGAAGCCGTCCATGTGGTATTCGCGCGCCCAGAACGTCACGGATTCCACGATGAACCGGCGGAACATCTTGCGTTCGGTGGCCATATCGCAGCCGCAGCCGGATCCGTTGGCCAGCGCGCCGTTGGGCTTACGGCGCAGGAAATAGTCCGGCACCGACCGCTCAAACCAATTATCGGGCGAGAACATGTGGTTGTAGACCACGTCCATGATCACTTTGATGCCGGCGTTGTGCAGCGCCTGCACCATCTGCTTCACTTCGCGGATGCGCACCGACCCGTCGAACGGATTGGTGGAATACGAGCCTTCCGGCACGTTGTAATTGACCGGATCGTACCCCCAGTTGTAGCGATCGCAGGTCTCTTCGTCCACGGAACCGAAATCGTAAATCGGCATGAGCTGCACCGCGGTGACGCCAAGTTTCTTGAGATATGCGATGCCCGTGGGAAAGTCGGGATGCCCGTCCAGAGACGTACCGTCGTCGGTGAACGCCAGATACTTGCCCCGATGCGATTCGGGGAAACCGCCGGCGGGATCATTGCTGAAATCGCCCACATGGGTTTCCCAGACCACCGTCTGCGCAAGCGGCACGTCCGGCATATGGTCGCGGTACCAACCATCCGGATTGGTGCGGCTGAAGTCCACGACCATGCTGCGCCGGCCGTTCACACCGGCCCCGCGCGCCCACGGGTCGGCGATGCGGTCGACGGAACCGCAATCGCGTTCGATCAAAAAGTCGTAATACACGCCGTGCATGTTGTCGGCGAAATCGTACGTCCAGGAACCATCGGATTCCGGACGCATCGTGTACTGTCCAATCAGAGCGTCGCCGCTTTCCCCCATGGAGCCACGCGAGAACAGTCTCAGGGTCACCTTTTGTGCGGAAGGAGCCCAGAGAGCGAACTGGGTGCCGGATTGAGCAACCACGGCACCCAGAGGCCGTTCCAAACAAAGCGGGAACGGTTCGGCGACGCTCGTGTTCGGCTGTGCAAAGTTGTCTACGAGCGTCATTATTGCGTTACCTTTCCGTCAGCCCTTCACGGAGCCCGACATGGACTCCTGATAGAAGCGCTGCATCACAATGAACAGGATGGCGATCGGAACGGAGATCACGACCGCGGCCGCGGCGAAGCGGGCAAACCAGTTCTGGATATATTCCTTCTGCAGCATGAGCCACAGGCCCAATGCCACGGTGTAGTTGGATTGCGTACGGCAGATCACCTTGGCCATGACAAAGTCGAGCCACGGGGTCAGGAAGCCGATGATGGCCTGGTAGACGATCATGGGCTTGCAGATCGGGATGATGATCTTATGGAACACCTGGAAACGGGTGCAACCGTCGAGCAGGGCGGCTTCGTCCAGCGAGGTCGGAATGGTGTCCATATAGCCCTTCATCACGTAGAAGCCAGCGCCGGAACCGGCGGAGTACACGAGAATCAACGCCACGGTAGTCATGGTGCCGCTTGACAGGCCCAAGGCCTTCAAGATGAAGTAGATGGCGGTGACGGCCATGATACCCGGGAACATGCCAAGAATCAGCACAACGTTCATGAAAGTCTTGCGCACACGGAAACGCATACGGCTCATGCAGTATGCCACAGAGAGCACGAAGATCAGAGAAATCGCACAGGTGAAGCAGGCGATGATGAACGTGGTGCCGAACATCTTCGGGAAGTCCAACACGTTGCGGTCGGTGAACAGCACCCTATAGTTGTCCAGAGTCCACTCCTTCGGGAAGAAGGAGCTGGTGTACGGGGCGGTGTTCTTATTGAACGACTCCGCGAACACCCATACGATTGGGACGAGCCAGATGACGGCCAGAATGGCCAGGAACAAGTGGGCGAACACGTCGCCGGTGATACGGCGGATCTTCTGGTCGTGCAGAAGGCCGTGGCTTTCCACTTTGGTTGCGGAATGCTTGTTGCTCATCGGAATGCCTCCTCATTCTTATAGGAGCCGGAATTGCGGTAGGTGATCAGCGAAACGATGGCCAACACGACGAAGGTCATGATGCCGATCACGGCACCGAGATTGTAATCCTGCTTGTCCACGGTCAGCTTGTACAGCCAGGTGATAAGCAAATCAGTGGAGCCTGCGGAATCGCCCAATGGCGTAGGATCGCCGCCGGACAGCAGGTAAATGACGTTGAAGTTGTTCACATTGCCCGTGAAGGTGGTGATCAGATACGGGGTGAGCACGAAGATAATGTACGGCATGGTGATCTTAGTAAAGATCTGCCACCAGTTGGCACCGTCGATCTTCGCCGCCTCATACTGATCGGCCGGAATGTTCTGCAGAATACC
>OKRV01000973.1_pt1 | contig 18403 bp, 11 predicted proteins | sample 1601201 | NCBI WGS metagenome assembly OKRV01 (sample SAMEA3541540, study PRJEB24748) | human gut metagenome | biome: human gut; feature: human-associated habitat; material: faeces | place: China | collected 2012 | reverse complement strand
CCCTGGACACCCTGATTAAGAGTCAGGTGCTCTGCCAGCTGAGCTAATCGCGCATTTTTAAGTTGTTTGTTTTTTGTCTTTCCTTAAGACAAGAGTTATTATATAATAGGAGTATTAAAAAAGCAAGCACTTTTTTTATTTTTTTTAAATTTTTTTAAAAGCATATTTGAAAGGAACAATTTAACATGAAAGTAGAAGAAAGATTACTAAAATATGTCAGCTATTGGACAACCTCCGATGAATCCTGCAGTGACATTCCAAGCAGTGAGCGTGAGTTCACGCTTGCAAAAGCCTTAAAGCAGGAACTGGAAACTCTCGGTCTTACCAATATACTCCTCACCGATCACTGCTATGTATATGCCAAGCTTCCTGCCACACCGGGCATGGAAAACTGTAAATCCATCGGCTTTATCGCTCATATGGATACCGCCCCGGATTTTTCCGGAAAAGATGTCAAACCACAGATCATTCCCAATTATGACGGTGGCGATGTCCTGTTAAAAGGCAGTCAGAATGTTTTAAAGGTAAGCGATTTTCCATCCCTTACTTCTTTAAAAGGAAGAACACTGATCACTACAGACGGCACCACACTTCTAGGTGCGGATGACAAGGCTGGCGTTGCTGAAATCATGACTGCCATCGAAGAACTGATAGCAGAAGGCACCCCTCACGGAGAACTGTGGATCGGCTTTACGCCGGATGAAGAAGTCGGTGCCGGTGCAGATCTGTTTGACCTTTCGATCTTTCAGGCTGATTACGCGTATACGGTAGATGGCGATTACGAGGGCGAAGTGGCTTATGAAAATTTCAATGCTGCAAGTGCCGTCTTTCATATAAAGGGTGTGAATGTCCATCCGGGCGAAGCGAAAGATATTATGGTCAATGCCGCACTCGTGGGATGTGAAATCGTTTCCCAGCTTCCAAAAGAAGAAACTCCGGCACACACAAGCGGGCGGGAAGGCTTCTATCACCTGACCGACATGTCCGGCGACGTGGCAGCTGCCACCCTTTCCTTTATCATCCGCGACCACGATAAAACCATGTTTGAGAAACGTCTTCAACACCTGCGGGACATTGCAGAATCCTTTAACCAGATATACGGACCGGAAACCGTCACGCTCGATATCGAATATTCTTATGAAAATATGCTCTCTGTCATAGAAGATAAAATGGAAATCGTAGATCTTGCAAAACAGGCGATTGCCTCCGAAAGTCTGACACCACTCTCCCGCCCAATCCGTGGCGGCACAGACGGTGCAAGACTTTCCTTTATGGGATTGCCGTGCCCGAATCTCGGCACTGGTGGCTATGGTTTTCACGGACCATACGAACACATCTCTGTGGAAGGCATGCAGACAGCTGTCCGCATTTTAAAACATATTGCCACCCATCCCATTCGCAAATAAATGAATCTGCAAAAAACCGTCCGCAGTCTGATGAATCTCAGATTTCGGACGGTTTTGTTATTATTTATGAAGTTTTAGTTTCCCTGCATATTTGCGGATTTTGCCAGTGCAGGTTTCTGAAACATCCGAAACAGGCCAATCTGTTCCAGCGCCTTTGTAATAGCGAAAAAGATCACCGAATCTATCGGCCACATAATCAGATTCTTCAGTGCACGCGCCGGAAGAATCACCATAAATGCCTGTCCATATAACACGGTCAGACAAAGCGTTGTCAGAATCACATTACAGATCAGCATAACTACAAATTTCGCTGCCAATACGCGCCATATGGTAAGCTTTTTCTTGTAAAAAAAGCAGCCATACAGGATTCCTGCCAAAATGACAACCAGTGTCAACTGCGGGCAAAATGGTCCGGTCGGTTTCATCATATACTTGATGATATCCAACGCACCATGAAAGATTCCTCCAACTACCGGTCCAAACAGATAATCAATGATACCATTTGGAATACCAGAAAAGCCGATACGGATAAACTGTCCATATTCAATGGAGAAAAATCCTAGAATGACAGCAACTGCAGCAAGCATTGCCATGGTAGTGATGGTTCTTACCGCTTTTAATTCACGGAAAGAATCGGTGAACAAAGTAACGAATTTTTTCATAAAAAAATTACCTCCTTTGCAGACCTCACCGTACTACAACTGGAGATAATATTATCTTCGGATGCAGCGGGATGCGACTCATGTACCGCAAGATTCTCTTTTCGTCCGGGTGACAACTCCCTGTTCATCCGGCACTTAACGCACATGTGTCTACTCTGCTTTAAACTATTAAATTGCAACGAACTAAGTATAACACAATGGAAAAGAAATGCAACTATTTTTTTTCATTGTATGGCATTTTTATAGCAAAACGCCATCTGTCACACGTTTTTACGTGGAACAGATGGCGTCCGTTGCCTGTTATTTTATTCTTTTCAGGTTCCCATACTTGCAAACAGGGCAGCTATCTCATCCGGGCTTAATGCCTTATTCGGATCAGCCGGTTCTTCCGGCTGAAGCGGTGCTTCTTTTACTGCTTCCGGCTCTTCGATCGGCTCCGGAATATCCTCCGGTTCCACCGTTTCTTCGACAGGTTCCCCGGCTTTATCCGCATTGTCGTCATTGCCCATATTTGCAAACAGGGCAGCTATTTCATCCGGGCTCATGGCGCGGTTTGGATCGGACAGATCCGGCATCGGCGAAAGTTCTTCCTCCGGCAGGTTCTCATCATTCGCTTCCTCAACGATCGCATCTTCCGGAATCGGGTCCGGTTCTACCAGTTCTTCTGCTTCCTCAATGGATTCTTCCGGGTCCGGCGGGATAATCTCATCCGCTGCCATGACCGGAGGCTCTTCCTCCGGCTCAAAACTCTCTTCTTCCGGTATATCCGGCAGGATCTCCGGCTCCGGCTCCATACTTTCTTCCGGCTCCGGTGAGATCTCAGGCTCCGGCTCCATACTTTCTTCCAGATCCGGCGAAATCTCCGGCTCCGGCTCCATACTTTCTTCCGGCTCTGGTGAGATCTCCGGCTCTGCCGGTGTTTCTTCCACATGATTCTGCGGTGCCGGCTGTGGCTCTACAGGTGTTGCCACAGGTACAGAAACCTGCGGCTGGGAAACAACCACTTTCTGACTGTTCATAATGGTCTGATTCAGGCGCAGTTCCATATCTTTCATTGCAATAATGATTTCCTGCAGCTTTGCGGCTATCTCTTTATCCTGTGAATGTTCCTGTTCTTTTCCATCCTTCTGCACCGAAGAAATTTCATCCTTACAGGCTGAAAGAATCTCGTCCTTATAAGCACCCGCAACTGTACCGAACCCATCCATTCCTTTCTGGAACGTATCAAACCGGTCGATCAGCTGTTCGTATGAATTCATCAATGCATCGGTATTCTCATGGGACCGCTTGATAATTACTTTTGCGATTCCCTTCTGTGCATTAACAATTTCCTCTGTCGGAATCTTAGATGCCTCTTCCATATATGCAAGCTTCACCGATATTTCCTCAAAATATTTTTTCAGCATGAGATATGATGCCTTTTCCGACTTGAAAATACTCTCATACTGTTCCTCTCTCCGGGCATATTTTGTCTCATATACTGAAATCACGCCTCTGATTGCAACATACAGGCATATCAGATCTGCTGCTGCCAAAACAGCCAGAACAATAAACATCCTCGGGAAATTGACTATGGCATACAACTCTGCCATAAAAATAAACGCAAACAAAAGTATCCCGAAAATCATCTGCATCCTTGCTTTCGAATCTTTATTCTTCATATGATACCGCTCCTTCCATGAGCCCGCTATTCTAACCACTATGCAAAATAAGCTCTAGTATGTTATATTTTACCATATTGTGTCGATTCTCACAAGGTTTGTTGTTTATTTCTGCCTTCTATAATACGTCATTTACAATCTGCTCTGCTGTCAGATGATTCTCTTTTAATACCTCATTTACATCATACCGGTCAAGGAATTCTTTTTTCAATCCGTAATTATAGACTTTCATATCACTGCTTCCATAAAATCTTGCGATTTTTTCTCCGAAACCACCATTCAGGATGCCATCTTCCAGTGTAACTACCGTGTCATGGTCTGCCTTCAGCTTCTCCAGCAGTCCCTTATCTAGTCCGGTAATATAATACGGGTTGATTACCGTTGCATGAATACCTTTTTTCTCCAGCATTTCTGCGGCCTGCAGTGCCAGGGAATAAAATGTTCCGAGTCCGATCAGTGCAATTTTGCTTCCCTTTTCCGTTACCTCATAGGTGTTGAGCTGGCTCCAGTCTTTTGTGACTTCTCTGCCATCCGAAATCATGTCTCCGCCCGGAAGTTTGATCGCAACCGGCATTTCCTTCTGCTCCACACTCCAGTCAAGCATTGACAGATATTCTTCCTTTGTTGTCGGTGCCAGATAAACCAGTCCCGGGATATTGGAAAGCATCGGAATATCCTGCAGTCCCAGATGGGTAACATCCGTCATGCCAAATACCGATCCCGTATACACAACAATCGTTGCCGGATTCCCGTCAATACACAGATCCTGTGAAATCTGGTCATACGTCCTCTGGATAAAGCTGGAATACACACCGTATACCGGCTTTCCGCCACCTTTGGCAATTCCGGAAGCAAGTGCTACCGCTGTCTCCTCCGCGATTCCCACATCTACAAACTGCCGGCCGGCCTGTTTCCTTTTCTCCTGCGTAAATCCGAGAATCGTCGGGGTTCCGGATGTAATTGCAACAACTGTCGGATCCTTTTTCATCTTTTCAATCAGATATTCACAGGTCACCGAAGAATAATCTTCCACTTCCGGAAAATGGGATTTTCCGGTCTCAATATCAAATGGAAGATGCCAGTGCCATTCTTCCTTATGTTCTTCTGCCGGTTTATAACCTTTTCCCTTTAATGTATTAATGTGGACAACAACCGGTTTCTTACTGTCTTTTACCTGTTTGAAAGCCCCGATCAGTTCCCTTAAGTCATTTCCATGATCCACATAGACATAATCAAGTCCCATGGCTTTAAATAAATTGCACTCTGCCTGTCCGTTTGTCTCGCGGAGTAATTTCAGATTTGAATAAAGTCCTCCATGGTTTTCTGCAATTGACATATCATTGTCATTTACTACAATGATCATGTTGCTGTCTAATTCTGCCGCAAAATCCATTCCTTCTAAGGCTTCTCCTCCGCTTAAAGAACCGTCTCCGATAATTGCGATCACATTTGCACTTTCCCCACGAAGATCCCTTGCCTTTGCCAGACCGCATGCCAGACTGACGGATGTAGAGGTATGTCCGATCGTAAAATGGTCATGTTCACTTTCCTGTGGACAGCTGTATCCCGTCACGTCGTCGTAATGTTCTTCATATAAATAGGCATCTTTTCGACCGGTCAGCATCTTGTGCGGATAGGTCTGATGGGAAACATCAAATACCATTTTGTCCTTTGGGGACTCAAAAACATAATGCAGTGCAATGATTGCCTCTACCATGCCAAAATTCGGGCCAAAATGCCCGCCGTGAATACTTGCCCTCTTTAATAATGCATGACGCATTTCTTCTGCGAGAGCTGTCATCTCTTCTATATTCAATTTCTTCACATCTTCCGGTCCGTTAATCTTTTCGATATACATATAATAAATTCTCCTTCCGATTTTATCTATCATAATATACCATTTAAAGTTAACTTTAAGTCAAGTATTTTTTATTTAATTTTCAACTTTTTGCTTCAATCCCTCAATTGCCTGAGCCACTATACCTGCGCTCTTAAAAGATGTAAATAATGTAATGATAAAAGGGGCAAAAGGTATCATTTCATGCAATTTTTATGTCATTCGCATTTCTTGCGATCCGCTTGTTGTTCCGATATAATTATGCTATGATTGTGCTTTGATTGGAGGAAACCATTTTGAGCGAATATTATAAGTTTTTTCAAAATAAAAAATGTGAATATTTTCCATGCCATAAAGGAATCCCGGAGGAGGACTTTAACTGTCTGTTTTGTTATTGTCCCCTCTATACACTCGGGAAATCCTGTGGTGGAAACTGTGAATATTTAAAAAATGGTATCAAATCCTGCATAAACTGTGGCTTTCCCCATCACCGAAAGAACTATGATAAGGTCACGGGCCGCTTTCAGGAAATTGCAGCCGTTATGGCTGCTTCCGATAAGGAGGATACATCCCATGAAATGTAAACTTACTCCCGGATTATCCTCTGGTGACTGGAACGAATTTTGCAGCCGTTTCCATTTCCCTCCGGATGACCTGCCCCATATTCAGGCAATTTATACGGCACTTCTTCCCCTGGTTGAATCCTATGCGTATTACTCTCTGGATCAGGATTTAGACGGGGTTTCTCTGCCTCACTATGCCTATGGGTTTGTGACGCTTGGAAACGGAGTGGATGAACTGTCGGAATTATATCTGAACCATGAACAGATCCAGGAGGCTTACATTGTGGACTGCATCAGCCTGATGCTTTTGTCAAAGGCTTATGAAGAGTTTGCACATGTGGTAGAACGTCAGAGCCGCCTGTATCTTGCAGAATTATCTTTTCTGGGAGATACCTATTCCCTTGACCTGCTCCCACAGATTTATGGGCGCCTTGCCCCGGATGGCATCCAGCTTACCGAGGGGCAGATGCTCCGGCCGCTTAAGACAGCAACGCTGATCCTGCATCTGGATACAACAACACACGCCAATCTCAAGCAATTGTGTAATACGTGCGCAACCTGCCGGAATTTTTCCTGCCCGTCGAGAAAGGCCACGGCTCCGCATTTGCCGCATACTTATGGGGCCATGCAGATATTCCATACAAAATAATTAGTGCCTGCTGAGTAAGCAGACACTAATTATAAACTTCATTATTTATTTGCTTTTTTCTTTTTCATTACAACAATTACAACTCCTGCCGCAACAACTACCGCTGCTGCAATCAGAACAATAACAATCGTCATGGCCACACCATCCTGTTTTACAAGTACAAGTACACTGATACCATCCATCGTATACTCGCCACCCTTGATTGTCTCGATTGTCTCAACGCCAGCTTTCTGTCCGTTTATGCAGACTTTCCATTTTCCTTCCGGAATTGTAACTTTTGCCTTGTCAGTGTTTGCATTAAAAAGAAGATACATCTCTTTTGCACTTTCGTCTTTCTGACCGCCCTTTATATTAATTCCTACAATATTATCCCCAAGTCCTTCTACGGATTTTACATATTTTTTCACATCCTGTGATGTAGATAACCGAAGTGCCGGATGTGCCTTTCTGAACTTAATAAGTCCCTTATAATATTCAAATACATCTGCGTATTTCTTGTCGGATAATGTATCCCACTTAATGCTGTTTACATCGTCTCCTGCATTGTATGAGTTTGAATTAAATGTTCCATCATCATTGACCTTTGTGCGAAGCATTTCCTCTCCTGCCTGCAAAAATGGCACACCTTCTGCAGTCATATAAAATGCTGCTGCAAGATTATTCATCTTTATGATGTCCTCTTCACTCGAAGTTGTTTTAGAACCTGCAATTCTGTCAAAAAGTGTGTTATTGTCATGGCATGATGCATAGTTGATAATCTGGCTTGGCTCTTTGCACCATGACTCGTTTGCCATGAATGAATCTGCCATTTTCTTCTCTGCATTCGTTGCTCCTGATACGAATCCGAATGTTGCAGTATCAAATACGCTTCCTTTTAATCCATCACGAATATTGTCGTTGAAAAATGCGAAATCCGGAGTAGAAGCGGAATTTACCTGTGTAGCCAATGTCACATTATCTTTTGTGACACCGGTCTCCATTGTCCATCCTTCCCCATAGAAAATAACATCCGGATGTGTCTTGTGTACTTCCTCTACAATCTCATTAATTGTATCGGTATCTAAAAGTCCAACCAGGTCAAATCTAAAACCATCCATATGATATTCATCTGCCCAGTAGCATACGGAATCCACAATATATTTCCGTACCATGTTTCTCTCGGATGCTGTATCATTTCCACATCCTGAGCCGTTTGAATACGAACCGTCTTCATTGATACGGGAAAAATAACCCGGAACAAGTTTATTGATACAGAAATCATCTGCACTCATAACATGATTGTATACCACATCCATTACAACGCTAAGTCCGTTATCATGCATAGACTTAATCATCTGTTTTGCCTCTTTTACACGCACATCCCCATTGTGTGGATCTGTAGAATAGGAACCCTCCGGTACATTGTAGTTAACCGGATCATATCCCCAGTTATATAAATTCGACTGATCGTTTCCTTCATCTACGGAACCAAAATCATAGATTGGAAGTAAATGCACATGTGTAACACCAAGTTCCTTAATATGATCGATTCCAGTTGAAATACCATCTTTGGTCTTTGTTCCTGTCTCTGTCATTTCAAGGAATTTACCAACATTTTTTATGCCGGAACTTTTGTCTGCTGATAAATCACGCATCTGTAATTCGTAGATGATCGCATCATTAATGCTCTCTCCTGCATGTGGATTGGTATCCTTATCCCAACCGTCAGGATTTGTCTCTTCAAGATTGATGACCATGGCACGCTGTCCATTTACACCAGTCGTTCTGGCATATGGATCACAGGCTTCTTTTGTTGAACCATCGATTGTTGAACTGTATGTGTAGTAGGTTCCATTTAAGTCCCCATCCACTTTTGCAACCCATGTTCCATTCTTATCGGCATTCATCTCAATGCTTTCTTTCGGCTCTTTATCGTCCGGATCTCCTGTCTCGTATAAATTAAGCATAACTTTTTCAGAAGTAGGTGCCCACACCCTGAATGTTGTGCTGTCCTTACTCCATGTAGCACCAAGATCATCTCCATCATATGTATACTCATCTTCAAATTCTTTTGTTGAATATATGATTGGCATTCTGATATCACTTACGGTACCATCATATGTAATCTGGTAACTCTTTGAACTGTCCAGTTCCTCTTTCAGAGTAAGTGTATAGGTAGAATCATCTCCCTCTTTTACATCTGCTATCTGAATTTCCCCATCTTTACCTTCTACCTTAAAGGCATTTTTAAGTTCTCCTTCAATATCACCAGTCATTGTGACGGTGATCGTCTTATCCCCATTGTACTTTGCAGTATTAAGCTTTATTCCCCTTACTGCATCATCACCGTATTCCTTTGTATAACCCTCAACACCTGATTCGACTTTAACGATCACGGTTCCTGATATCATTTCTGATATATCAATGAACTGGTCCTCTTCATAATCCTTCGCCCAATCCTGTGTTCTTACAACAAATCCTACGGAAGTCACACCGGCTGGAATTTCAATTCTGGCAACTGCATCACCATCCTTAGCCTCTAAAGGATAGTCATTTCCTTCCTGTCCCTCGGCCCACATCCATACAGACCATGGATCATAATCACCATCTGCCCTGTGATAATGAAATTCTATCACAGGTCCTCCATCCGCTTTGACCGGTACGGTATCCAGTATTACCGTACTGATTGTCATGATAAGCATAAGAATTGCCATCCCCAATGCGCTTATACGTTTTTTTGTCATTTTCGTTTCTCCCTTCATTACGAAATTTTACGAAATTTCTTTTTGTATAAATTAGCATATATTTTTATATTTTTCAAGTCTAAATTGTATATTTTTGAGAAAAACCGTTATTTTTTACCATAACACGGTTATTTGCTGTACGGAAACTTGGAGCATCCCTGCCTATAACCATAAATATAAAAACGAGCAGCAAAACCGGATTTACACCAGTCTGCTACTCGTTTGATGATTATAATATTTTCTTTTCTTGTGCCATTGCAACCAGTTATCGGACAAATGGCAGGAACGTAATGCTATACTTTATTTTCCAAACCGGCTGATTTCTTTCGCATATGATATTTCCGTTTTTCCTCATACATTTTCTCATCCATATGCATTAAAAAAGTTTCTGCATCATCTTCTGTCCCAAATTCCGTGTATCCCATGGAAACACTTAAACGAAACGGTTCTATCCCGGATTCATTAAACCGAGACAGATTATGGTTAATCTCCTCCATTGTCGCTAAGACACGCTCCGTATCAACACCTGACAGCAGCACAATAAACTCATCTCCCGCATACCGGATTGCCATACCATCATCCGGTATGGATCTGATGAGTATATTTCCCAACGTACAAATAGCCTTATCGCCCGTACTATGACCTAAATTGTCATTAATACACTTGAAATCGTTTACATCCATCATGATTCCATATAAGGATTTCTGGCTTTCAATTTTCTTTTCCGCAAGCACCGCATTAAAATATCTCCGGTTGTATAATCCGGAAAGCTCATCCATATACAAACTCTCTGCGTATGACTGCATCTGCACAAATATCAATGCGACCGCAACCAGCACCCATGATGATGTAATTCCATAAAAAAGGAACTGGATAACTACACCTGCAAAACAAGGACCAACGAAATAGATCACCGGGAAAAAATTCAGGTTAACCCCTTGTTTTTTGGAATGATACACCAGATAGATACTGTAAGCAAAATATATGACAAGCGAAATATATCCCACCAGCGCACCGGCAGTTCTCTGGTATACATTCTCCCCGGATATTTTAAACATAATCCCTGTTCCAAACAGATTACATAAAACCATAATTACTTCTACCAGCCAGGGAAATATCTCCACTCCTGCTTTTTGAACCATTCTTTTATAATTTCGATAGATACGCAATTCCACGTACATACACCAAAGCATACCCATACTGACTGTCCCTATAAAGCATATGCTGTTAGAGATATAATTAATCTGCCGGCTGCCAGTAAACTGTTTTCCATCTACGAGAAAAGCAATGGTTTCAGACAATGCACCCACTAAATTTACGATTGCTATTCCATCATATATTTTATCTCCCACATGAAGGCTCTCTCTGTTCTTTCGTCTGCAAAACAAAAGGAACCACATCATTAACACGGTCAATCCGTTTGCCATTAATATTTCTTCTAAAACGATGATTGTTATCCCCTCCATCATTCACGGTATGAACTCATTTTTACTAAAATGAGTTCTATTATTATACCAAATCAAAACCGGTTTTTGTATTTTTCGACATGAATTACAGTTTTTTTAACGTGAACGATGATTTTTTATGTTTCATCACTTTTCACAGCCTACTGCAACTGTGAAAAACCCACGGCTTACAAAGTTAACGGTCTTTGTATCGGAATCATAATAAGATCCCGGTATCTTAACTGCTGCACCGTATTTATCAATTTTATATGCAAAAATCTTTTTGTCTTTTTCCTTTTTCGAAGCATTATAGGAAACAGCGACCCTGATCTGTCCCTTTTTCAGGACAGACGACTGCTTTTTCTTTATTCCTGTGACGGAAAAATCATAAACCGGACGTTTTCCAATAATTTTCCCTGCCCTGGCAGAAAGATTTTTCTTGTCAGCCTGTTTCATTTTGATAACCACAGCTGTATTCATTTCTTTCTTTAATTCTTTTAATGCCTTCGAATCAAAGGTAAGATTTACATTGCCACCATTGACCTTCAATTCTTTTACATTCTTTTTGACAAGTAAATTTACCGCCTGCTTATCCATTTCAAGATGCAGATTCTTCCAGTTTTTAGCTTTTCCTGTATCAAAAGTTATTTCAACAGACAGGTCTTTTATCCTGCCACCCTGTTCTTTTTCTGCCTTTGTAATTTCTTTTTTCAAAACTGCTGCAATATTCTTCACTTTGACCGTATTATTTTTAACTGCAGTTTTTGCTTTGACATTAATATCCTTAACAGAAACGGGCGTGTCTTCTGCGGATGGCGGTGTCACATTCCCCGGTTCTTCTTTTGCATGATCCGGTGAAACATTGCCTGATGATCCGTCCGTGCTTCCACCGGCATTTTCTCCGGAACCTCCGCCGGAGCTGCCTCCGGAACTTCCACCAGAACTGCCGCCAGAACCTCCACTTGAACCGCCTCCGGATATTCCGCCGGAACCGCCACTTGAACTGCCTCCGGAACTTCCACCAGAACCGCCCCCGGTCTGGGAATGATCTGCCGTTACACGGACCTGACAATCTGCCTTACTTCCTGTATAGTTGCCATTTCCATCATAGCATGCGGTGAACGTATATGTTTTCGTTTCATTCGGAAGCGTTGCCATCCAGTGATCCGTTCCCTTTTCTTCGAGTGTAATTCTGGAAACATCACAGGTTACTTTTATCCCGGCATCTTCCGGAATCCCCTGTCTGCAAAGCTGTAATTCTACTGTCCCCGCACCTTTGACCGTATCGTTTTTTGTAGTCAGCTGCATGCTGGTGGAAGCCTTTTCGATTTCCAGGACAGCCTCCCCGTATGTTGGAATAAAAGATGCCTTTTCCGCTTTAAAATAAATCTTATACTGGCCTGCTTCTGTGTAAAACGGCATCTCCGTTTGTGTATACGATCCGTTTTCTGTCAAACTGTAACTGATTTGTACACCATCTTCCTGTTTGATATCAAATGTATGGGGTTTTCCATCATAAGTTACGCGGACAGGTACGGTTTGTATTTCCGGCATCTCACTGTTTTTCCGGTAATAATAAGTGATCTCCTGGCGATCCTCTGTGATGTTTATTTCTCCCTGATTTGCACTGTTTCCTACACATGTATATCCATATAAATCCGGACTTCTTAACGTATACGCAGAATTCTTTGGTACATATACTGTCGCAGGTGCCGTATCAGGCACTGTTGTTTCGGTCCCGTCTTCGTTTTGCAGCATATAACGAATGGTTACGGTACTCCACGCCTGTCCTGCCGTCTGATTGTCAGCCAGAATTTTCCCGGTGTCCTCATCTATGATCTTTCCTTCCAGTCTGTCCCCGGAAACCAGACCAGTTACCGCAGGAAGTGTGACAGAAAGGGACTCTCTGGCAGCATCCGGATCATACCAGTTACTGTGTGGCGGAACGGTATATGTTTCTTCTTTTTCATATTTGACTGTATGGTCTGCTCCAATAATGCGGAAAGTAATCTTCAAATGCTGTTCGGCATCCACTATATTTTGTACGACTGTACGGAATTCCAGATCCTTTCCATTTGCTTTTGTGATATTTGTCTCATCGATCCGGTATTGGTCACTATCCCTGTCAAGTGTTCCTGTCCTGGTATGTGGAATTGTAATTTCAGGATCGCACACATAAACAGATGCCTGCCTGCTGACATAATCACGGTTATTTAATCTCCGCGCCAGTTCCATTTTACACACTTCACAGAAAGGATTCCCAAGATCCCGCATCATGCAGACGCGGCTCGGCGCAAATACTGTTTCTGTTCCTGCTGCCGTTATTCCGATTCCACGGAACCCAAGCATCTTATGCCATTTAATCTTATCCGGGTCCGAGGTATCGGAAATATTTTCTCCCTGCATCTTTTTATCATATTCATCGCCTAATCTTCCGATGCTGTGGGAAATTTCATGGGTCATGACATCCCCCTGCTCATTCTCACCCGAATTTGCCGAAAAAGAAAAGAGTGCATTGGAAGAAGAACCAATATTCGCAGTCGTATTACAAATGATATGGATGGTTCCAACGGCTGCACCGGTATCCAGATATCTGCTCTCCAGCTCTGCCCTCAGTGCCCTGGCTTTATCTTCCCCGTCCTTTGTAAAATAGCAGGATTTTCCGAATGCCTGCACATGAAAATATGTGTCCGGGTTCGACTCCCCATACATCACGCCCACACCAGTTTCACTGGATACCGTCTGTACTGCATAAATATTGATCCTGTCGGAATACTCTTTATAAGGGGACCACTTTAGCAGCCCCTGTGCTTTTGCCGTTGCATCCTTCAAAAATTGTTCCTGTTGTTCCCGGGTATAGCCCTCACCCATGATAACAATCACAAAATTTTCCTTATCATCACCTGTCTTGTGAATGGCATAAACGGAAGCTGCCGTTGTCTGGTCTGCCGCTGTCTGGTCTGCCATCACAGGATACGGAAACACCAGGGAAAGCAATAATATCAGGCTAAGTATGATTGCCCCAAACCGTTTTCCATCCTTCTTTTTTACATTCGTCATATCATCCTCCGTACTTTACATTACCAGAAATATTGGTGCTTTCCCTCTTCTTCCCACAGACAAACTCCCGGGAAACCATCTGCCGTAAGGCTTCTTAAAGCACGATTACCGCAGCATCAAACCCCTCTACATTTCCATCAAAGGTGTTTTCGGTAAGCAGATTGTACTTCTGCGTGTACTCATTAAATTTTTTTGCACTGCTGCTGCAGTTGAAAATCATGGCAATGGTCTCCTCGCCATTTTTTCTGATCAGGACAATTGTCCCTTCCTCATCTTCCGTAACGATCCCAGCCAGTTCGCCTTCTACAATGCATGCATGGCTTTTCCGGACCTGAATCAGCCGCTTGTACCATTCATACATCTCTTTGTCCTGGTATTCTTCATCCCAGTACATACCCCGTCTGCAGTCCGGATCGTTTGCTCCCGGCATCGCATACTCATCTCCATAATAAATCATAGGCATTCCCGGCAATAACAACTGAAAAGCGGCTGCCAGATGCTGCTTTTTTTTATTGTCGTTACACAGATGTAAAAATCTTGCGGTATCATGGCTGTCGATCAGATTCCACATAAGGGGATAACAGTTTTTGTTTAAGCGTCCCTTCAAATATCCAAGATTTTGTACGAACTGGCTGACCGTAATCTTTTCATCTGCAAGCAGATCGATCAGGTTCAGGTAAAATGGATAATTCATGACCGTATCCCATTCATCCCCCTCAAGGAAATCTCCAGCATAATGCCAGATTTCCCCAATGATCAGCAGATCTTTCTTTACTGCCTTGACTGCCTTTCTGAAATTCTTCCAGAAGAAATGGCTGATTTCGTCCCCTACATCCAGTCTCCATCCGTCAATATCGCATTCCTTAATCCAGTAACATGCAACATCCGTAATGTATTTTTCAACTTCAGGATTTTTCAGGTTTAACTTTGGCATTCCGCCATAATAACCAAAACATTTGAAGTTTGGGATCTCTCCCCATTCGCTTTTAAGTGGGAATCCGTCAATAAAATACCAGTCCCGGTATTTGGATTTTTCACCATTTTCCAGGATATCCGCAAACGCAAAAAATTCTCTTCCCGTATGATTGTATACCGCATCCAGGACTACCTTCATACCACGCTCATGCGCTTTTTGTACCAGCTCTTTGAGATCCTCTGTTGTTCCAAAGGACGGGTCTATCTGGTAGTAATCCGTGGTATCATACTTATGGCACGAATTTGATTGAAAGATAGGTGTCATATACAGCACATCGATTCCCAGATTCTGAATATCATCCATATGTTCGATGATTCCCCTGAGATTTCCATGCAGGTCATCCATAGGCGTAATCGGTGCTTTATACCACAGTTCTTTGTCTACCGGCTCCGTTGCTGCAAAACGGGATGGGAAAATCTGATACACGACCTTGTTTGCTGCCCACTCCGGCACCTCAAACATCTCTTCCTCCCGAAGGTTCTGCGGACAGTCAAACATTCTGTCCCTGTTTGTAATGCATTCCTTATCAAACTCATAATTTCCATAATATACCTTTTCTCCCTGCGTGTCCGTAAATTCGAAAAAGTAACGCAGACAGATCAAATGCATCTTTATCTGTGCTTCATAATAATCATGAAACTGTGAGACAGCAACCTTCTTCATCGGAACTGTCTTTCTGGTATCCTTACGCTCCATAGGTATATACTTGTCCTCATAGTGAAGGATTACCTCCTTCATATCATCCTTTTTTACCTGCACGCGTATCACAAATAAATCCTTATCAACTGCATAGCTAAACCTTTTATCCATATCATGAAAAATTGCTGAATATTCCATAAAATTTCCCCTTTACACTTGTTGTTTTCCTGTATTTTAACTTACTTTTTTCAACAATTCTAGCACTATATCCACGATATTTTTAACTTTTTCTACTTTTATGCTTTTTTGCGATGATATTACTATTCATATAATTTAAAATGTGCGTTATCAGTTTAAAACCAATAACGCACATTTCCTCATTGCATCCTTTTCCCGCATTTATATATGTCACAAGTCAAATTATAGTTCCTACCTGCGACAACTTTATATGTAAATTCAACATCAATAATTTTTTGCACCGTTTTTAATTTTTATTTTCTGCAACTTTAAATTTCTTGATCATTTCGCGCAGATTTTCTGCTTCACTGCTCATCTCCTGACCGGCTGCTGCACATTCTTCAGATGTTGCCGAATTCGTCTGTACGACATCATTGATCTGTTCAATTCCATCATTAATCTGTTGGATTTCTGTTGTCTGTGTCTCTAACGTTTCTGCAATATTTGTGACTTCTTTTGTAATGATCTGGGAATTCTCAGCGACCTCCTGCAATTGTGATGCCGTCTGCCCTGCAATCACCATACCTTTTTCCACGGCTTTCACAGAGGTTTCAATCAATGTTGCGGATTCCTTTGCTGCCTGGGCACTCTGGTCTGCCAGCACATTGACCTGATTCGCTACCACTGCAAATCCCTTTCCTGCCTCCCCTGCTCTTGCAGCCTCAATGGAAGCATTCAATGCAAGCAGATTCGTCTGGGACGCAATTTCATTGATTGTTGCAATGATCTTGTCAATCTCTTTTGATGCCCCGTTGATCTCATTCATGGAATCAACCATATCCCTCATTTTACCATTGCTTTCCAGAATGGCATTTCCAAGTTCGTCTACTCTTCCACTGATTTCTTTTGCGGATTGTGAATTTTTTCCTACCTGTTCAGAAACACCTGCGACTGTTGCGGTCAGTTCTTCTACAACTGCTGCCTGATTTGTTGCTCCATCCGCAAGGTCATTGGAACTTGATGCTACCTGATCTGCGGCACCCGAAACTTCATCTGAAACATGTTGGATTCCCTTTATTGTCTCTGCCATGCTTTCTTCAAACAACATAAAGGAGTTTAGAATTCCAACGAAATCCCCTTTCCACTCTACTTCCGGCTGCACATCAAAATTTCCTTCTGCAAACATCTTCATTGAACGTCCAATATCATCTACATAGCTTCCCAGAATGCGGATGGATTTGCGCATATTGTGTGCCAGTATTCCAATCTCATCATCTGAATGGTAGTCCAGCGTGCTGTGCAGGTTTCCATCTGTTAATTCCTGTGCAACGGCTTCCACTTCACGTAATGGTACTAAAATTGACTCAAGTACTTTTTTGCCTGTTTTTATTGCCAGTTTCCATGCCAAAACCAGACAAATAATAATACACACAATTCCTGCCACTGCAGAAATAACCGTAATTCTGACTGCCTGGCTGCTTACCTCATCGGTCATTTCATCTAATCTTGTTGCAATTTTTACGGCTTTATTTAATGCCGGGGTACAATCATTCAGAATTGAATCAACTGCCTTATCCTTGTCACCGCTTTTGATTTCTTTCATGATGGAATAACCAATGTTTCCCCAGTCTGTAAGGGCAGATGCGTATTCTTCACAATCCGCATCCGGAATAACTCCGGAGTTCTTTAAATTTTTCAGTTGGGTATTAACTTCTGCAAGCAGTCTTTCTACCGTCTGCTCATAACCGTCATAAGAGGATGCATCATTATTTAATGCCATTTCCCTGATATTTCTCGCTGATGAGTTAACATTTATCCTGCAGATTTTCACCGCCCGGTCTGCAACAGTAACATTTTGTACATAATGCATCGTATTGGCAAATAGCATACCTATAACCACAATAGAAAACAGACCTGAGACTAACATCATAATAATGACTTTTCTGTAGCCATAGTTTATCCTTTCCTTCAGATGCAAATTTTCCAAGTTCTTTTTCATCATATTTTTCTTTGTCGGCATAGTTTGCTATTTCCTTTCTCTTTTGTTCGATTCTGATATATCAAATTTTTTTCTCAAAGTCAATAAATTTCGGGAACAATTTTATTATTCTATTTTTCACATAAAATGTTGTACCCCCCCCCGAAAAATACAGCACTTTTACCAATTTTTTCTACAGTTACCTCTCCGATCGAACGTGATGTAATCTGGAATGTCGTGCCGGTGTTCCCTCGTAAGAGTCATACTAGTACATAACTGAAAATACTATTGTCTGAAACACCCTCTGTTTTCATATATGGCATCAGGTTCTTCCAAAACATTCTCTAATTGTCTTTGAAATATCTGAATCAATAAAATCTTTATGTGCCATGTCATCAAGGATATCACATGTTTTTTCATGGGACAATCCCTTTTTATAAGGTCTGTCTTCCGTAAGAGCCTGATAAATATCAACACATGCCATCATACGTTCCTGCTCATTTAATTCATCAGCGGTTTTTCCAAAAGGATACCCTTTTCCATTTAATTTTTCATGATGGAAAGCCGCCCAATCTCGTATTTCTTCAAAATCATTAACCTCTGATAATATAAGGTATGTATAGCCAG